>Ga0209947_1000374_pt1 | contig 27835 bp, 32 predicted proteins | sample SalPonR2_B_D2_MG_FD_185706 | JGI IMG/M metagenome (GOLD analysis project Ga0209947, IMG submission 185706) | Salt pond soil microbial communities from South San Francisco under conditions of wetland restoration - Salt Pond MetaG R2_B_D2_MG... ...
CCTCTGAAACTCCCCATAGGAAAGGATAGCCCAATGCCATCCGACACCAGAACCGCCCTCGTCACCGGAGGCGTGCAGGGCCTCGGCGCCGCCGCCGCGCGCGCGCTGGCCGAGGCGGGCGTTACCGTCGCGGTCACCCATCTGGGCGGCGGCGAGACGGCCGAAGCCTTCGGCAAGGAGACCGGGATGCCGGTCTTCGAATGGGATGTCAGCGATTTCGAGGCTTGCAGACAGGGCATCGCCGATGTCGAAGAGGCCATCGGCCCGGTCGACATCCTCGTGAACAATGCCGGCGTCAACCGCGACGGGATGTTCCACAAGATGGACCGCGAGGATTGGGAGGCCGTCCTGCGGGTCGATCTGGGCTCAATGTTCAATGTCACGCGCCATGTCATCTGCGGCATGCGCGAGCGCGGCTTCGGGCGGATCGTCAACATCTCGTCGGTGAACGCCGCGCGGGGCCAGCCGGGCCAGACCAATTACTGCGCCGCGAAGGCGGGCGTGGAGGGCTTCACCCGCGCGCTGGCCCGCGAATGCGCCGGCAAGGGGATCACCGTCAACGCGATCGCGCCGGGTTATGCCGACACCGCCATGGTCGAGGCTGTGCCCGAAGAGATCATGAAGGACATCCTCGATGACGTGCCGCTTTCGCGGCTGGCCGCGCCCCAGGAGATCGGCCGCTGCGTGCGGTTTCTCGCATCCGACGACGCGGGCTTCATCACCGGGGCGACCCTGCCGGTCAATGGCGGGCTGCGCATGGGCTAGACGCGCCCTCGCGGCCCCGCCCCCCCGGAACCGCCCGCTCCACACAGAATACGAGGACCATCATGCGCGACAGCAAGGACGAAACGAGCGACAAGAAACACGAAACGGGCGAGGCCCCGGGATCGGAGGAGGCGAAAAGCGGCCTCGACGCCGAACCGCCCGAGATCGTCCACACCTCTCCCCTCGAGGCGCCCGACCGCTACACCACCAAAAGCCTCGACCGGGCCGCGAACGCTCATCTCGCGCGTTTCACGCTGGGCGTGTCGCCCTATGGGCTGTCTTCGACCTTCTTCGACTGGTGGGTGCACATGCTGGGCTCGCCCGGCAAGCAGGTGCAACTGATGGAAAAGGCCGCGCGCAAGGCGATGCGGCTGGGCGTCTACGCGGGGCAGGTCGCCCGCGACCCGGACGCGGAGCCCTGCATCGAGCCCCTGCCCCACGATCACCGGTTCGAACACGAGGGCTGGCGGAGCTGGCCCTACAACATGATCTACCAGAGTTTCCTGCTGAGCCAGCAATGGTGGTACAACGCCGCCTGCGACATCGACGGGGTCGGCCAGCGCGAGGAACAGGTCGTGTCCTTCGTCACGCGGCAGATGCTCGACATGATGTCGCCCTCGAACTTCATCGCCACCAACCCCGAGGTGGCGCGGGCGACGATGGAGGAAGGCGGCGCGAACCTCGTGCGGGGCTACCAGAACTTTCTGGAGGACTGGGAACGCGCGGTCTCGGGCAAGCTTCCGGTGGGCACCGAGGATTACCTGCCGGGCCGCGACGTGGCCACGACACCCGGCAAGGTCGTCTTCCGCAACCGCCTGCTGGAGCTGATCCAGTATGCGCCTGCGACGAAAAAGGTCCGGCCCGAGCCGATCATGATCGTGCCGGCGTGGATCATGAAATACTACATTCTCGATCTCAGCCCGCACAATTCGCTGGTCAAGTATCTGGTGGAGCAGGGTTTCACCGTCTTCATGGTCTCCTGGCGAAACCCCACCGCCGAGGATCGCGACAAGGGAATGGACGATTATTTCGAGGCCGTGGCCGAAGCGATGGACGCCGTGGGCGCGATCGTGCCGGACCGCAAGATGCACGGTGTCGGCTATTGCCTCGGCGGCACCCTGATGGCGGCCAAGGCCGCGCAAATGGCCCGCGACGGCGACGACCGGCTGGCCTCGCTCACGTTCTTCGCCACCCAGACCGATTTCGAGGAACCGGGCGAGCTGCAGCTCTTCGTCAGCCAAAGCGAGGTCGCCTTCCTCGAGGACATGATGTGGGACCAGGGCTATCTCGACACCAAGCAGATGGCGGGTGCCTTCCAGCTTCTGCGCTCGGCCGACCTGATCTGGTCGCGCTACATCCACGACTACCTGATGGGAGACCGGCAGGGGATGTTCGACCTGATGGCATGGAACGCCGATGCCACCCGCATGCCCTACAAGATGCACAGCGAATACCTGCGCAAGATCTTCCTCGGCAACGAGTTGGCCGAAGGCAAGTACCGGATGGGCGGCAAGCCCGTCTCGGTCGGCGATATCGACGTGCCGATCTTCTGTGTCTCGACCACATCGGACCATGTCGCGCCCTGGCAATCGGTCTACAAGCTGCACCTGCTGGCCGACACGCCCGTCACCTTCGTGCTGACCAATGGCGGGCACAATGCCGGGATCGTCAGCGAACCTGGCCACGAGGGGCGCGCGTTCCACATCCGGACAACCGGGGAGGACGAAAACTTCAGGTCGCCCGAGGCGTGGATGGCGGCGGCCGAACGCCAGGATGGCTCGTGGTGGCCGTCTCTTGTCGACTGGCTCGACGCGCGGTCGGGCGACGCGGTGGCACCGCCGAAGCTGGGGACGGACAAGGCCCCCTACCAGCCTATCGAAGACGCGCCCGGCTCCTACGTGTTCCAGCGCTGACGCCATGGCCCGCGACCTGATCGTCACGCTGAATTCGGGCTCTTCCAGCCTGCGTTGCGCGGTCTTCGCGCGTACCCGTGGCGAGCCCGAGGCAAGGCTGCGGCTCAGCCTTTACGATCTTCCCGCACGGATGACATGGGAGCGCCGGGATGCGGTGACCGGCGAGACCGAGGTGCGCGAACTCGACCCGCCCGACGATCCGGACACAGCCCAGGACGCCGCGAGCGCCGAGATGCTGCGGAGGCTCCTGGAGGAGATCGACGAAGACCAGATCGCCGCCATGTCGCACCGTGTCGTCCATGGCGGCCGGGACTACAGCGGTCCGGTCGTCACGGACGCCGACGTGCTGGCCGATCTGGAGGCGCTGTCGCCGCTTGCGCCCAGCCATCAGCCGCACAACCTCGCCGCCATCCGGGACATGGCCAAGCGGTTCCCGGAGGTGCCGCAGATCGCCTGTTTCGACACCGCCTTTCACCGGACCCTGCCGCACAACGACCGGATCTTCGCCCTGCCCAATGCCCTTACCGAGGAGGGTGTCGAGCGCTACGGCTTTCACGGGCTGTCCTTCGAAAACGTCGCCACGGCGCTGGCCGAGACCGCGCCGGAGCTGGCGCGCGGCCTTGTCGTCGTGGCGCATCTGGGCCATGGCGTCAGCATGTGCGCGCTGAAGGACGGGCAATCGGTCGCCACCACGATGGGGATGACCGCGCTCGACGGTCTGCCGATGGGGCGCAGGCCGGGTGCGCTCGATCCCGGCATCGTGCTCTACCTGATCGAGGAACGCGGCATGGCGCCCGCCGATCTGCGCCAGATGCTCTACGAGCGCTCGGGCTTGCTGGGCCTTTCCGGCATCAGCAGCGAGATGCGCGAGCTTCTGGACAGCGATGAGGAGCATGCCGCCCGCGCGGTCGACTTCTTCGTCTATCGCTGCCAGCGCGAGATCGGCTCGCTCGCGGCGGCCCTGGGCGGGCTCGACGCGCTGGTCCTGACGGGCGGCATGGGCGAACACGTGCCCGAGATCCGCAAACGTATCTGCGAAGGTCTGGATTGGCTTGGCGTGGGTTTCGACGCCGAGGCAAACCGGACCGAGGCGCGCGATCTGTCGTCGGCCGACGCGCGCGTCGCCACGATGGCGATCCCCACCGACGAGGAGATCGTGCTGGCCCGCCATGCCGACGGGCTGCTGCGATCCGGGGACGCGGACACCGGCTGAAAGGGGGTGCGGCGATGACCTTCGTGCAGACCCTTTCGGCGGCCGGTTTCACGGCGACGGTCATCTCTTTCGGGCCGGCGCGCATGGGCTTCGGGCTGTTCGTGCCGGAATTCCGGGAGGCCTTCTCGATGTCCAGCACGGCGGTGGGCATCGTCTCGGGCATCGGGTTCTTCGGCTTTCTCATCGGCCTTCTGCTGGCGCAGCCCCTGCTTGGGAGGCGTGGCCCCGAGGCGCCGGTTATCATCGGGCTGACGGCGGCAACCGTCGGCATGGGGATCGTCGCACTGGCCAGCAACCTTGTCGTGCTTGCCACAGGCGTTTTCGTGGCCGCGTCGAGCGCCGGGTTCACATGGACCCCGTTCAACGACGCCGTGCACCGCAAGGTGTCGGACGACGACCGCCCGGGCGCCCTGTCGTGGATCAGCACAGGCACCAGCCTCGGTATCGCGGCGGCGGCCATCGCGGCCTTCGCCGTGTCGCAGTCGGATTTGTCGTGGCGCGTCTGCTGGGCCATATTCGCCGTGGCGGGCGGGCTGGCCCTGATCGTGAACGACGCCGCGCTGCGGCGGGTCGAGAAGGCCCCCGACCCCGCCCGTCATCTCGATCCGCGGCGCAGGGTGCTGCGGGCCCCGGCGCTGGCGCTGTTGATCGTGGCCTTCGTGCTGGGCACCACGTCGGCGATCTACATCTCCTTCGCCGCGGACCAGATGACGCGGGCCGGCGGCGTGACCGGCATCGCGCAATCAGACACGTCCGCGCTGGTCTTTCTTGTCTACGGGCTCTGCGGGATTGCGGGGCTTTTCACCGGCGCGCTGCGCCGGGCGATGGGCCTTGGGCCGCTGCTGCGGGCCGTGTTGCTGGCCGGAACCGCGTCGGCCGCATTCGTGGCGCTGATGCCCGGCAGCTGGACCGGGCTGATCCTGTCGGCGGGCCTGCAGGGCGTCTATGTCATGATGGCCAGCGCGGTCATGGCCTTCTGGTCGGAGCGGCTTTATCCCGCGCTGCCCTCCTTCGGCTTCACGGTCACGCTACTCGCCATGGCGGCGGGCAGCGTTATCGGCCCGGTCACGGCGGGCGTGGCGGCCGACGCCTACGGAGCGGCACCGGTATTCCTGTCAAGTGCGGCGCTGGCGCTTGCGACGGCCCTTCTGTTGCGTCGCGGCCATCTGGTCGAACGACCGGCAGAACCGGCGCTCAGCCCTCGGGATCGGACGCGCTGACGGCCTCGAAGCCCGAGACCACATCCAGAAGCTCGCGCGTGATCGTCTCCTGTCGTTTCCGGCGATAGGCGGCGTTCAGGTCCTCGCGGCGTTCCTCGATGTTGCGCTCGGCGCTTTGCATGGCGGCCAGCCGGGTCGCGTGTTCGCTGGCCAGCGCCTCGGCCAGCGCCCGGTAAAGCACCACGAACAGCCGCTGGCGCACCAGCCACGACAAGAGCCGGTCTGGATCGGCGCGGTAAAAGGGCAGCCCCGGCCCCGGCCAGCCCTCATGGACGAGGCCCTTGAGATACGCGTCCGGTATCGGCAAGAGCTCGCGCATCACCGGCACCGCGCGGGATCGGCCCTCGCGGCGGTTGTGCACGACCCGGACGTGACCCACGCCGGGCTCGCGGGTCCAGCGTTCGATCTGGACGGTGACGGATTGCACCAGCGGACGCAGCCCCGCGACCGATCCGGGCTGCAGGAACAGGCGGTCCACATCGTGGCCGGAGGCCTCAAGTCGCGCCGCCGCGCGCGCGCCGATGACACACAGCACCGCGGTCCGGTCGCCGAGGTGGCCCTCGGCCTCCCGGGCGACGATCTCGTTGTAGCGCCCGCAAAGCCCGCGGTCGGACCCGATCACGATCAGCGCCTCGCGCGGGCTTTTGCGCCGGACCGTCGCGGGCAGCGGCAGGCCCTGCGCCCGGCGCGTCGTCACCACCGCGGTCAGCCCCAGATCGATCGTCCTGGCGTAACCCGACATGGCGGCCTCGGCCTGCTCGTACTGGCGGATGCTGACGGCCGAGAGGGATTTCATGGTGCGCACGATGGACTGGATGTCGCCCGTCGTCTCCAGCATCTCCGAGAGCGTCTCAAGCGTCTCCATCGCGCGCCCCCTGCCCCAGAGCGTCCCGCATCGCTTCGAGCAGTCGCGCGCGACTGTCGTCAGCAAGCGGCTCGCCCGCCGCGAGATCGGCGGCGAGATCGGGCAGCTCGTCCCGCACCATGCGGCGCAGTTTGTTCTCAGCGTCCGAGACGTCATCCGGGTCCAGATCGTCGAGCAGCCCTTCGGTTGCCGCAAGAAGCACCGCGATCTGTTCGGGGACCGTGAAATGGTCGTGTTCCTTCTGGGTCAGCATGGCCCGGACACGCTGCCCGCGCGTGAGCTTGGCCCGCGTTTCCTCGTCGAGCTGCGTGCCGAAGCGGGCGAAGCTTTCCAGCTCCTCGAACTGCGAATAACTCAGCCGCAGGTTGCCCGCGACCGCGCGGAAGGCGGGCAGCTGCGCCTTGCCACCGACGCGGCTGACCGAGGTGCCGATGTCGATTGCCGGGAAATGCCCCTTCTCGAAGAGATCCGGCGACAGATAGATCTGCCCGTCGGTGATCGAGATCAGGTTGGTCGGGATGAAGGCCGAGATGTTCTGCGCCTGCGTCTCGATGATCGGAAGCGCCGTCAGGGACCCGCCGCCATGTTCCTCGCGCAGATGCGTGGCGCGTTCCAGAAGCCGCGAATGGATGTAGAAGATGTCGCCCGGATAGGCCTCGCGTCCCGGCGGACGGCGCAGCAGGAGAGAAAGCTCGCGGTAGGCGCGCGCATGCCGCGTGAGATCGTCATAGACGATCAGAACGTCACGGCCCTCAGCCATGAAATGCTCGGCCATCGTCGTCGCGGCATAGGGCGCGAGGAATTGCAGCCCCGGCGCATCGTCGCCGCCGGCGACCACGACGATGGTGCGTTCCAGCGCGCCCGCGCGGCGCAGGTCGTCGATGACGCGGGCCACTGCCGAGGCGCGCTGACCGATGGCGCAATAGACCGAGACGACGCCGGTGTCGTGCTGGTTCAGGATCGCATCCACGGCGATCGCGGTCTTGCCGGTCTGGCGGTCGCCCACGATCAGCTCGCGCTGGCCACGGCCCACCGGGATCGCCGCGTCCACCGCCTTGATGCCGGTCTGCAGCGGCACCTCGACCGGGTCGCGATGCATGATCGGAGGCGCGGTGCGTTCGACCGGCAGGCGGTCGTCCGCGTCGATCCTGTCGCCGCCGTCGATGGGCTGGCCCAACGCGTCGACCACCCGGCCGAGCAGGGCGCCGCCGACGGGCACATCGGCGATCCGCCCGGTGCGCCTGAGACGGTCGCCCGGCCGCAGCCCCTCGGTGCCGCCCAGCACGACCACCCCGACCCTGTCGGGTCTGATGTTCCATGCCAGACCCATGGTGCCATCGGCAAACCGCAGCAACTCGTCGGCATGGAGGTCGGTGAAGCCCGCCACCTGCGCGATGCCGTTGCCCACCGAAAGGATGCGCGCGGTCTCGACCGCGTCGATCTCGGGCGCGATGCGGGTGAGCGCCTCGGAGAGCGGCGCGAAGATGTCCTCGGGGAAACCGTCAGGCGGGGTCATGTCGTTTCGTGATCCTCCCGCCGGGCATTGCGGTCATCCTCCTCCCCGACGTTTTCGTCATCGCTTCCGGCCTCGCCCTCCCCTTGCGCGCCCGCGTGGGTGCCCGCGTCGATGATCTCGCCCAGTTCGGTCTCCAGCCGCTTGAGATAGCGCATCGCGGACCATTCCGCGGTGTAGTCGCCGATGGTCAGCCGCACGCCCATCACCATGTCGGCATCCTCGCGGTAATCGACATCGATCTCGGAAGACAGCGTCTCGTGAATGGCCCGCGTGATACGGCCCTTGGCCGAGCTTTCCAGCGCGGATCCGGTATGCACCACGGCGGTCTGGTTGTCCTCGGCGGCGGCGCTCGTCATCTTCTCTCGCGTCTCGGCATCCAGCGCCTTCAGCCGCTTGGCGAAGGTCGTGACGACGCGTTCGGCGGTGTTGCTGTCGGCATAGTCGGACAGCACGCGTTCGGTGATCTCGAGCACCTGCTTGCCCGCCTGCCGCCGGAGCGACGTGACGAAGGCGTCACGTTCCTCGGCCAGATGGTCGCGCCACGCGGCGCGCTTTTTCTCCATCTCCTCGCGGATATCGGTCTGCAGCCGTTCGCGCAATTCGTCGGCCTCCTCGCGTGCGGATTGCAGGATCTCCTCCTTGCGTTCCTCAAGCTCGGCCTCTTTCTGCCTCAGCGCCTCGGCCTCCTCCTCGGCCTCCGTGCGGGCGGATTTCGCCTCGGACAGACGCGTCTCGATCCGCTCCTCGCGGCGGCGCATGGCATTGGTGATCGGCTTGTAGAGGAACCGCTGCAGCAGCCAGACGAGAACGAGGAAGTTGACGATCTGCGCCGCGACGGTGAGCCAGTCGATCTGCAAGGGTCAGCCCCCCCCGGTCTGGGTCACGAGATCGGTGAAGGGATTGGCGAAGATCAGGATCATCGAGACGACGAAACAGTAGATGGCGGTGGATTCGATCATCGCGAGGCTGACGAAGAGCGTCCGCGTGATCGTGTCCGAGGCGTCGGGCTGCTGGGCCAGCGCCTGAAGCGCCTGTGCCGCGGCGCGCCCTTCGGCCAGCGCCGGCCCGATGGAGCCGATGGCGATCGTCAGACCGGCGGTCACGATCGAGGCGATGGCGATCCATGTGGCTGGATCCATGGTCAGTCTCCTTGTTCCGTTTCGGTGTTCCGGGCCTCGTCGGCGTCCTTGCGCGACTGGCTGGCCGAGGCGATGTAGACCATCGCGAGGATGGCGAAGATGTAGGCCTGCACGAGGCCGGTCAGCAGGCCGAGCAGTTGCAGCAGGACTGGGAAGAAGAACGGCGCCACGCTGATCAGGATGCCCACGATCACGGTCCCGCTCATGACGTTGCCGTATAGCCGGATGGCCAGCGCCAGCGTGCGCGAGGCCTCGCTGATGATGTTGAAGGGCAGCATGAAGGGTGTCGGCCGGATATAGGTCTTCAGATATGCCCACAGGCCCCGCTTGGCGATGGAGAACAGCGGCACCGCGATCAGCACGCAGATCGCCAGCGCCGCCGTGGTCGACAGCGAGCCCGTGGGCGGCTGGTAGCCCGGCACGATGGTCAGAAGGTTCGCCGTCGCGATGAACAGGAAGAGCGTCCCGATGAAGGGCAGGTAGCGTTCCGGGGTCTCGGCGCCGACCTCGTCGATCTGATCGCGGATCCGCGTGACGATCACCTCCAGCATCACCTGCCAGCGCGAGACGGTTTCGCCTTCGGAAATGCGCGCGGTCACGGCCCATGATCCGATGACAAGCAGCGCCATCACCGCCCATGTGAAGACAACGGTCGCCGTCAGCTGCAGGCCGCGCCATTCGAAGATCACCCATGCGTCGGGGCTTATTTCCATGCCTGTCCCCCGTCGGATGACCGGGCCCGGCGCGTCGCGGCCACGCGCACGATGACGAAGCCCGCAAGCCCCGCTACCAGTGCGCCCGCCCCCGCGCCCAGCGCCAGTGCGCCCGCGACCGCGCCGACCACGAGGATCGCGCGCAAAGCCGCAAACGTGGTGAAGGCCAGCGCGGGGCGCGGACCGGCGATGGCGCGCGTCCCGGCCCTGAGGAGCGCGAGGTAAAGCAGGCCGAACGCCAACCCGCCGGCGAAACCCGCCGCCATCATGGAGAGGTCCGCCATCATCCCGCCACCACGGCGAAGCGGACGGCACCCGCGCCGGTCCGGATGATCTCAGTCATCGCCCCGCCCCTCTCTCTGGATCCAGTACCACGCATTCAGGCAACCCAGCACGAACCCCGTGAACAGCAGGGTCAGCGTCCACGAGATTTCCCCCGGCCAGCGGGTGTCGATCCAGACGCCCAGCGCGATCGCCGCCACCACGGGGACCGCGATGGCCCAGCCCACCATGCCGAACATGCCAAGGCCCAACCAGGCGCTGCGCGACCGGCGGCCACGCGCCTCTTGCATCCGGCGTGCCTTGCGCGAGATCTTGTCGGCCTCGTCGGATCCGTCGTCGGTCATTGGCTAAACCCCTCAAGGTCGCGGAACCGGCGGATCATGCTTGCCTCAAGCCGGGCCAGCGCCGCGCGGGCCTCGCGCTCGTCCTCGTCCTGCTGTCGAAACTCGGTCTCGACCTTCTCGCGCAGCCAGTCGAGATCGTCGCCCTCGATGGCGCCCAGAACCGCGGCGCGGACATGGGGTCCGCATTTCACGAGCGTGCCGGAATGGAGCGCGACGAACCGTTCGGCCCCGTCCTCACGCTCGTAGACGAGGATGCCGGGCACGAGGTCGGTGACGAAATCACCATGAGCCGGCAGGATGCCGAAATGCCCCTCGGGCGCCTCTGCCACGATCCTCAGCACCTCGGCGTCGAGGCAGACATCGGCGGGGGTGATCACCTCAAGCCGCATCGGCTGCCCCCTCCGTCTCAAGCTCGTCGACGGTTCCTATCATGTAGAAATCGCCCTCGTCGCGGTCTTCGAACTCACCCGACAGGATACGCTCGCAGCTCGATAGCGTGTCCTCCAGCGGCACGAAGCGCCCCTCGGTCCCGCTCATGGCCTCCACGGAAAAGAACGGCTGCGTCAGGAAGCGTTCGAGCTGGCGGGCCTGCCGCACGGTGGCGCGGTCCTTTTCGGACAGCTCCTCGAGGCCCAGCATGGCGATGATGTCCTTGAGTTCCTCGTATTCGGCCAGCGTGTTGCGCACGTCCCGGGCCATGCGGTAATGCCGCTCGCTCACCGCGCCGGGGGTCAGGAGCTTGGAGAAGGATTGCAGCGGGTCGATGGCCGGATAAAGCCCCTCGGACGCCTTCTTGCGCGACAGCACGATGGAGGCCGACAGGTGCGAGAACGTGTGTGTCGCCGCCGGATCGGTGAAATCGTCGGCCGGCACGTAGACGGCCTGGATCGAGGTCATCGCACCCCGGTCGGTGGAGCAGATGCGTTCCTCCAGATCGGCAAGCTCGGTGCCCAGCGTGGGTTGGTAGCCGACCCGGCTGGGGATGCGCCCCAGAAGCCCCGACACCTCGGAGCCCGCCTGCACGAACCGGAAGATGTTGTCGATCAGCACCAGCACGTCGCGCCGCCGCTCGTCGCGGAAATATTCCGCCATGGTAAGCGCCGCATGGCCCACGCGGAAGCGCACGCCGGGGCTTTCGTTCATCTGGCCGAACACCATCACCGTATTGTCGAGAACGCCCGCCTCGCGCATGTCGCGGTAAAGCTCCTCGGCCTCGCGGCAGCGTTCGCCGATGCCGCAAAACAGGCTGACGCCATCGTATTCGGCCACCATGTTGTGGATCATCTCGGTGATCAGGACGGTCTTGCCGACGCCCGCGCCGCCGAAAAGCCCGGCCTTGCCGCCGCGCTCGATGGGGCTGAGAAGGTCGATGGCCTTGATGCCCGTCTCGAAAAGCGCGCTTTCGACCCGGCGCTTCGACAGGGGCACGGGATCGGGCAGGATGGATTGACGCCGCATGTCGCCCAAGGGCTCGCCGCCGTCGATGGTGTCGCCGAAGATGTTGAGCATCCGCCCCAGGAGAGCGTCGCCCACCGGAACGCGGATCGGCGCGCCGGTGTCGCGCACGGCAAGCCCCAGTCGCAACTCCGGATTGGGGTCGAGGACCAGCCCCCGCACGATCCCCTTGCCGGGCAGCGACGCGACCTCGATGGTGATCTCGGGATCGGAGAGCGTCATGAGGCGCGACGCGACGGACGGCAGGGCCGCCTCGTCGAAACGGATGTCGACGACACCACCCTCGATCGCGACGACATGTCCGACATTGCCCCGGTCCATTGGAAGGCCTTTCTCCGAATTCCCGGCGCTGCAGCGGGACCCGCCCGGCAGCGACGCACAACGCTCGTCTCGGCTTCTCGCCTTCGACTAGAGCATGGGTCCCCTCCTTTGAATAGAGCGAGGGCCTGCGGACATTAACCCAGGTAAATGCGCCTCTCCACCGTCCCGGAAAGCTTGTGCGCGTCGGGTCCTGACGCGGCGCGTGGAAGTCACAGCGGAGAACAGACGATGTCGGACGCATCCAGAGAGAGTTCCACGGGCAACGACGACACGGGCGGATCGGAACAGGATCCCGATCTGCAGTCCCGCTTTCCTACCGCCTACACGATCCTGTTCCTGCTGATCATCTTCGTGGCCGCGCTGACATGGATCGTGCCTGCCGGCGAATACGAGCGGCAGATGAACGAGGAGGTCGGCCGCGAGGTCGCCGTGCCTGGCACCTACGCGACGGTCGAGGCAAATCCGCAAGGTCCGATCGACGTGCTCATGGCGCCCATCGGCGGCTTCTACGATCCCGACAGCTATGCCGCCAACGCCATCGACGTGGCGCTTTTCGTGCTGCTTCTGGGCGGGTTTCTGGGCGTGGTGAACGCGACAGGCTCCATCGACACGGGCATGCGATCGGCCATGCGGTCGATGGAGGGGCGCGAGATCTGGATGATCCCGATCCTGATGACGCTCTTTGCCGTGGGCGGCACCACCTACGGCATGGCGGAAGAGACGCTGGCCTTCTACGCGATCCTTCTGCCCGTGGTGCTGCGCGCGGGCTATGACGCGGTGACGGGCGTGGCGATCATCCTGATCGGCGCGGGTATCGGGGTGCTGGGCTCCACCATCAACCCCTTCGCCACGATCATCGCCTCGGACGCCGCGCAGATCCCCTTCACCGAGGGGATCATCCTGCGCTTCGTCATCCTGATCGGCGGGCTCGCGATCTGCGTGGCCTACGTCATGCGCTACGCCGCCCGCGTGAAGGCCGAGCCGGACCGCTCCGTCGTCCGGCGCCAGTGGAAGGCCCATGAGCGCCATTTCCTGAAAGGCGACGGCGGCAAGGCGGCAGACGACACGCTCAGCGGCACGCAGAAGGTGATCCTCGTGCTCTTCGCCGCGACCTTCGTGGCGATGATCTGGGGCGTTTCCAGCCAGGGGTGGTGGATGGCGCGGATGGGCGCGCTGTTCCTGGGTGCGGCCATCGTGATCGGCCTGATCGGGCGGCTGGGCGAGAAACGCCTGACGGGCGCCTTCCTCGACGGGGCGCGCGATCTTCTGGGGGTGGCGCTGGTGATCGGACTGGCGCGCGGCATCGTCGTGGTAATGGAGAACGGGCGGATCGCCGACACGATCCTGAACGCCTCGGCCGAGACCCTGGGCGAATTGTCGAACGTGGCCTTCATCTCCTCGATGTTCGGGATCGAGGTGGGGATGAGCTTCTTCGTGCCCTCCTCCTCGGGTCTCGCGGTTCTGTCGATGCCGATCCTCGCACCGCTGGCCGACTTCGCAGGCGTCGGACGGGACCTCGTCGTCACGGCCTATCAATCGGCCAACGGGCTGGTGAACCTGATCAACCCCACCTTCGCGGTGGTGATCGGCGGGCTTGCCATCGGGCGGGTGCCCTATGACCGCTGGATCGTGTTCATCTGGCCGCTTCTCTTGATCCTGACGGTCTTCATCATGGGGTCGCTGGCCGCCAGCGCATGGCTGACGGGGGGCGCGGCATGAACGGGCATGACCTTGGCGTCCATTCCGAAACCGGGCAGCTCCGGCAGGTCATCGTCTGCCGCCCCGGCCGCGCGCATCGCAGGCTGACGCCGGCCAATTGCGAGGATCTCCTCTTCGATGACGTGTTCTGGGTCAAACAGGCGCAGAAGGACCATGATGCCTTTGCCCGGCTGATGCGCGACGAAGGCGTGGAGGTGCTCGATACCGGCGTCTTGCTGGGCGAGACGCTCGACATCCCCGAGGCACGCGGCTGGCTGCTCGATCACCGGATCACCCCGCAGGAGACCGGCGTGGGCATGCTGACCGAGCTGCGCGCGTGGATGGACGAGCTGCCGGGGACGGAGCTTGCGGATTTCCTGATCGGCGGGCTGACCGTGGACGACCTGCCCTTCGAGCCTTCCGGCATGTTCGGCAGCTATCTCGGGCGGCTCGGCTTCGTCCTGCCGCCCCTGCCCAACACGCTCTTCACCCGCGACAACAGCTCATGGGTCTATTCCGGCGTCACGCTGAACCCGATGTTCTGGCAGGCGCGGCGCCCCGAGACGCTGCTGACGACGGCGATCTACCGCCACCACCCGAAATTCGCGGGCAAGGTCGATGAGCTCTGGGGCGATCCTGTGCACGATTACGGCCTTGCCACGCTGGAAGGCGGCGACGTGATGCCGGTGGGCGACGGGCTGGTCCTCGTGGGCATGGGGGAACGCACCTCGCCGCAGGGCGTGGGGCTTCTGGCCGAGGCGCTGTTCGATCAGGGCCGCGCGACACGGGTGCTGGCCTGCCAGATGCCCAAGGACCGCGCGGCGATGCATCTCGACACCGTCTTCACCTTCTGCGGCGGCGAGGTGGTGACCAGCTTCACCGATGTCGCCGCGGATATGGCCGTTTACGACCTGCACCCCGGCGAGGGGCGCGCGCCGCTCGACATACGCCGCATCGAACGGCCGCTCTTCGACGTGCTGGCCAAGGCGATGGGTTTCAAGACGCTGACGGTGGTGCCCACCGGCGGCGAGGACGCGTTCGAGGAGGCGCGCGAGCAGTGGAACGACGGCAACAACATGCTGGCGATCCGGCCCGGCCTGGTCATCGGCTACGACCGCAACGACGACACCAACGCCGCGCTGCGTGCCGAAGGCATCGAGGTGCTGGAGGCGCCGGGCGCAGAGCTTGGGCGCGGGCGCGGCGGCGGACGCTGCATGAGCTGCCCCACCATCCGCGACCCGGCATAAGGAGCGACACATGTCGTACAACCTGAAGAACCGCCATTTCCTGAGCCTGCGGGATTTCTCGCCCGCCGAGATCGGTTTCCTGCTGAAGCTCTCGGCCGACCTGAAGTCCGCGAAATACGCGGGCACCGAAACCGAACTGCTGAAGGGCAAGGAAATCGCGCTGATCTTCGAGAAGGACAGCACCCGCACGCGCGCGGGCTTCGAGGTGGCCGCCCATGACCAGGGTGCGAATGTCACCTATCTGGGGCCCTCGGGATCACATCTGGGCCGCAAGGAAACCGTCAAGGACACGGCCCGCGTTCTGGGCCGCATGTTCGACGGGATCGAGTATCGCGGCTTCGGCCAGACCGTGGTCGAGGAGCTTGCCGCCCATGCCGGTGTGCCGGTCTGGAACGGGCTGACGGACGAGTTTCACCCCACGCAGGTGCTGGCCGATTTCCTGACCATGCAGGAGCACGCGGAAAAGCCATGGCGCGACATCGCCTTCTGTTTTCTGGGCGATGTCGGCAACAACATGGGCGACAGCCTGCTGATCGGCGGGGCCAAGATGGGGATGGACGTGCGCCTGTGCGGGCCGCGGTCCTGCTGGCCCGAGACAATGGTCGAGGCCGAGGCGCGCACCATCGCCGAAGAGACCGGTGCGCGTATCCTGATCACCGAGGATATCCCCGAGGCGACGCTGGGTGCCGATTTCCTTTACACCGATGTCTGGGTGTCGATGGGCGAGCCCAAGGAGGCCTGGAAGGAGCGGATCGAGCTTCTGAAACCCTACCAGGTCACCGCCGGGATGATGCTGAACACCGAAAACCCGCGGACCCGGTTTCTCCATTGCCTGCCCGCCTTCCACAATGCCGAGACCGAGATCGGCGCACAGATGGAGCAGGAATTCGGCCTCTCCGAGATGGAGGTGACCGACGAGGTGTTCGAAAGCGCGGCCTCCATCGTCTTCGACCAGGCGGAGAACCGGCTGCACACGATCAAGGCCGTGCTCGTCGCGACGATGGGGCCCTGAGCCATGCTGATCGTCGTGGCCCTCGGGGGAAACGCGCTGCTCAGGCGGGGTCAGGCGCTGACCGCCGAAAACCAGCGCGAGAACGCCCGCACTGCCGCCGCAGCACTGGCCCGCATCCTGCGCGACGGGCATGATCTGGTGATCACCCATGGCAACGGGCCGCAGGTGGGGCTTTTGGCGCTGCAGGGGCTCGCGCACAAGCCGGACGAGGCCTATCCGCTCGACATTCTCGGCGCGGAGACCGAGGGCATGATCGGCTACCTGATCGAACAGGAACTGGAAAACGCGCTGGACCACGACCGCACGGTGGCGACGCTTCTGACTCAGGTGCGGGTGGACCCCGACGATCCGGCCTTCGCCGCGCCCACGAAATTCGTGGGGCCGGTCTATGACAGGGCGGAGGCCGAGCAGATGGCCGAGCGCAACGGCTGGAGCATCGCGCCGGACGGCGATCGCTGGCGCCGCGTCGTGGCCTCGCCCGCGCCGGTGGAGATCCCCGATCTCAAGGTGATCCGGCAGCTTCTGGGCCACGGCACCGTGGTGATCTGCGCGGGCGGCGGCGGCATTCCGGTCGTGGCGCGGCCCGATGGCGGCCTGACCGGTGTCGAGGCGGTGATAGACAAGGATGCCGCAAGCGCGCTGCTGGCCGAGGCGCTGGGCGCCGACGGGCTGCTGATGCTCACCGATGTGGAGGGTATCCTGCGCGATTTCGGCACCGAGGACGCGGAGCGGATCGACCATCTGACACCGCAGGAGGTCCACGCGCTCGACCTGCCCGACGGGTCGATGGGGCCCAAGGCCGCCGCCGCCGCCCGCTTCGCGACAAGCGGGCCGGGTCGATGGGCCGCCATAGGCAAGCTTGACGACGCGGCCGGTCTAGTTGCCGGAGAGACGGGAACGCGGGTTTCGGCGGTGCTGTCCGACTGACCGGCTCAGGGGTTCGGGGGGATGTTCCAAAGCTCCCGAAGCTCGGTCACGAGGTCCTCGGAAAGTCGATGGTAACGCGCTATCTCGCCATCATGCAGGCCGTAATCGACCAGGGCGGACAGCGCGTCCCGTGGCATGATGCCAAGCGTCTCCTCGACCCTGCGACGCTGATCCCTGTCCAGCGAAGACCGTTCAAGATCGCGATCCAGACTGCTGCGCATCATGACACCCCCCAAGCATCCGTCCCGGTCGCCCTCGACGTCGCAGAAAACGGTACCCCGCAACGCCCTCGGGCGTCTTTACCGAGGTTATCGCACCGTTGACCGATCGCGCGAAAACTCCACCGGAGATTCCCAATGTGGCTCACCGACGGATAAGGGGGCCATGGACGCGGCCTTCGACCGCCCCTGCCCCCCAAATCCAGCCCAAAAGAAGCCACCGAACATGGGTCTCGAGGCAAAACAGGAGCTTGTCAGGTGAAAGTCAGAAGCGCCATGTCGTGGAAAAAGCGCGCACTCACCCCATGGAGCACGGTTCGCGAGGCAGCGGCGATCATGCGACAGGACGATGTCGCGGCTTTGCCGGTCCTCGTCGACGACCGCCCCGTGGGGATCGTGACCGACCGCGACATAATACGCTTGCTGCCCGAAAACTGCGACGCGGCGACCCGGACGATAAGCGACGCAATGACCAGAAACCCCGCCTCGTGTTTCGTCGATCAGGATGTCAAGGACGCCGCGACGATCATGGGCGACCGACAGGTCAGACACCTTTTGGTGCTGGACCGGTCTGGGGGCCTTCTGGGCGTCTTCTCGGTCGATGATATCGCCGAAAACGCGTCCGAGGAACTGGCCGGGCAGGCCCTGGGCGAGATCGTTGAGAAACGCGCGCGGCCCCCGCGCCATCGCGAGTTCAGGCCGCCGGAATGATTTCCGCACGGAGCGTCTCCGGATCGATCTCGGCAATCTCGGTCAGCGCCTCGAGATCATCGACGAAAACGTCCATGTGATCGGTGACGGTGAGAATGCCGTTACGGTCGAGCCGCCGCAGGGTTCGGCACACATGCACGGCCGAAAGGCCGCACAGATCGCCAAGCTGCTGCTGGGTCATCGGTATGTGAAACGACTTGCCAGCGACAAGCCCGTGAGTCGTCGATCTCAGACACAGTTCGCACAGCGTGAAGGCGATGATGCTTTCCGCGCTCCCCTTGCCCAGACGCAGCATGCGCTCGGACATGCGCCAGAGCGCGGCTTTCCCGGCGCGATTGACGGCCCGGCCGATCTCGGGATGTCGCACCAGCAATCGCGTCCAGTCATGCCCCTCGATGACCGCCAGCGTCGTGTCGGTCAGCGCCTGAATCTCGATGGCGCTCATGGCGCTGCCGGCCGCGCCGGGGTCGAGCGCATCGCCCGGAAGCATGACATCGATGATCTGACGATGGCCGTCGAGCGTGGATTTCGAAGTGGTCAGCCAGCCCGACAGAACGAAGTAGACGGTGCCATCGCCATTGACCGTGCCATCGTCCTCGCCCTCGAGCCTGATGGTCGCGCCTGCCCGCCGCTCGATGCGGTGCCCGTCGATCAGGGCGCAAAACGCGGCATGGGCATCACTGCCAATCGAAAGGCCGATGGGTCGTTCCCGATCCGACAAACCCGCGCAGTCCGACGTCCGATGCATAGCTCCCTCCTTTCGTGCCACTCCACGCCATGACGGAAACGGCATCCAACACGTCCAGGTTCCGTTATTTGCCGGGAAAGGCACCCACCCGACCCAACCACCGTGTCGGAAGGCGCGACCAAATTGGCAGGAGAATGCCCATGCGATCATCCTTGCCAGCGCGCCATGACACACCCCTTTTAGCCTAGCTGAAAAACTTTCTTGTGACAATTATCATAATTGGCGCGAGCGACCGTCATGGCCATGCCCTCCAGGGTGCGACGACGCCCGTCACGACGCCTGTCACGCTGTGCCCGACCGCCTTCAAGACCGTTTCCCAATTGGAAACAACGCTCTGGCGTGGCCGGGCCTTTACCCGGGAAACTGCCCACGTCACATGCTTTACCGAGGTTAATGCGGCAGCACCTCCCGGCTGGCCCAAATGCCCGCGAGCCTGAACAACCCCGGGAGGGACGACATGGCAAACGAATCGAAGGCCGCAAAAAGCCTGATGAACGGCGACCTCATGGAACGCGCCCGCGGCATGCTGGCGGTAGCGCCCCTGAGCGAGCCGCAGATGGAACAGTTCTGGAAGGCGCAGGACGCCATTCTCGAAGAGACGGAGGCGTTTTCGAAATCCTGGTTCGAACGACGCCACGAAGCGGCGCAGCAGGCGATGGAGGCGGTGAGCAAGCTCGACGGCGGGGGCGGCAACGGCGCAGACCCCACGGCGGCCATGCGCGTCATGGCCGAGTGGCAGCAAGGGTCGCTCCAGCGGATGGCCCAGGACATGCAGGAATGGGTCGATCTGTGTTCGCGCTGCGCCGCCCGCGTGACCGATGCCGAGGTCGAAGCCGGCAAGGACGGTGCCGAGAAGCTGGCCAAGGGTGCGAAATCGGGCGCGAAATCCAAACACTCGACGCCGGTCTGACCATGGCCATTCCCAGAGGCAAGACCGTGATCGCGACCGATAACGAAGCAGGAGACACTGCAATGGACGACAAGAGCGCATATCGCCAGAAACTCGAGGCGCGCCTGGACGAATGGCGGGCCGAGATCGACAAGCTTCAGGCCAAGGCGTCCGAAGCCAGCGCCGACGCCCGGCTCGAATATGAAAATCAGATCGAGGATCTGCGCGAACAGCAAAAAGAGGCGGAAGCCAAGCTGGAGGAACTCAACGAAGCCAGCGGCGAGGCGTGGCAGGACTTCAAGGCCGGCGTCGAGAAAGCCTGGGACGACCTGGGCAACGCGGTGAAGAAAGCCACCGAGAGGTTCGGCTGATGACGGGAAGACCTGGTAGATCGCGCATCCCGCCTGCCCTTGTCGCCGGATGCCTCGCCGTCACCCTTGTCTCGGTCCCGCAGGCCGTGTGGCCTCAGGAAACCGACACCGGGACGACCGGCGCGGAGACGACCGTCGACGACGTGCAGGCGGAGTTCTCGGACGCGTTCGAAGCGATCAGCGACTATTCCGCCGAGCAGCGCGACGAGGCGCTGGCGCAGATGGAAGAGACGCTGGCGCGGCTGGACGAGCGGATCGAGGACACCGAGGCGCGCGTGCGCGAGGAATGGGCCGACATGTCGGACGCGACGCGGGAACAGACCTCCGACGCGCTCAGTACGCTGCGCGAACAGCGCAACCGCCTCAGCCAGGCCTACGGCGCCCTGTCGCAAGGCGCGGGGACGGCGTGGGGCGACCTGATGGACGGCGTCCAGAACGGCTGGGCCGACCTCGCCAGCGCCTGGGACAATGCGACCGAGGCGATGAGTTCCGACAACGAGACAGGAGAGTGACATGAGCAACCAGACCCGCAGCATCGAAAACCTTCAGAAGGCACTGGCCATGGAGATGACGGCGATCCACCAGTATCTGCTGCACGCCCATGTCATCGAGGACTGGGGCCTCGACGCGCTGGCCGCGAAAATGCGCGAGGAGATGACCGAAGAGCTTGGCCATGCCGGCCGCTTCATCGACCGCATCCTGTATCTCGAGGGCGATCCGGTGATCGAAGCCGCCAAGCCCCCCAAGCGGGCCGAAGCGCTGGGCGAACTCTTCGCCGCCGACCTCGAGGAGGAAAAGGGCGCCATTGACTTCTACGCCGAAGCCGCCAAGGCCGCCGACGAGGATCGCGATATCGGAACCCGGGTGCTCTTCGAGGAAATCCTGATGGACGAGGAAGGCCACAAGGACTGGCTGGCCCAGCAGTTGTCGCTGCTCAAGCGCATGGGCGAGCCGACCTTCATGCTCCAGAACATGAGTGACGCCGTCCGCGGCGCGTGAACGCGCGCCCCAAGCCCATCCGCGCCGCTGTTCCATGACCAGCGGCGCGGATCACGAAAGAGGACGCCATGAGCCGCCAGGACATGCCCGATACATCCCCGCAGGAGATCCGCCGACTGAAGCTCTGGCTTTGGATCGCGGGGCTTGCGAGCATCGTGCTGGGCGCCATCGGGGTCGCCTCGCCCTTCGTGCTGACGCTGACGGCGGAACTTCTGTTCGGGGCGATGCTCGCCGTGCTCGGCGCAGTACAGATCTTCCGGGGTCTCTTCGGGGGCGATGTCGGGCCGCGCTGGTGGACGGTGCTTTTCGGCGCCGTGGCGCTGGCGGGCGGTGCGGTGCTGCTGCTTTACCCGTTCGAGGGCGTCCTGTTGCTGACGGCCGTACTGGCGACCTATTTCCTGATCGGCGGGGCGCTCAAGCTCTATGCCGCGTGGCGGATGGGATCGGGCGGAGCCGATGTGCCGGGGCTGTTCGCCATCCGGGGGCGCGGCTGGCTTGCGGTCGCCGGGGCATTGTCGCTGGTGCTGGGGCTGCTGCTGGCGCTGGGCCTGCCACAGACGGCGGCATGGGCGCTCGGGCTGCTGCTGGGTATCGACCTGCTGTTCCTGGGCGCCTCGGAAATTGCGTTGGCGCTGGGCCTGAACGGACACCAACAGATGCGGGGGCAACCATGATCACCATAGAACACGACAGAACCCGCGACCGGATCGTGATCCGGGCCTCGGGCGTACTTTCGGCCCGGGATTACGACCATGCCATCCCCGAGATAGAACATGCGATCGAACTGGCGGAGGGACCGCTTCGGGTGATGCTCCGGCTGGAGGATTTCGGCGGATGGGAGATCGGCGCGCTCTGGCGCGAACTGGAATTCGACCTCAGGCATCGTGGCGATTTCGGGCGTATCGCCGTCATCGGCGAGACCAACGTGGAGGACTGGGGCACGACGCTGTCGGCCCCGTTTGCCAAGGCCGAGATGCGGTTTTTCCCGACCACCCGGGAGGCCGAGGCCGAGGACTGGCTGTCCGGGAACGGGCTGTCCGAAAACGGGCTGCCCCACAGCGAGACCGAGAGCGGCGGGGCCGCCTGATGGCCCACCCCCGCGCGCGCCTGCAGGGCCTTCGCGGGCTTGCGCACCACGGCCAAAATCCGTTTCCTGAAAGACACCGCGAAGGCCCCCGCCCCCTGACACCAGCGCGTTACGGCCATCCGGCGAAGAGGTAGTCGCGCGTGACGAAACACGATGTCCAACATCCCTTCGCGCTGTCCGTAGAGGATGTGGTCGGGCGCCTCGACGCGGATGCCGACAGCGGCCTCTCGGACAAGGAAGCCCGGTCGCGGCGCGAGTCGCACGGCCCCAACACCCTGCAGCGGCAGAAGCGCCGGAGCCTGCTGACCATTCTGGGCAACCAGTTCCAGAGCGTGATCGTCTGGCTGCTGGCCTTCGCGGCCGGCCTGTCCTTTGCCTTCGGAGAACTGGCCGAGGGCATCGCCATCGTGGCGCTTCTGTTCATCAACGCCGCCATTGGCTTCTTCACCGAACTGCGTGCCGCGCGGTCGATGGAGGCGCTGATGAAGATCGCCGACGTGCGCACCCGCGTGCGCCGCGGCGGCGACGACAAGATGATCGACGCGCGGGATGTCGTGCCGGGCGATCTAGTGGTGCTGGAGGCCGGCGACATTGTAACGGCGGACCTCAGGCTGGTCGAGACGGCCAATCTTCAGGTGGACGAGTCGGTGCTGACCGGGGAATCCACCTCCGTCGAGAAATCCACCGACGCCATCGCCGAGGACACGGAGGTCGGTGACCGCGCCAACATGGCGTTCAAGGGCACGGCGATCACGCAAGGCTCTGGTGCAGGCATCGTCGCGGCGACCGCGATGGACACCGAGATCGGGCGCATCAGCGATCTGGCCCAGAGCGCCGAGGCCGATGTGACGCCGCTGGAGCAACGGCTCGACCATCTGGGGCATCGCCTCGTCTGGCTTTCGCTGGTGCTGGCCACCATCGCGATCGGCGCGGGCATCCTGCGCGGCTCGGAGCTTACGGCGATGATCCAGACCGGTGTCGCGCTGGCCGTGGCCTCGGTGCCCGAAGGGCTGCCCATCGTCGCCACGCTCAGCCTCGCGCGGGGGATGTGGCGGATGAGTGCGCGCAACGCGCTGATCACGCAGCTTTCTTCCGTCGAAACACTGGGCGCGACCACGGTGATCCTGACCGACAAGACCGGCACGCTGACGGAAAACCGGATGACGGTCGTGCGCTACCTGCTCGACGATGCCGAGGTCGAGGTCGACACGGACGCGGACGATCCGTTCCGGCACGGGGAAGACGAGCCGCTGGCGCCCGAGGACGATGACCGCCTCGCCTGGGCGCTGAAGGTGGGCGCGCTCTGCACCAATGCCGATACCGTCGGCAGGGACGAGAACGGGGGCGAGACCGATCACGCGGGCGACCCGATGGAGGTGGCGCTTCTGTCCGTCGCGCAGAAGGCCGAACTCGGACGCGACGACCTGGCTCGGGACCTGCCCGAAGCGCGGGAACACGCCTTCGATCCCGACCTCAAGATGATGGCCACCGTGCACGAGGACGCCGATGGCTACCTCGTGGCGGTCAAGGGCGCGCCCGAGGCGGTGCTCGACGTCTGCTCAAGGGTCATGACGGGCGGCGGCGACACCGCGGCGCTCGATGACGACGCAAGGCAACGCTGGCTCGACCGCAACACCGAGGCCGCGCGCGACGGTCTGCGCCTGCTGGCGCTGGCGATGAAACACGTCTCCGACGATGGGGCGGAGCCCTATGGCGACCTGCACCTGATCGGCCTTGTCTGCCTTCTCGACCCGGTCCGGGAGGACGTTCCCGACGCGATCCGGTCCTGCCAGACCGCCGGGGTCCGGGTGGTCATGCTGACCGGCGATCACGCCGACACGGCCGAAACCATCGCCCGCCACGCGGGCCTTGGCGACGGCGAACTCACCGTCATGGAGGGCACCGAGCTTTCCGGTCTCGACGTCGAGGAGATGGACGAGGACCGGCTGGAGCAGGTCATGCGCACCGATGTCTTCGCCCGTGTGTCGCCCGAAACCAAGCTGACGCTTGTCACTCTGTTTCAGAAGGCCGGGCACGTGGTGGCGATGACCGGCGACGGCGTCAACGACGCGCCGGCGCTGAAAAAGGCTGATATCGGCATCGCCATGGGTCAGCGCGGCACCGAGGTCGCCAAGGAGGCTGCCCGCATGGTGCTGCGCGACGACCGCTTTCCCACGATCCTCGAGGCGATGCGCGAAGGCCGGGTGATCTTTGGCAATATCCGAAACTTCGCTGTCTACCTGATGTCGTGCAATGTCAGCCAGCTGCTGGTCGTGGGCCTTGCCGTGGGCGCGGGCCTTCCGACACCGCTTCTGCCCTTGCAGATCCTCTATCTCAACGTTGTCACGGGGGTCTTTCCCGCGCTGGCCCTCGGTCTCGGGCCCGGCAGCGAGACAGTCCTCGAAGACCCGCCGCGCGACCCCGACGAGCCTATCGTGAACCGCCAGAACTGGGTGGATACGGCCATGCTGGGCGCGTTCCTGACCGTGGCCATCCTCGGCGCGTTCCTTGTCGCGCTCTTCTGGCTGGAACTGGAGACCGGCGGCGCCGTCACAGTGGCCTTCCTGACGCTGTCGCTTGGGCACCTTTGGAACGTCTTCAACCTGCGCGACCCGAGAACCGGCCCGATCCTGAACGACGTGTCGCGCAACCGCTATGTCTGGGGCGCCGTGGCGATCTGCCTCGCGCTGATCGCCACCGCGGTCTGGCTGCCGGGCTTCTCCGGCCTGCTCAAGCTGGAACCGCCGGGACACGCCGCGCTGGCGCTTGCCGGGGGTGCGAGCCTCGTGCCGGTCCTCCTCGGGCAGATGTGGATCGCGCTCATGCGTGGCGACCGGACCGGATAGCCCGGACGGATCGCCCAGAAAGCCTTTACCGAGGTCAATGCGGGCATATGACCGCTCCGTCAGCGTGAAGGAGGCTGCGACGGGACTCCCCCCGCCAGCAGAACGCGAACGAAGGAGACCAATCATGTCGATGCTCAAGGTTATCGAAGTTCTCGCGGAATCCCCGGACAGCTTCGACGCCGCCGCGGCAGTGGCCGTCACGAAAGCCTCCGAGACCGTGCGGAACATCAAGTCGGTCTACATCAAGGAAATGAACGCCGCCGTCAGCGACGGAAAGATCACGAGCTACCGGGTGAACGCCAAGATCACCTTCATGCTCGACGATCAGGCGGCGACCTAGACACGAAAGGCGGTGAAACATGAAAACCATGCGGAAAACACTGTTGTGCGTCGTCGCCCTATCCGCCACGGCGGTGGGTCCGGCCATGTCGCAGGAGGTCGCCACGACCTATGAGGACGAGTGGATCTCGCTCGCCGGCACGGTCGAGACGGTTCTCGCCACCAGCTTCGTGCTCGATTACGGCGAGGACGACATCACCGTCGAACTGGACAAGTTCGACTGGGCGGTGGACCGGTCCGATCTGTTCGATCGTCAGGTGAACGTCATCGGGCGCATGGACCGGAACCTGTACGACAACAGGTCCATCGAGGCCGCGGTCGTCTATGTGCCCTCGCTCGGCGAATACCTCTACGCCGATCCCGAAGACGAGGAAGGCGACCCCTCCGTCACCCGCAGCTTCGCGCCGGGGATGTTCTCCGGGACGCAGGTTGGCGACTGGGTGGCGTTCTCGGGCCGGGTCACCGGCGTCGAGGACAACCAGATCATGGTCGAAAGCGCGATGTCCACGCTGACCGTCGACACCAGCCTGACGCCGGACGTCCTTGTGGCACCCTCCGTGGAGGTCGGCGATCGTGTGCTGGTGACAGGCGAGATGGAGGGCACCAACTTCTTCGAAGAGCGCGAGGTCGAGGCAAATTCCGTCGCGAGGCTGATCGACCTTGGCCGCTGAACCGGACGGGCGGACCGTGGACGGTCCGCCCGCATACCCAGAAGGAAGCGACATGAGCTACCTGAGATTCGCGGCGATGATCGCGACCTCGACCATCGCGATGTACGTGATGATGTATCTCAACACCTACATCCTGGACCACGTCTACTGGAGCCAGACACGCGCATGGATGGCGCTCTACATGGGCGGGGGCATGGCGATCATCATGCTGGCCTACATGCTGTCGATGTATTCTAGCCGGACGGTGAACATCGCGATCTTCATCGGGGCCGCGGTGATCTTTGCAGGCTCCGTCTACATGCTGCGCAGCCAGCGGACGGTGGACGACGTGGCGTGGATGCAGGCCATGATCCCGCACCATTCCATCGCCATCCTGACCAGCGAACGCGCGCAGATTTCCGATCCGCGGGTCCGTGAGCTGGCCGACGAGATCATCGAAACCCAGCGACGCGAGATCGCGCTCATGCAGGACCTGATCGCCGATCTGGAAGGACGGCCCGAGGCTCAGGACGCGCCGTAGGCCTTGATCGAGGCCTCGATCCTGTCCAGAGGCAGGTTCGTCAGGTCCTTGTCGATCTCGGCCACGATCCGTGCCTTCAGGCGATCGTCGTAAGCGGTGCGGAATTCTCCCAGCGAGCGGGGATCCGCGATCACGACGATTTTGTCGAACCGTCCCGATGCGGCCATCTCTCCGAGCGTCTCGGCGACATGCCTGGCAAAGCGCGCTTCCTCGACACGATGCCAGTCGGTCTCTTCCATCGCGCTGGTGCCCCAGGCCGCGATATTGCCATCGAGTTCGCGCTTGGCGTCATGCTGGCGGCCGGCCCGGTCGGTCGAAAGCTCCCGCGCGGGGGCGTTGGGGCTGGTGTCGTGGCCGACGACCTCGAGATGCAGGAACTCCTCGTCGCCCTTGTTGCGCAGAAGCAGGTATTTCTCGCCGTCGGCTATGACGACCCAGGTGCCATGATCGAGTTTCACGGGCGATTTCCCCTTTCCGGTTCCGGACATGCCCCGGCCGCGTTCCGCGACGCCGGGAGCGGTCAGTCGCAGCGCGGCCTGCCACCCTTGCACGCTTGCCGCGCGGTGGCCGCCGCGCTTTCCGGAGCGATACCGCCCGAAAAGCCCCCGCGCCTTAACACGTGCTAAGGCGCAAAGGGCACCGCAACGGGCATGGTGGTCGTTCGGAGGGGCCGCAGGTCCCTGCGCCGGCGATCCACAGCGAGAGGCGAGAAGAGACATCAGATGCAGACCCCGATTGAAATCGCGTTCCGTCATGTCGAACCCAGCGAGGAGATCAAGGACCTGGTGCACGAAAAGGCCGCGCAGCTGGACACCTTCTACGATGGGATCACCAGTTGCCACGTCTATATCCGCGCGCCGCACCAGAGCCAGCGCAAGGGCAATCTCTACGAGGTAACGATCGAGGTGCGCGTACCCGGGGACGAGCTTGTCGTGCGCCACGATCAGAACGACGTGGCCGAGCACGAGCATCTGCGCGTCGCCGTCCGCAATGCCTTCGCCGCCATGGCGACCGAGCTGAAACGCTGGAAGGACCAGATCAAGGGCGAGGTCAAGACCCATGACGGGCCGCTTCAGGGCAAGATCGTCGAGATCCGCCACGACGAGGATTTCGGCCAGATCATCGCGACGGACAATCGCCTGATCTACTTCCACCGCAACAGCGTCACCGACGGCAGCTTCGACGATCTGCAGCCGCGCGACCCCGTCGAACTGGTGGTGCAGACCGGCGAAAGCGAGATCGGTCCGCAGGCCAGCACCGTGCGCCGGATCGGCGCAATGGAATTCGACCCCGCGACGAAACCGAGCCGGCGATGAGCGCGGACGCGCCCGCCGCAACGACACCCCCCGTCACGGAAATCGACGTCGCGATCATCGGGGCGGGCACCGCCGGTCTTTCGGCACGGTCCGAGGTCGCGAAGGTGACCGACAGCTACCGGGTGTTCGACCCCGGCCCATATGGCACCAGTTGCGCGCGGGTGGCCTGCATGCCGTCCAAGGCGCTATTGCAATCGGCCCATGACTTTCACCGCAGGCACGACTTCGAGGCGCTGGGAATCGTGGGCGGCGCGGGACTGCGGATCGACTCGGGCCGCGTTCTGGAGGAGACACGCAGATTGCGCGACGGCCTTGTCGATGGCGTCCTCGACGGCATGTCGGACTGGCGCGACAGCCATCTCGTGGCGCATGCTCCGGTGTTCGAGACCGGTGGCATTCTGCAGGCCGGTGAGACGCGGTTCCGCCCCCGCGCCACCGTGGTCGCGACCGGCTCGCGCCCGGTGGTTCCCCCGGAATGGCGCGAACGGTT
>Ga0209947_1000377_pt1 | contig 27751 bp, 23 predicted proteins | sample SalPonR2_B_D2_MG_FD_185706 | JGI IMG/M metagenome (GOLD analysis project Ga0209947, IMG submission 185706) | Salt pond soil microbial communities from South San Francisco under conditions of wetland restoration - Salt Pond MetaG R2_B_D2_MG... ...
GCGCCTATTCCATCGCCTCGCCGTCTTGGGATGACGAGCTGGAATTCTACTCGATCAAGGTGCAGGACGGCCCACTGACCTCGCGATTGCAACATATCGAGGTCGGCGACGAGATCATCCTGCGCCCCAAACCCGTAGGCACACTGGTGCATGACGCGCTCCTGCCCGGCAAACGGCTGTGGCTCTTTGCCACCGGCACCGGCTTTGCGCCCTTCGCCTCGCTGCTGCGTGACCCGCAAACCTATACCGATTACGACGAGGTGATCGTGACCCATACCTGCCGTGAGGTGGGCGAATTGGCCTATGGCAAGGAGTTGATCGACAGCATCCGCGCGGATGAATTGCTGGCCGAACTCATTGGCGAGGGCTTTGCCGACAAGCTGCGCTATTACCCCACCACCACCCGTGAAGAGAGCCCCAAGATGGGCCGCATCACCGACCTGATGCGCTCGGGCGAGGTGTTTGCCGATCTGGGCGTCGCCCCCCTCGCCCCCGAAACCGACCGCGCCATGGTCTGCGGCAACCTCGCCTTCAATCTCGAGATCAAGGAGATGCTGGAGGAGTATGGCCTGCGCGAAGGGGCCAATTCCGATCCCAAGGAATACGTGGTCGAAAAAGCGTTTCTCGACTGAGGCGATAGCCTCCGCGACCCTCGGGCGTGGCCCTCAGGTCTCCCGTAACCAGAGACGCCCCCAAACTGTCGCAAAAAAAGCCCGCGCAAGGAGCACTTGCGCGGGCTTTTTAATGTTGTGTTTTGGCTGGCTCAGTAGCCAAGTGCCTGACGTGCGGCCTGAAGTGCGGATTGCAGCAATTCAGGATTGTCCTGCGCCGCCCGGATACCTTCCATCAGCAGGTTTTCCTGCATCGACCCGAGGTCACCGCCCTCGATCAGACTGCGCACCTGCTCCATGTCGAAGCCATCGACAGTCAGTGCCTCGGGGGCCTGCTCTGCCGCCTGCTCGGCACCGCTCGGCACGGTATCACTGACAGCGGCGTCGCCGGTTGCCTCGTCCGTGGCGCTATCGACCGTATCGGATACGGCATCCTGCGCACCCTCGGCGGCCTCGGATGCGCTGTCCACGGCGCCTTCCACAGCGCTTTCGGTGGCATCGGCAGCTTCGGTCGCGGCATCCGTTGCGCTCTCCACGGCCTCGTCAGCCGCGCTCGTGGCGCTATCCGCTGCATCGCTCGCCGCGTCCGTGGCCTCTTCTGCCGTGCCGGTTGCTGCATCAACCGCCTCTTGCGCCGCGTCCTGCGCTGCGTCCGCAGCCTCGGTTGCCGTCTCTTCAACAGCCTCCGCCGCCTCGGTCGTCGTCTCTTCCACAGCCTCTGCAGCCTCGGTCGCCGTCTCTTCCACAGCCTCTGCGGCCTCGGTTGCGGTTTCCTGTGCCGCATCCACTGCATCACCAGCCGCATCCGCCGCCGCATCGGCGGTCTCACCCGCCGCCTCTGCCGCATCTTCGAGCGCCTCGGGAGCCTCGACCTCTTCTGCGGCACCGCTTACCTCGTTGACGACCTCATCGACCGACTTACCGGTGAACAGCATATAGCCGCCACCGAGCACGATGACGGCCAGAACGATCCAAATCAGGTTTTTCATAACCATCTCCCAGAATAACAGATAGGCCCTCGCGCTTATCGCCCCGGCCTTTTGTGACACTCCTTGTCAAATGACGTGCCCAATGAAAAGCCGCAAGGGGGAATTGATCGCTGTTCGGCTCATATCAGCCGATTTTGCGGCTTGAAAGCCGCCGCACCGGCGTTTACTTTGCACCTTCAAATTCACCCGACAATGTTCAACAATCGAAGGATTGAAGCCATAGCCCGCAGACCTCACAACGCGCCACCCACTCGCGACACCGGCCCCCGGATCAACGACCGCATCCGCGCCGACGAAATCCGCCTGATCGGCGCAGAAGGCGAGAACGTAGGCGTCGTCACACCGCGCCGGGCGCTCGAGATGGCCGAAGAGGTCGGGCTCGATCTTGTCGAAATATCCCCGAATGCCGCGCCGCCGGTCTGCAAGATCATGGATTACGGCAAGTATAAATACGAGCAGCAGAAACGCGAATCCGAAGCCCGCAAGAAGCAGAAGATCATCGAGGTCAAGGAGGTCAAGTTTCGGCCCGGCACCGACACGCACGACTACGATGTCAAGATGCGCAACGTGCTGAAATTCCTCGAAGGCGGCGACAAGGTGAAGATCACCCTCCGGTTCCGTGGCCGCGAGATGGCGCACCAGAACCTTGGGCGCGAGTTGCTGGAACGGATCGCCGAGGACGTCAAGGAGGTGGGCCGCATCGAGAACATGCCCAAGATGGAAGGCCGCCAGATGATCATGATCATCGGACCGGGCGCGAAATAATCCGCCCCGGCACTGCAGCCCCCCGCGACCCCCGGCCATCGGTCCGGGGGTTTCATTTTGTCCGCTTGCACCGCCCGCCTGATCGCGTAGGATCAGCCCCCGAAAACTGATCGGAGCCGTCCATGTCGCAATTCGAATACAAGGTCCTGCCGGCCCCGACACGGGGCCGCAAGGCCGCCGGGGTCAAGACACCGGAGGCCCGCTTCGCGCTCGGCCTCGAGGAAACACTCAACGACATGGCCCGCGATGGCTGGGTCTATCTGCGTAGCGACATCCTTCCGAGCGAGGAACGCCAGGGCCTCACCTCGACGCACACCGTCTACCGTTCGGTGCTGGTCTTTCAGCGCGAGGTTACCGTTCACCACATCCCCGAAACCGATGTGTTACAAGAGGACGTGGCTGCAGAACCACTCGCCCAGAGCCTGTCGCCGCCCCCGGATCGCGATTGAAAATCCCCGGACATGCCGACGGTCGCGGGTGACGGATATCCCAGGTGCCTTAACCGCGAAAAAGCGCCGCGCTCGCGGAAAATTTTGCGTTGCCCCCTTCAATTCGACGCGTTTTGGCATACACTCTGCGTCCTGACTCTCAAAGGTGTGCTCGATGTCCAAATCAGATCCCTTCGGTTTCGATATGTCGGTCTCTTCAGCCAAGAAGAAGAACCCGCGTGGTCGACGCGGCATGTCCGGCGCGTCCGAAACGTCGACGCGCATCTGTGACCACGACGGCTGTGAGGAGCCCGGCAAATATCGCGCGCCCAAGGCCCCCGATGTGCTCGACGATTACTACTGGTTCTGTCAGCAGCATGTTCGCGAATACAATCTCAAGTGGAATTTCTTCGACGGCACCACCGAGGCGGAACTGAACGCGCAGATGTCCAAGGACAAGGTCTGGGAGCGTGAGACCAAACGGTTCAATGACCCCGAGGCCCGTGCCTGGGCGCGGCTCGGCATCGAGGACCCGCATCAGGTGCTGGGCGGAAACGCCACGCAAAACCCCGGCAAGAAGAAGGGCGGCGGGCGCAAACTGCCCCCGACCGAGCGACGCGCCATCGAAATACTCGAGGCCGAGGACACTTGGAGCAAGGCCGAACTGCGCAAAGCCTACAAGTCGCTGATCAAGGTGCTGCACCCCGATATCAACGGCGGCGACCGCAGCCAGGAAGAGCAGCTGCAACAGGTCGTCTGGGCCTGGGATCAGATCAAGGAAAGCCGAAATTTCAAGTGAGCGCGGGGAATGTGACCAGATCACAGACCCGAATGCAGCAGGCATGGCAACCTTCAAAGGTAATTCACTGGCCGATTCAGGCCGCTACCCGAAAGGTATTCCCATGCTCAAGAAAAACGTCGGCACGATCGATCGCGCGTTGCGCATCATCCTCGGACTTGGCCTGCTGGCCGGGTTCTTTCTCAACCGCGACGGGGCCTATAGCTGGCTCTACCTGATCGGCATCATTCCGCTGGTTACGGGCCTGATGTCGTCCTGCCCGCTCTATTCGATCTTCGGGCTCTCGACCTGCCCCCTCAAAAAACAGTAAACATCAGAGACGGAGTGCGCCATCACTGGTCAAACTCCAAAGTCGCGTCCCGGCAGGCCATCATTACTCACGGATCCATCCGGGGCTGGCCGGGGCGCGCGCATCACTTCATTCTACAAGGACCACGGCGGGCGCGACCGTCACTCCGCCGCCACCTTGCGTGCGCTCAGCATCTCCTTGAGATAGCGCCCGGTATGGCTGCGCGGCTCCTCGGCCACCTGTTCGGGCGTGCCCACGGCGACGATCTCGCCACCGCCATCGCCGCCTTCGGGGCCGATGTCGATGATGTGATCGGCGGTCTTGATGACGTCGAGATTATGCTCGATCACCACCACGGTATTGCCGGCCTCGACCAACTCGTGCAGCACCTCCAGCAGCTTCTTCACGTCCTCGAAGTGCAAACCTGTCGTCGGCTCGTCGAGAATATAGAGCGTGCGCCCCGTCGAACGTTTGGCGAGTTCCTTTGACAGCTTCACCCGCTGCGCCTCGCCACCCGACAGCGTCGTCGCCTGCTGGCCCACCTTGATATAGCCAAGGCCCACACGCATCAGCGCATCCATCTTCTCGCGTATCGAGGGCACCGCCTTGAAGAATTCCTGCGCTTCTTCGACGGTCATATCAAGAACATCAGCGATACTCTTGCCCTTGAAGCGGATTTCCAGCGTCTCGCGGTTGTAACGCGCGCCTTTGCAGGTCTCGCATTCCACGTAGACGTCGGGCAGGAAATGCATCTCGATCTTGATCACCCCGTCACCCTGGCACGCCTCGCAGCGCCCGCCCTTGACGTTGAACGAAAACCGCCCCGGCTTGTAGCCGCGCGCCTTGGCCTCGGGCAGCCCGGCAAACCAGTCGCGGATCGGGGTGAAGGCCCCGGTATATGTCGCGGGGTTACTGCGCGGCGTGCGTCCGATGGGGCGCTGGTCGATGTCGATCACCTTGTCGAGGTGTTCCAGCCCCTTGATCGTCTCGCAGGGCGCGGGTGTCTGCCGCGCGCCGTTCAGACGCATCGAGGCGGTCTTGAACAGCGTCTCGATGGTAAGCGTCGACTTGCCCCCGCCCGACACGCCCGTCACGCAGACGAACTTGCCAAGCGGAAACTCGGCGGTGACGTCTTGCAGGTTGTTGCCAGTCGCCTTGACCACCGTCAGTTTCTTCTTGTTGCCCTTGCGGCGCTTGGGCGGAACAGCAATCTCGCGCGTACCCGACAGGTATTGCCCCGTGATCGACGCCGGGTCTGCAGCGACATGATCGGGGGTGCCATGGCTGACCACCTGACCGCCATGCACCCCGGCCCCCGGGCCGATGTCAAAGACGTAATCGGCGGTGCGGATCGCCTCTTCGTCGTGCTCGACCACGATCACCGTATTGCCCTGATCGCGCAGGTTGCGCAGCGTCTGCAAGAGCCGCCCGTTGTCACGTTGATGCAGCCCGATGGAGGGCTCGTCGAGCACGTAGAGCACGCCAGTGAGGCCAGAGCCGATCTGGCTCGCCAGCCGAATCCTCTGGCTCTCGCCGCCTGACAACGTGCCGGCGTTGCGGCTGAGCGTCAGGTAATCGAGGCCCACATTGTTGAGAAAGCCGAGCCGCTCACGGATTTCCTTGAGGATGGCGCGGGCGATCTCGTTCTTCTGCTTGCCAAGGTGCTCCGGCACCGTCTCGCACCAGTCATAGGCCTCGCGGATCGACATTTGCACCACTTGACCCACATGCAAACCGGCGATGCGCACCGCAAGCGCCTCTTCCCGCAGCCGATACCCGCCACAGGCGCCGCACGGGCGATTGTTCTGGTAGCGCTCGAATTCCTCGCGAATCCAGTTCGAGTCCGTCTCGCGATAGCGCCGCTCCATGTTGGGGATCACGCCCTCGAACACGCGGGAGACCTGATAGACGCGGCCGCCCTCGTCATAGCGGAACGGGATTTCGTCGTCGCCAGAGCCATGCAGGAACACCTGTTTCACATGGGCGGGCAGGTCGCGCCAAGGGGTCGTCTTGTCGAATTCGTAATGCTTGGCGATGGCGTTGATGGTCTGAGTGAAATAGGGCGACTTGCCCTTGCGCCACGGCGCAATGGCCCCGTCGCCGATGCGGAGTGCCTCGTCCGGGACGACCAGTTTTTCGTCGAAAAACAGCTCCGCCCCAAGACCGTCACAGTCCGGGCAGGCCCCGAAGGGCGCGTTGAAGGAAAACAGACGCGGCTCGATCTCGGGGATGGTGAAGCCGCTGACCGGACAGGCGAATTTTTCGGAGAAGGTCATCCGCTCCGGCTCGCCCTCGCGCGGGGCGGTCTCCAGCACGGCGATGCCATCGGCCAGATCGAGCGCGGTGCGCAGACTGTCGGCTAATCGCGTCTCCAGCCCCTCTTTGACCACCAGCCGATCCACCACCACGTCGATATCGTGGCGGAATTTCTTGTCGAGCGTGGGCGGCTCGTCCAATTCGTAGAACTCGCCGTCTACCTTGACCCGCTGAAAGCCCGACTTGCGCAGTTCCAGAAATTCCTTGCGATATTCCCCCTTGCGGTCGCGCACGATGGGGGCCAGCAGATAGGCGCGCGTGCCCTCCTCCATCGCCATGACGCGATCAACCATGTCCTGCACCTGTTGCGCCTCGATAGGCAGGCCGGTGGCAGGGGAATAGGGCGTGCCGACGCGGGCAAACAGCAGCCGCATGTAATCGTATATCTCGGTCACGGTGCCGACGGTCGAGCGCGGGTTCTTCGACGTCGTCTTCTGTTCGATGGAAATTGCCGGGCTGAGCCCGCTGATATGATCCACATCCGGCTTTTCCATCATGTCGAGGAACTGCCGCGCATAGGCCGAGAGCGATTCGACATAACGCCGCTGCCCCTCGGCATAGATCGTATCGAAGGCGAGGCTCGACTTGCCCGAGCCGGAAAGCCCGGTGATCACAACCAGTTGGTCGCGCGGGATGTCCACGTCGATATTCTTGAGGTTATGCTCGCGCGCGCCGCGCACCTCGATATACTTCAGATCGGCCATTCTGACCCCCGGGATTCACACCTGCCACACATAGAAGAGACGCGGCCCGGGTCCAAGTCAATTTTGCGAACATTACAGGAACGCGGCCTGTGGCCGCCTATTTCTGCGCCAGGGCCCACGCACAGATCGGGAATTTCGGATCGTTGGTCAGATCATCGGTCTCGGGATCGTAGGCCGGAGGCCAGTCACCTTCTAGGTTGCGGGCGGCGGCGGCGCGGTTGCCCCATTGCCGCGCGGTGATCCGGTCCTCGTGAAACCCGGCCTCTATCAGCAGGTTCTTGAGACCCCGCGCGCTCCAGCGCGAACAATCGACCGGGTCGCCGTGATAGGGAATGTAGAACGGCACCGCCAGCCAGAACCAGCCATCGGGGCGCAGCATCTCGCGCACATGGCGGGTCGCGGCATAGGGGCGGTCGAGATGCTCCCAGACCTGATTGGCGAGGATGATGTCGAATCGCTGCACCGCCCCGCCCTCGCCAGTATACGGCCCCTTACAGATGTCGTACTTCGGGTAGCGAAATCGGGTATAGCTGCGAAAGCTGTAGCGATGCCCGTATTTGCCGGAAATCTCGGCGGCGTCCATCTCTTCGGTATCAAGCGCACGCAGCCAACGGCGCGAGACCTGCTGCATCACGATGCGGTTGAGACTGGCCACGCGGGATCCCCTGTTTACGCTTTTACTCTGCCCCGCAAAGACAAGGGGCGCAAGCCTTGGCCCACGCCCCCGCATTCAAGGGAACCCCTTGCCCCGCTCAGATATGGATCACCCGGTCATAGGCATCGAGCACGCTTTCATGCATCATCTCGCTGAGCGTGGGATGCGGGAAGACGGCCTGCATCAGGTCTTCTTCGGTGGTCTCCAACTGGCGCCCCACCACGTAGCCCTGAATAAGCTCGGTCACCTCGGCCCCGATCATATGCGCGCCCAACAACTCGCCGGTCTTTTCGTCAAACACCGTCTTGATCATGCCCTCGGCCTCGCCCATTGCAATCGCCTTGCCATTGCCGATGAACGGGAAGCGGCCAACCTTGATCTTATGGCCCTTGTCCTTGGCCTGCGCCTCGGTCAGGCCGACGCTGGCGACCTGCGGCTGGCAATAGGTGCAGCCCGCGATGCTGTCGGGATCGACCGCATGCGGATGCCCGCCCGCGATCAGCTCCGCGACCATCACGCCCTCATGGCTGGCCTTGTGCGCGAGCCACGGACCGTTGGTGGCATCCCCGATCACAAAGAGCCCCTCGACACCGCTGCGGCAGAATTCATCTGTCACAACGAAAGATTTCTCGATCTTCGCGCCCAGCTTTTCCAACCCCAGACCTTCGGTATTGGCCACGATGCCGACGGCGGAAATCACCGTGTCGAAATCGTGTTTCTCGACCTTGCCACCCACTTCGATATGCGCGGTCACCTTGTCCTTGGCCCGGTCCAGCTTCTTGACCATGGCCTTGACCTTGATCTTCATCTTCTGCTTTTCAAAGGATTTCTTGGCAAAGGCGGAAATCTCGGCATCCTCGACGGGCAGAATGCGATCCATCACCTCGACCACGGTCGTATCAGCCCCGAGCGTGTTGTAGAAGCTGGCGAATTCGATCCCGATGGCGCCTGAGCCGATGACCAGAAGCTTCTTGGGCATATGCGGCGGCACCAGAGCGTGCTTGTAAGTCCAGACGCGTTCGCCATCGGCCTCCAGCCCCGGCAATTCGCGCGCTCGCGCACCGGTCGCCAGCACGATGTTCTTCGAGGTCAGCTCCTCGGTGCCCTTGTCGGTCTTGACGCTCACCTTGCCCTTGGCGGGCAGCGTCGCCTCGCCCATCACCACGGTGATCTTGTTCTTCTTCATCAGGTGCGCCACGCCGCCGCTCAGCTGCTTGGCTACCCCGCGCGAGCGTTTCACAACCGCGTCGAGATCATAGCCGATGCCCTCGGCGCTCAGCCCGAATTCCTTGGCCCGGTGCATCAGGTGGAACACCTCGGAGGAGCGCAGCATCGCCTTGGTGGGAATGCAGCCCCAGTTCAGGCAGATGCCGCCCATGTGCTCGCGTTCGACGATGGCCACATTCAGGCCGAGTTGCGCGCCCCGGATCGCAGCGACATAGCCGCCCGGCCCCGCCCCGATCACGATCATATCATAGCTGTTCGACGCCATATGGCCCTCCGCTTGCGAATTTAGTTTGGTATTAAATTATTTTTGGAATGACCACAACGCGGCAAAGCCCGCCGGTTGCGCAAACACCCGGCAGACGCCTGTTTTACATGGCTTAAAGATAGCTTCAGGCTGCCGCCATCAACTGACGCAGCGTGCTCCCGTATCCGCCTTCGGCCTCGTAGGCACGCTCCAGCGCAGTTGAGGGGCGCGCCAAAGCCTCGTTGCGATACGGAAATCGCCCGAATTGGCGGATCACCTCGCGATGCGCACGGGCATGGGTCAGGTTCTCGGGGCCATGCACTGGCATCCGCTCGCAGATCAACCGCACGCAGCGTTCCTGATCGCAGAGGTTTTCGGAATGCATCAGCGGCAGGTAGAAGAACTGCCGTGCCGGTTCATCGATTTTGAGATCCCAGCCCCGGTTGATCGCCACCTTGGCCGCGGCGAGCGCCGCCTTGTCGGTGGCAAAGGCCCGTGCTTCATCTCGAAACATGTTCCGTGGGAACTGATCGGTCAGGATGACATATGCCAGCGTGCCGGTTGGATAGGTCAGCCAGAGACTGTAAGCCCCCGCGCGCGCGTTTTCCCAGCCACTCTGAAATCGCTCTCGCACGGTATCATCCAGCGTATCAGACGCTTTGTACCACCCTTGCGGACCCACCTCGTCCAACCAGAACCCAAGAACATCTTCGGGCGAAACCATAGGACTCTCCTCATTTCCCTATGACAGTAACATGACGTTAACGCGAGTTAACGGCATTTTCACAGTAAAATAATGCTTCAAGAGGGACATAAACACCGGATTACCCCTGATTTTCGTCCTGAGCGCTCTCAATGGCGACTTCTTGCGCAAATTCGACGGCCATTGGCGACGACGAGGGCGATACCGGCGTGTAACTCTCTGTCTGTGCAACCGTCGGTGCAGCGCGCTGCGTCATGCGGTAGGCGGCATAGCCTGCCATGAAAAAGGACAGCACCGCGATTACCACGAAAAACCCCTGCGGCCCCATCACCCCCATCAGCCAGCCTGTGATGAGCGGGCCGGTCACCGCACCCAGCCCGTTGATGAACACCATCCCACCGGCGGCAGCGGCCATGTCGTCATGATCCAAAAAGTCGTTTGTATAGGCGATGAGCAGTGAATAGAGCGGATTAGACATCCCGCCAATGACAAACCCGGCCACCAAAAGGGGCACGAACAGCGCGTCGAGCGCGATACCCGCAAGCGCCCCTCCACCCATCACCAGAGAGGCGCCGCAAATCAGCACACGGCGGTCCATACGGTCCGACAACCAGCCAATGGGATATTGCAGCAGCAACGAGCCCACAAAAAAGGTCGAGACGAAAATCGAAATCTGCGCCACGCTCAGCCCGGCCTCGGCCCCGTAAACCGGCGCCATGCCGAACTGCGCCGCAAAGACCCCGCCCAACAGGAACATGCCGACACAGCCCAGGGGCGAGATCGCCATGATCTGCCGCAGTGACAACGGCTTGGTCGTGTCAAACGCAGGCGTCGGGCTGACCGACAGAAGGATCGGAGCAAAGGCAAGCGACACCAGTACCGACGGGATCACGAAGAGCACGTAGCCCGACGGATCGGCCAGTACCATGATCGCCTGTGCCGAGACGATGCCGACCATCTGCACCATCATGTAAAGCGAAAGCGCCTTGCCACGCGTGGCATTGCTCGCGGAATTGTTGAGCCAGCTTTCCGCCGTCACATAGACGCCAGAGAAACAAAATCCGATCAGCACCCGTCCAATCGACCAGGCCCAGGGTTCCGTTATGGTCGGATAAAGTATCAGCACCGCCGAAATCATCGAACCGAGTGCTGCGAAGACCCGCACATGCCCGACCCGGCGGATCATTTCGGGGGCCATGCGCGAGCCGAAGAGGAACCCGAGGAAATAGGACGACATCACGACCGACATCTCGAGGGTCGAAAACCCTTCGAGCGCGCCGCGAATACCGAGAAGCGTGCCCTGCATGCCATTGCCGACCTGCAAGAGCATCATGCCCAGCAGAAGCGCCCAAGCCCCCGACAATACCTGAAACATCGCGTCTCTCCGTCAGCCCGCCCCAGCTTCGCAAGGCTCGGCGGTGCGCGTCTGTGTCAATCACGACTCAATCTGTCGTGCCCGTTACCGCCTGTCAGGGTTTGCCTCCGGTATCAACAGCGAAGCATCGCCATAGGAAAAGAAGCGGTATTCCTGCGCCACGGCATGCGCGTAGATGCGCCGGATCGCGTCCTGCCCCATAAATGCCGAGACAAGCATCATCAGCGTCGACTTGGGCAGGTGGAAGTTGGTCATCAGCGCATCGGTCACGCGGAACTCGAACCCCGGGTAGATGAAGATGTCGGTGTCGCCCTCCCACGCCGCAATCTCGCCAGTGGCGCGCGCCGACGTCTCGATCAGACGCAGGGCGGTTGTGCCCACCGGTATGATCCGTCCGCCCGCCGCTCGTGTTTCAGCGATCTCGGCGGCCGCCTGCGCGCTCACCTCGCCCCACTCGGCATGCATCTTGTGGGTGGTGACGTCCTCGACCTTGACCGGCAAAAAGGTGCCCGCCCCCACATGCAGCGTCACTTCGGTGAAGGTCACCCCTCGCGCGCGCAGATCGTCAAGCACGACCTCGTCGAAATGCAGCGAGGCCGTGGGCGCGGCCACCGCCCCGGCATTGCGCGCCCAGACTGTCTGGTAATCCTCGCGATCCTGTGCGTCCGCACGACGCTTGGCCGCGATATAGGGAGGCAGCGGCATGGCCCCCGCCGCATCCAGCGCCGCGTCGAAATCGTCGCCCGTCAGGTTGAAGCGCAGCCGCCCCTGCCCCTCCTCCCTCGCCACGAGCACCGCCGAGAGCGCATCGGAAAACACGATCTCCTCGCCCTCGCGCACCTTCCTGAGCGGCTTGATCAATGCAGACCATGTGCCGTCCGCACCCGGCTCCAGCAGCGTCACCTCGATCCTCGCAGCGCCTTCGCCCGGCGCGCCGCGGCGATGCCGCCGGCCGCTCAGCCGAGCCGGAATCACCTTGGTGTCGTTGAGCACCAGCCGGTCACCCGGACGCAACCACTGGCCCAGATCGGCCACGCAGGCGTCATGGATGGCCGTCCCCTGCGCCACGAGAAGCCGCGCCGACCGGCGCGGGCGGGCGGGCCGTGTGGCGATCAGCGCCTGCGGCAGGTCAAAGTCGAAATCGGTCAGTTTCATCGGTCAATTCTATCGTAGAGCGGTGTTCTATTCTCGGCCTCGCCCTGCCCCGATGGCCGCGACGTGGCAGGAGGGCCGCCCCCCTCGACCGTCGGCGCAGGCCTGCGGAACATCTCGCGCAGGAACCCCGGCGTCAGCGCAGACAAGGGATTGACCCCGACATCCGGGTCCGAGGCGGGCCCCTTGAGCGTGTAGTTGAACCCGATAAGCCCCTCGCCGCGTCGCGTAAAGACTTCGCCGACGGCATTCAGTACATAGACCGGCGAGATAACGCCCTGCATGTCCATCCGCTCGCTCGCCAGAGAGTAGAACCCATCCATCGAAATGCCCACGGACGCACCGACGGCACTGCCCTCCAGCAGGGTCAGCCGCGTGGGCGTCAGGCGAAAACGCGCGTCGACACTGCTGAAATGCAGTCCCTGACCCGAGAACTGTTCCAGCAATCCCACGACGCTGATCGTGTTCAGGAGTGCCGCGAGCGCCGGCGCCTCTCTGACACGCAATTGCTGGATCGCCAGAACCCCGTCATAGCTGCCCGGCTCGGGCGCGGGGGTCAGGATCAGTTCCATCGTGCCGTCGCGCGCCTGCTTGAGCAGCCCCGCCGCCGCCAGCACCCGCCCGGCGTTATCGCTGCGGATCCGGAACGCGCTGCGCCCCTGCATCGGCACCACGTCGCCGGTGATCGGCGTTATTCCGTTGAGCTGACCGGTGAAACTGCCCTTGGTGCCCCCCGCCGTATTCAGATCCCCGCGAAACTGCGTGAGGGCCAGCGTGTCCGACACCTGCAACCGGTCGAGCCGGAGCGTGACCGGTCCACCGCCGCCCGCGCCGCCGCCCTCGCCCATGAGCGAGGTCTGCCGCAGGTCGACCTGCCCGCCCCCCACCTCGATCCGGGGCGTCGCCTCGGGCTCGCGCCCGATCAGCGACACCGGCGCATTCAGCCAATCGCCAATCTCGACGCTGGTGAAATCGGCCCGCTCCAAGCCGCCTTGCGGATTGATCTTGACCGACCCCGTCGCGCGCAGCCCCGCCGCATTCAGGCTAATCCCGTCGATCCGGGGTGGCTGACCGGGGCGGCCCAATTGCCCGGCCACATCCAGCCGCCCGGTGCCGCTCTGACTGAGCGCCCAGCCAAGCTGCGGGATGCGCAGGCCAATTCCAGCCAGATCCGACGTCAGCGCGAATTGCCCGGGGTTGCCCCTGCCAAAGCCGATCTCGATCTCGCCCTGTCCGGCCCCGGTCAGGCTGCCGGGCGGCAATCCGATCGCGAATTCGTCGACGAAACGTTCCGACAGTTCGATCTGCCCGCGCACCCTGCTCTCGCCACCCGTATTCGGGCCGAGCGCCATGCTCCAGTCCCCCGAAAGCGGCACGGCACCGATCCGGGCCTCTCCGCCGATCTGAATACGCTCATTGCTGGCCTCGACCTCCAGCACAGTCGCCGTCAGCACGCGACCCTCGACCAGCGTCTCGGAGCGTACGTCACGCAACACGCCCTCCGCCTCGAAGGCGACTTCCTCGGGCGTCAGCTTATCCTTGAGCAGAAAGTTGAGATCACCCTGCAGGCGCGCACGCCCGTCGGCCAGCGTTACGGGCTGCCCCGCCTTTTTCAGAAAGCGGAACGGCGGCGCATCCAGCAGCGACAGCGCGGCGGTGATCGTGCTGTCGGTCTTCATCTGCGCCTGCGCGGGGCTCTGCTTGATGCGCAGGTCCGGGATCGAGAACGTCGTTCCCGAGATGTCGATGCGCCCGCCCTGCGCGGCAGTGACATGGCCGCGCTCGGCATGCACCACAAAGCGGTTGTCGCGGATTGAGGCATGGCCCTTGGCCCCCTCGATGGGTGGCACGTCGCGCACATATACGGCACTCAGATCCTCGAAATCGAAGCCCAGAAAGACGTCCGGCAGCGCCCCCGCCTCGGCGCGCAGCGCCAGTTGAATGTCGCTCAGTGTGGCCTTGCGGATGTTAGCGACCATCCAGTCACGGGTCTTTGGCTTGACCGATTCCGGCCAGAGCGCCAGCAGCCGCTCAGGCGTGATGGCATCCATCGCCCCCTCCAGCGACAGCGCCCACCCGTCGCTCTGACCGCGCACCTCACCGTTCAGGCGCAGGGTCTGGCCCAAGTCGTTCAGGCGGAACGCTCCCAGGGACAGCACGAAAGGTTCCAGTTGCAGACGCATGTCCAGAGACGCACCCTCAAAGGAAATCGGCTCGGGGTAGACCTCCGCCGGGTCGGCCACGATTTCACCGAATGCGATCTGCGCCTGTAATTCACGGGGCCAGCCATCCTCCATCCCCACCAGCCGCGCCGTGCCTTCGGCGCGCGCACGGCCCCAGCTGCTGTCCACCGACAATTCGGTGAAACGGATTTCCTGTGTGGCGGGGTCGTAGGTGAAATAGCTGCGCGCGGTCTCAAACGGAATTGGCGACGTCGCCGGATTGGGCTGAAGCGCCCCGGCCCCGATCTGCAAGGTGGCATTGAGCGGCCCAAGCCGCCCGTCGCCGTCCACCGCCGCCCGCAGCGCCCCCGAGATTGGCGCATCGAGCGCAGCGAGCCAGGCAAGCGCGGGCGACTGCCCGGCGATCTCGCCGGCCGGCATATCCTCGAATCGCACGCCGAAATCCGCCGCCGTGGCCCCGATCGCAGTGGTGTAGTTCACCTCGATCGAGGTGGCATATTCGCGCGCGCCCAGAACCGTCACGTTGCCGCGCAGCGTGACCTGATCGTCCTCGCGGCTCAGCCGCAGTTCACCACCATCGGCAGACCACGCCCGGCCCGCGCGTGCATCCTCGTAGCGCAGGCTCAGGTTTTCCGCCAGAACCTCGCGCAGCGAGGCCAGCTGCGGTTGCGCCAGAACCGCACCGATCTGCTCGGTGACAGAGCCCTCAAGGGCATCACCGGCGCCCTCGACCGCGACCGACAACTCGCCCGAGGCCCGCCTGCGCAAAACCAGCCGTCCGCCATCCGCCCGCACGGTCGACGGACGCACCTGACCCTGCAACAGCGCACCACGCGACAGCGACACCTCCAGCGCCGCCAGATCGGCCAGCCGCCGTCCGCTATCATCCTCGAAAGAAACATCACTCAGGGCGACCCGTGGCACCATGTCCGGCCCGAGGCTCAGCCCCAGTTCCTCGAACGTCAGCACGTAACCCGTCAGGTCACGATTGATCCGGTCGCTGAGATCGGTCCTGATCCAGCCCGGGGCCTTGACCCCCGCCGCGAGAACCGCAAGCAGAGCCAGTACCAGAACGAGCGCCAGCACCGAACAGCCGAAACAGAACTGGCCAAGATGATGCAACAGGCCGCGCCGCGCCTCGCGCCTGCGCGCGCGCACCCTAGCCGGGCCTGGCGTGTTGTCCTCTGGTCGTTCTGTGTCGCTCATATTATTCGGTCGGGCACGGTATCCGCGCCCTGTCTCTGCCTCATGTCTTTATTCTCGTCTGTTGCGGTCTAATATGGAACTCACAATTTTTCATCAAAGGGAAACTCCATGTCCGACACCTCCGCCCCCGATTTCACCCTGCCCCGCGATGGCGGCGACAGCGTCACGCTCTCCGGTCTGCGCCCGCGCGCCGTGGTGCTGTTCTTCTATCCGCGGGACGACACGTCGGGCTGCACCAAGGAGGCGGTCGCCTTTTCCGGTCTGCAGGCCGAGTTCGAGGCCGCAGGTGCCGTCGTCATGGGCATTTCCAAGGACAGCATCGCCAGCCACGACAAATTCCGCGACAAGCACGGGCTCACGGTGCCGCTCTTGTCGGATGCCGAGAACGAGGTCTGCGAAGCGTTCGGCGTCTGGAAGGAAAAGAGCATGTATGGCAAGAAATTCATGGGGATCGAACGCTCGACCTTCCTGATCGACGGCGAGGGCCGCATCGCGCGCGAATGGCGCAAGGTGAAGGTGCCCGGTCACGCCGAAGAGGTGCTCGACGCGGTGCGCGCCCTGTGAGCGCCAAAACCCTTGCAGAGATGGCCGTCGAGGTGCTCAGCACCGCCGACGGCCGCACCAAGACCGCCCTGTCGCGCGCGCATGCCGCCGCGTGGTCCGCAGCGCGCGCGGCGGGGCAGGACATTCCCCTCGGCCATGCCACCCCGCCGCAGCGACCGGCGCGCCCCGACCGGCCAGAACTGCTCGACCCGCGCGACGTGCCGCGTCGCCGCCCCGGCTCGGACAAGGGACGCATCGCCATGCTGCACGCGGTGGCGCATATCGAGCTTAACGCCGTCGATCTGCACTGGGACATCATCGCGCGGTTCACCGACACGCCGATGCCCATGGGGTTCTACGATGACTGGGTTAAGTCGGCGGATGAGGAATCCAAGCATTTCAACCTGATATGCGATTGCCTCGAAGACATGGGCAGCCATTACGGCGCCCTGCCCGCCCATGCCGGCATGTGGCGCGCCGCCGAGGACACCGCCGATGACCTGCTGGGCCGCCTCGCCGTGGTGCCGATGGTGCTCGAGGCGCGCGGTCTCGACGTGACACCGGGCATGATCGCGATCTTCGAGCGCGCCGATGCCACGCGGGCGGTCGAGGCGATGCAGGTGATCTATGCCGAAGAAGTGCATCACGTCGCCTATGGCTCCAAGTGGTTCCATTTCCTTTGCGGTCGCCACGACCTCGACCCCAAGGAGGTGTTTCACGATCTGGTCCGGCGTTATTTCCACGGCGCGCTGAAGCCGCCCTTCAACGAAGAAAAACGCGCCGAGGCCGGAATTCCCCCCGATTTTTACTGGCCCCTGGCAGAAGGCTCCACAACGCAAGGTTGAGCAGGTCTGTCGAATATAGGCGATTTTCCGCCAACTTGGCAGGAAACGGCCCAGATACCCCCTCGATTTGGTCAAATTTCTTGCCCAAGGTTTGCCCACTGGCTAAGCAATGGCGCAAGGCGTCGCTTTCGGGCATCAAGAACGCCGCGAACTGGAAGGGCAATTAGGGACAAAGACCGCGTGCGAACACGACTGGGCATAAAACTTCATTCACTCCTGGAACGCTACTTTCCCGAAAGACGGGTCTTTCTGCGTTCCGATACCGACACACGCTTCATCCGGCTTGGTCCCGCGACACAGCTTATTGCCTGTGGCGGCGCGGCGGCCATCGTCGCATGGGCGATCATCGCGACCTCGGTCCTGGTGATGGATTCAATCGGCGCAGGCAATTTCCGCGAACAGGCCAAGCGTGAATTGCAGACCTACGAGATGCGCCTCAACGCTCTTGCCGCCGAGCGTGACAAGCGCGCGCAAGAGGCCCTTGCCGCGCAGGAGCGGTTCAGCTTCGCCCTCGAACAGATTTCCATCATGCAGTCCGAACTGCTCGCCTCCGAAACCCGGAGGCAGGAGCTGGAGACAGGCATCGAGGTTATTCAGGCCACGCTGCGCCGCACCATGACCGAGCGCGAAACAGCACAGCAGGAGGCAGAGCGCCTCGCCGTGGCGCTCGACGCCGGCGGCGCCGAGACCCCGGGCGAGAATAGCAGCGCGAACGGCGACAGCACGGTGGATTTCTTGTCCGCCGCCCTCGCCGATGCCGCCGAAGCGCGCGACCAGACCATCGCGGATGCGCAAGAGGCGCTCGTGCGGGCCGAGGAGATGGCCTATGAATTGCGGCTGTTGCAGGATCAGAACGACCAGATCTTCAGTCAGCTTGAAGACGCAATGGCGATCTCGGTCGAGCCATTGGACAAGATGTTCCGCGCCGCCGGGCTCAATACCAACCGGCTGCTCGACACGGTGCGCCGGGGCTATTCCGGCCAGGGCGGCCCGCTGATGCCCGCCTCCTTATCGACACGCGGCGAGACGCTGTCGCCCGACGCGGAGCGCGCCAACCGCATTCTGGGCCGCCTTGATGAGCTTAACCTGTACCGGCTCGCCGCCGAAAAGGCCCCCTTCGCCCTGCCCGTCAAGAGCGGTTTCCGCTTCACCTCGGGCTACGGGATGAGATGGGGCCGCCTGCATGCCGGGACAGACTTTGCGGCACCGCACGGCACGCCCATCTATGCCACCGCTGACGGCGTCGTCGGCCACGCGGGCTGGCAGTCGGGCTATGGCCGCCTCGTGAAGATCGACCATGCCTTCGGCATCGAGACCCGCTATGCCCATATGTCCCGAATCCGCGTGCAGCCCGGTCAAAGGGTCTCGCGCGGAGATAGAATTGGTGATATGGGCAACACAGGACGGTCCACCGGCACCCATCTGCACTACGAAGTCCGCGTGGACGGCAAGGCCGTCAACCCCATGACCTACATCAAGGCAGCGAAAAATGTTTTCTAAGAGCAAGATCAACGAACCCGCGCAGAAACCGGCTGAAAGCAAACCGGCCAGCTCCGAGAACCGTCTCGACAGCGCGCGCCCCGACAGCAATACCGGCGAATTCAAGGCACAGTCCCCCAAGGCCAAGCCCCCCGCCTCGGTGCTGTCCTCGGACCTGCACGTGACGGGCAACCTCAAGACCACCGGCGACATTCAGGTCGAAGGTACGATTGAGGGCGACATCCGGGCGCACCTGCTGACCATCGGCGAAGGTGCCACGATCAAGGGCGAGGTCATCGCCGATGACGTGGTGATCAATGGCCGCATCGTCGGCCGCGTGCGCGGTCTCAAGGTGCGTCTCACCTCCACGGCTCGGGTCGAAGGTGACATCATCCACAAGACCATCGCCATCGAGAGCGGCGCGCATTTCGAAGGCTCGGTGCAACGTCAGGACGATCCCCTCTCGGGCAACAAGTCCGCGGCCAAACCAGCACAGACACAAGCACCGACACAAGCACAGCAACCGCAGCCTGCCGCAAAACCGGCAGAGGCGAAGCAGGGCTGACGCACAGTCAAACCGTTTGCGGAAAGGCACCCTGCGGGGTGCCTTTTTTTATTGGCTCACGCCTCGAGTTCCGCATCCCAGTAGAGAAAATCCAGCCAGCTTTCATGCAGGTGATTGGGCGGGAACTTGCGTCCCATGTTGCGCAACTGCTCGGCCTCCGGGGGACGCGGCGGCTTGCGCAGGCTCATACCGACCTGTCGCAGGCTGCGCGAGCCCTTGCGGAGGTTGCACGGGCTACAGGCGGCCACGACATTCTCCCAGCTTGTCACGCCACCGCGGGCGCGCGGCACCACGTGATCAAAGGTCAGATCGCCCTTGGCCCCGCAATACTGACAGCGGAATTCGTCTCTCAGAAATAAATTAAAGCGCGTGAAGGCCACGCGCTTTTGAGGTTTCACATAGTCTCTGAGGACGATAACCGACGGTATCCGTATCTCGGTGCTCGGGCTTCGCACCCAGTGGTCGTATTCGGCGACGATGTCCACCCGGTCCGACCAGGCGGCCTTGACCGCCTCCTGCCATGTCCAGAGCGAGAGCGGGTAATATGATAGCGGACGGTAGTCTGCATTGAGCACCAGAGCCGGGAAATGCCGCAGCGCGGCGGGCTCTCTCACAAATTCGGTTCTGAAATCCCCATCCATCGTCTGAACTGCCTTTCTTGCGGCCCACGGTCCAAGGCGGCAAGGCGGAATAACCTCACCTCTATGCCACTATATATCGTGTTCGGCGGCTGGCAAGCCTGCTATATCGCAGCATATCTAGATAGCGATATAGGTGCCAAACGTAACTGCACTGTGACAGCGATCACGCCGCGGCCTCGTCCTGCCCCGACGCCTGTCGCTGCCACAGCGCGGCATAGCGCCCGTTGCGTGCCAGGAGGTCTGAATGCGGGCCCTCTTCGACCACAACTCCCTGATCCAAAACGACAATCCTGTCGGCACCAGACACCGTGGACAGACGGTGCGCGATCATGATCACGGTGCGCCCCTCCGCTGCACGTGCGAGCGCCTCCTGAATCTCGCCTTCGGTCTGCGTATCGAGCGCGCTCGTCGCCTCGTCGAGCAGAAGGATCGGCGGGTTTTTCAGCAGGGTGCGCGCGATGCCGACACGCTGTTTCTCTCCCCCCGACAGCTTCAGCCCGCGCTCGCCCACCTGCGTCGCGTAGCCTTCGGGCAGGCTCGCGATGAAGTCATGAATCTGCGCCGCGCGCGCCGCCTCTTCGATCTCCTCCTGGCTGACCCCGTCGCGCCCATAGGCGATATTGTAGCCGATCGTGTCGTTGAACAGAACGGTATCCTGCGGCACCACGCCGATGGCCGCATGCAGGCTGTCCTGCGTCACGTCACGCACGTCCTGCCCGTCGATGCGCACCGCCCCCGCCTGCACATCGTAGAACCGGAACAGCAGCCGCCCGATGGTCGACTTGCCCGAGCCCGAGGGCCCCACCACGGCCAGGGTCTGCCCCGGCCCCACATCGAGCGACACGCCCTTGAGAATCGGGCGCGCCGGATCATATCCGAACTCGACCTTGTCAAACTGGATCGCGGCACCTTGCACATTCAGAACATCTGCATCCTTCTTTTCGTCCACATCGGGATTTTTCTCTAACATTTCGAACATCTCGCCCATATCGACCAGCGCCTGCCGGATCTCGCGGTAGACCGTGCCCAGAAAGTTCAGTGGCATCGTGATCTGGATCATGTAGGCGTTGACCATCACGAAATCGCCCACGGTCATGCTGCCATCCTGCACGCCCATGGCCGCCATCACCATGACGATGATCAGTCCGCCCGTGATCAGAAAAGACTGTCCGAAATTCAGAAAGGCCAGCGACTGCGCGGTTTGGAGCGCGGCACGTTCGTAGCCCGCCATCGCCGCGTCATAACGCTCGGCCTCGCGTTGCTCTGCGCCGAAATACTTGACCGTCTCGTAGTTCAGCAGGCTGTCGATCGCCTTTTGATTGGCGTCGGTATCCTGATCGTTCATCTCGCGCCGCAGCCGCACACGCCACTCGGTCACCTTGAAGGTAAAGGCCGTGTAGGCGCCAATGACCGCGGCCACCACGACCAGATACCAGATGTCGAACAGCGTCCACAGGATGATGCCGACAAGCAGCAGTTCCAGCACCAGCGGCGCAATCGAAAAGAGCAGAAATCGCAGCAGGAAGTCGACCCCTTTGACCCCGCGCTCGATGATCCGGCTCAGCCCGCCGGTCTTGCGCGTGATGTGATAGCGCATCGACATGGCGTGGATGTGCCGGAAGGTCTGCAAGGCCAACGCCCGCAGCGCACGCTGCGCGACCCGGGCAAAGACCGCGTCGCGCAATTGCTGAAAGCCCACATTCATCAGCCGCGCCAAGCCATAAGCGACGGTCAGCCCGATGGCCCCCGCGCCCAGCATCCAAGCGGCCTCTTGCCCTTCGCCCGCGAGCGCGTCAACCGCGGCCTTGTAAAAGAACGGCGTACCGACCGAGACCAGCTTGGCCACGACCAGCAGCAGCAGCGCGATCACCACCCGCCGCTTGACCCAGGGCTGCCCCTCGGGCCAGAGGTAGGGCGCGACGCGCCGGATGGTGATCCAGCCGCTGCTTGATGCCTCGGAGGATGTCACGCGGGATGTGCGCATGGGGATTGGGGCCTTTCATCGGGTCGAGGGGCACAGATAGTCCCGCTGTCCCGCAATGACCAGCCCGCGCTTACTCGGGTAGTTCGAACACCTGCCCCGGATAGATCAGATCGGGGTCGCGAATACGGTCGCGGTTGGCCTCGTAGACGCGTACATAGAGAATCCCCTCGCCATATGTCTCGCGCGAAATCGCCCACAGGGTCGAGCCGGGCTGCACTGTGACGACATCGAGACGCGGCGCAGCAGGATCGGGGTCGCGGGTGGCGAGAATGGCCTCATCTTCACGCTTGAAAGGGGTTTCGACGCGCGACGTGACCTCGCCCGCCTCGCTGACCTCGTCCACGCGCAGGGTGTAGACGCCCGTATCCACATCCGGCAGCGCGCTTTGCCACCCACCATCCTCCTCGATCCGCGAGGTCGTGACCGGCTGATTATCAAGGTAAATTCTGACGAACCCCTCGCCGCTGCCACGTCCCGACAGCCGAACCTCTCCTGCTCCGGAATAGGTGATCGCATCGAGCGCAACCGAGGACATGACCTCTGGCGCAGGGTCCCGCGGGGCCTGCAGAACACGCACACCGCTCTCATTGGAGAGCAATACCGTCGGTTGCTGTGGCTCGGGCGTTGAAGCGGTCGGCGCGGAAAGCGTTTGCTCCATCGGCGCGTCGGCAGGGCCGTCGGCGGCCTCGCTCTCGGGCGCTGTTGCCCTCTCGACCCCCGCTGTCTGAGTCGTTTGCGGGGCCTCCTCGGTGTCGGCCTCCTCAGTGCCGGCCTCCGCTCCTTCGGTGGTCGCTTCTTTGGTAGTCGTTCCTTCGGGGGCGGGTCCCTCCGGCTCGGGCGTCGGCGCGATCAGTATCTCGTCGGTGGATCTGATCTCCGTGCCATCCGTCGCAGAGCGCATGCTCAACGTCAGGACCCGAGGTTGCGAACTCCTCGGGACATCAAGAAACTGGACGAATTTTCCCGCCGCGTCTGGAGCGGTGATCCCGATATCCTCCTCGTCGATGAGGATCGAGATATCCCAGCCGGGCGCGCCACGACCGGCGACGATCATCTGTCCGTCCGGCTCCAGCCGAAAGGTGTCGATGGCCGGAGGCGTCGGCATGTCTGGGGTATCCGGCTCGGCTTCGGCCTCCTGCAGGGGTGGTTCGCTGACCGGCTCCGGTGCCGGTTCTGCGACGGCGGCTGGATCAGTGGTCTCTGCGGTGTCCGGGCCGGGCGCATCGTCGCGGTAGATATAGATCCCGGCAGCGACGAGAGCCGCCACCGCCAACGCAGCGACACCCGCAGCAGGCCCAGCCCCTAAACCGGCGAATTTGCTCATCTTTTTTCAACATCCCCTGCCGTGGCACCGCGCCCGGTTGTCGGAGCATAGCAACAAGGCTATCACGGGTCAAAGCAACGCGTGTTTAGCCCGGAGTGATCCCATGTCAGAACGATCCGTCTGTGTCTTTTGCGGTGCACGTCCGGGCCGCCGCCCAACATATATGCAGGCCGCGACCGACACCGGCAGGATGCTGGCCGAGAACGGCTGGCGACTGGTCTACGGCGCGGGGGATGTTGGCCTCATGGGGGCCACGGCGCGGGCGGCGCAAGAGGCGGGCGGCAAGACATTTGGCGTAATCCCCGCGCATCTCGTGAGCCTTGAGGTCGGCAAGCGTGACCTGACGCAATATGTCGTGACCGAAACCATGCACGAACGCAAGAAGGTGATGTTCATGAACTGCGACGCCATCGTTGTCCTGCCCGGCGGTGCGGGATCGCTGGACGAGTTTTTCGAGGTGCTGACATGGCGACAGCTCGGCTTGCATGACAAGCCTATTTATTTATTGAATACAGAAGAGTATTGGACGCCTCTCATGCAAATTCTGGATCATGTCATCGCCGAGGATTTTGCCGCAGACAGCCTCAAGGGCTTTGTTCACCCCGTTGACACGGTTCAGGACTTGAGGATCGCCCTGCGCGCCGCCCTGTCCTGACGCAGGCTCGCGGTCGTATAGATCGCGAGCGCGGTCCAGATCATCGCGAAGGCCACGGCGTGCCAGAAGCTGAATGCCTCCTGAAAAATCAGTGTCGCGACAAGGAATTGCAGCGTGGGGTTCAGGTATTGCACCAGCCCGACCGTGGCCAGCGTGACACGCTTGGTGGCATAGCTGAACATGATCAGCGGCGTGCCGGTGAGGATGCCGGAAAACATCAGGAGCAGGCTGTCGTGCCAATTGACACCGAACGCCCCATGCCCGTCGGAATGAAAATACCACAACACGGTCAGGGCAATCGGCGACAGGAGCAGCACCTCGGCGGTGACCGACACCACGGGGCCAACGGAAAGCCCCTTTTTAACAAGACCATAGAGGCCGAAGCTCGACGCCAGTATGAGCGCGATCCAGGGTGGCACACCCAGCCCCCATGTCAGGGTGACAACCGCGCAGAGCGCAAGGGCCACGGCGAAAAGCTGCGCCTTTCCAAGGCGTTCACGAAAGGCAATCGCCCCCAGAAGCACCGCCACCAAGGGGAAGATGTAATAGCCCAGTGAGGCCTCCATCGCGCGTCCAATCTGAATGGAGGTGATGAAAACGAACCAGTTGGTCGAGATCATCAGCGCCGCAAACCCGATCATCAGAATAGACTTTCGTCCCGCAAGAGCCTGACCCAGAACGGAAATCCGCCCCTGAACCAGCAGAACAAGGGCAAAGAACACGCAAGACCACAGCGTGCGATGCGCAAGAATCTCGATCGGTGGGATGTGATCCAGCAGCTTGTAATAGATGCCGGACAGCCCCCAGATCGTGCAGGTGGCGACCATCGCGATGATCCCCTTGGTCGCCTCGCGCATCATGCTCCTGCCTCGCCGTTCGCCCTGCCCCTGTGCTGACGCAAGCGGGCGGCAGGGGCAAGCGCCATTTGCGCTCAATGTCACATTCAGCCCCCGTCGGCCCAAGGAAAAGCCCCGTCGACATGAATCGACGGGGCTTATGAAACATCTTGGGGATCAGGCGATCACATGCGCGAGGCGACGTTTTCCCAGTTCACCAGATTGTCGAGGAAATTTTGCAGGTAGACGGGGCGTTTGTTGCGGAAGTCGATGTAGTAGGAATGTTCCCACACGTCACAGCCCAGCAATGCTGTCTGACCAAAGCAGAGCGGGTTCACGCCGTTCTCAGTCTTGGTGACCTTGAGGCTGCCATCGGTGTCCTTCACCAGCCAGCACCAGCCCGAGCCGAACTGACCGGCACCCGCAGCGGCGAAATCTTCCTTGAACTTGTCGAGCGAGCCAAAGCTCTCGGTGATCGCTTTTTCCAGCTCGCCGGGCATGCCGGTGCCGCCGGGGGCCATCATCTCCCAGAATTGGTTGTGGTTCCAGTATTGCGAGGCGTTGTTGAAGATGCCCGACTGCGCGACGGCCTTGGGATCATAGGTGCCCTTGATGATCTCTTCGACTGACTTGCCCTCCCACTCGGTGCCGGCCACGGCTTTGTTGCCGTTGTCGACATAGGCCTTGTGGTGGATGTCGTGATGGTATTCCAGCGTCTCGCGGCTCATGCCGTGATCGGCGAGCGCATCGTGCGAATACGGAAGGTCGGGAAGTTCGAAAGCCATGGGTATGCCCCCTGTTCGTTGGTGTTGAAATCCGATGCCCTTACATGGTGGGCGGATCGGGCAAAGGTCAACCCTGTTGGGGCAGAGTTTTTCCGTCGGGATTGGCGGAGCTCAGACGTAAACTCCCACTTCACCCCCACGAAGGGCGGCAGTTTTCAACAGGTTGAAGGCATAATCCGCCACCGAGCGGAAGCAGATCAGGTGGAAGGTACCCGCCTCATCCAGCCAGAACGCGGCCGGGATCTGCGCCATGCGCGTACGGCGGAACATGCCGGGGGTGAACGCGTCGGGTGACAGGTCCACCGGGCAGACCTTGGCGAGAGTTTCCCGCGCGCCCGCACCCGAGACGTGCAAGTAGGTGCGCGCGTCCGACACATTGGCGACAAGGAAATGCTGCCCCTTCAGGGCCTCTTCCAGCGCCGCGATGGTCTGGGCCACCTCGGCATAAGGACACATGAGCAAGAGCTCGTCCGGCGACATCCAAAGCACGGCGGTCCCCTGCCCGCTCAGCGCCTGACGCTGTGCGGGAATGTCGAGGCCGACGGCCTTTTTCACCGCAGCCTTGACCTCTTTCGACGACAGATCGCCACGCAGGGTGATCATGCCCGTCAGGCCAGCGTCTTCAATCGTGGCGAGCCCTTCGAAGCGGGCCCCGTTCAGGGGGGTGACGGCCTCAGACATTCTGCTTCTCCCCGTCCTTGTCGTAAAACACCTGATCGACGATCTTCGCCTTCACGATACCGCCGTCGACCTTTGGAAACTCCAGCACCTCGCCCATGCGATCGGGGCCATTGTGGACCAGCCCCATGGCGATACCGCGCCCGAGCGTGGGCGAGTGGTAGGTGGACGTCACGCGGCCCTGCACGTTGCGCTGTCCGTTGGCATTGTCGCCCGGGGCCGTGGCATAGGCCCCATCGGGCAACACCGAGCCGTCGAGCGTCTCCAGCCCTACCAGCTTCCAGCGATTGGGATCGGCCATGTGGCTGCGCTCCTGCGCACGCTTGCCGAGGTAATCCTCTTTCTTCTTCGAGATGGCCCAGTCCATGTTCAGGTCCTGCGGGATGACCGTGCCATCCGTCTCGTCACCGATCATGATAAAACCCTTTTCGGCACGCATCACGTGCATCGCCTCAGTGCCGTAGGGCATGACGCCGTATTCCTCGCCCGCCTCCAGCAGCGCGTCCCACAGGGCGCGACCGTGGCTTGCAGGCACCGAAAGCTCGAAGCTCAACTCACCGGCAAAGGAAATCCGGAACACACGCGCGGGGATGCCCGCAACGGTAATCTCGGTCCAGCCCATGAAGGTCAACGCATCGGCGCTGATATCGTCCCCGGTCAGCTGTTCGATCACCTTGCGCGAGTTCGGCCCTGCAACGCCCACCTGGGCATATTGCTCGGTGACGTTGGCCGTGTATACCTTCCAGTCCCACCATTCGGTCTGGAGCCATTCCTCCATGTGACCATGGATCACATCCGCCCCGCCGGTGGTGGTGTGGACAAGGAACGTGTCCTCATCCAGCCGCGCGACCACACCGTCATCCATCAAAAAGCCGTTTTCGTTGCACATCAGCCCATAGCGGCAGCGCCCAGGCTTCAGCGTGGACATCATGTTGGTATAGAGCATGTCCATAAAGCGGCCTGCATCCGCGCCCTTGACGATGATCTTGCCAAGGGTCGAGGCGTCGAGCAGCGCAAGGCTGGCCCGGGTCTGCTTGATCTCGCGGTTCACCGCTTCGTGGCGGCCCTCTTCGCCCTTGGGAAAGCAATAGGGACGACGCCATTGGCCGACCGGTTCAAAATCCGCGCCGTTGGCCTCGTGCCATGCATGCATCGGGGTCTTGCGGATCGGCTGAAAGATCTCGCCCTTGGCCTCGCCCGCGATCGACGACAGCGAGATCGGCGTATAGGGCGGACGGAAGGTGGTGGTGCCGGTCTGCGGAATGGGCTGGTTCAGCGCATCCGACAGGATCGCCAACCCGTTGATATTGCTGAGCTTGCCCTGATCGGTGGCCATCCCGAGCGTGGTGTAACGCTTGGCATGCTCGACGCTCTCATAGCCCTCGCGCGCCGCCAATTGCACGTCCGACACCTTCACGTCGTTCTGGTAATCGAGCCAGGATTTCATCCGCAGCTTGATGCCCGCCCCCTGCGGCATGAGCCAGACGGGCTGCATCGGGGCCTCCTCCGAGGTGCTGGCATTGGGAGCCTTGCCCTTGGGTTTTCCGCCCATGGCCTTGGCCGCCGCCTGACCGGCTTCATGCGCGTCGCGCACAACGCTGGCCAGATCGCCTGCACCATTCGCGGCCCCGGCGGGGATCACGAAACCCTCGCCCTTGGCCCCCTTCGGCGGTTGGTCCGGGTCGGGTCGGAAATGCGCCTGTGCCTCGTCCCAAATGAGCTTGCCACCGCAATGGGACCACAGATGCACCACCGGCGACCAGCCGCCTG
>Ga0209947_1000378_pt1 | contig 27749 bp, 25 predicted proteins | sample SalPonR2_B_D2_MG_FD_185706 | JGI IMG/M metagenome (GOLD analysis project Ga0209947, IMG submission 185706) | Salt pond soil microbial communities from South San Francisco under conditions of wetland restoration - Salt Pond MetaG R2_B_D2_MG... ...
AATATTTTCTTAATAATTAATTATCTGTTTAAAAGACATCCTAATTATGATAGAATTTTCTTAAGGTACATAATAATAAAAAAAACAGGGTGAGATCTAATGGTAACTAAGACCGCTGCAAATAAACATAAAGTGTGGACAAGACAACACAAAAATGTTTTGGATGAAATTGAAAACAAAGGGGTATATAGAGTTAAGGAAAGATATATCAGGAAAAAGCTTGATGATTGCGCTGATATCTATCTTGATGTGTATAATTGGCTTAGAAATGAAACAGCTAAAAGAATGGAGATCCCTGATAATGCTAAATATCCGGTCTGGCTTACAGTTGAAAAAGATCTTAAACTTCCCATGGCAGATGGATTTGTCTTTTTTGAATTAGAGGTACCCGGGGATAAAATCATGATCTTTGATATGGCTAAATGGGATTATATCGTCAACTATCTATATTTACCAAAGAACAAAGAAGATCGTAAGAGATTTAAAAAGAAGTTAGCCAAGTATAATATCAATGTTGAATCAAATATCTACCTGCAAAATTTTTATCCACTTTTAAAAAAAGAGATTACTTCAAGTTGGCAGCGATTATTCGATGATGATATTAAACTCTCTGATCAAAAAGTAGGGATCAGCTGGGAATTAAGAAATGATTGGGTGATTGATTATGAAAAAAGAGATTAAATTATGGACACAGCAAAGTGAAACGGTAAAAAATAAGCTATTTGAACAAGGTAGAACAACTGTTAAAAAAAGATATATCAAAAACAAATATGGATCACAAGCAAAAATATTTTTAACTGCCTATGATTTTTTTGTAAATAAAGCAAAAGATATAATTGAAAGACCGGCTGATACAGAATATCCTGTCTGGGCAGCTTATGACCGCCAAACGGCTTTAAGTAGTAATAGTGGCTATTTACTAAAACTATTAGTACCAAAAAATAAAGTTATAATATTTGATGCAAATAAATGGAATGATATCTTAAACCTAAGATACTTACCTGAAAATGAGGAAGATGAAAAAAAGCACCAAGAGAAATTAGCTAAATATGGCATAAATACAGACATGGATATTATATTATCTCCTCATTATCCGAAGTTAAAACAAGAAATTAAGGAAAGTTGGCAAAAGCTTTTTACTGATGATATCTCTGATATAAATAAAAAAAGAGCAGCTCTCTGGGAACTGCGCTTAAATTGGGTAAAGGAAGTTATTGAATTATAATATCTTTAATTAATTTAAAACTTCTGAACTTCTAACTTTTTTATTTAAAAGGGAAATATCTTTCTCTTTTAAAATCAGATAGATAAGTTCAAATATGATTAATGATAATGAAACCCATTTAAGGAAAGTCATACTATAAGCAAATAATGCTAAGAGTTGATTATAATTAAAGATATTCATAATTGTAATATCTAATATTATATTCTCTAAAATATCAGTTATGCCTCTGGAAACAACCGGAATAAAAAATATCCAATTGGCTATATCTAAATTTAATTTCTTTAATTTATCTTTAATTAATACAAACTGCATAAAACCAAAAGAACAGATAAATAGAAAATCAAATCTATGTAATATTAAATACATTTCCTTACCCCTATCACCTAATTGCAGCATAAAATCTTTAATAATTGTTAGGTCATAAAATAGCATCATATCTAAGATATTCTCTACTCCTGTTAACATTTGTAATCTTCTTTCATAAAACATAAATAACATTAATGAAACAAAGAATAATATTCTTGATAATCTTTTTTTATTCACTTTGATCAAGCCTTTCATTTGAATTGTTATTCCCCAAATAACTGTACATCTCATTTTTTGAGATATTCATATTATGAGTTCTTTTAATTTCCCCTTCATTATCTTCATATCCAATTGCCGCTTGTGGACACCATTGTAAACAGCCAAAGCAGGATTCACAATCATCTGACCATATAGGCTCACCATCTTTAAGTTCAATATTATCTTTAGGACAAATATTTACACAAGTTCCACATCCATTACATTTACTATTAACATAAAATTGATTGACATTATCTTTTAACTGATTCAAAGCAGTTTTATGTAACATATCCCCAAGCTTATTAGCAAGCCAAGAACTAGTTTCTAATTTATTAGTTTTATTTCCCTTTACTATATCTACTATCTGTTCTTTCTTCTTTAAAAAAGAATCGGGTTCACTGCCACCAGCTATGATCATAAATTTCATAAATAAATTAGCTTCCATCAAGTTATGATTTTTTTCTTTAACTGTGAAACCGGCGCTTAATTTGCATTTATTTTTTCTTAACAACTTATCTAAATTTTTAATAGTATTACCCGGGGTTCCTCCACAAGTAGCTATAGCGAAATAATATACATCTTCTGAAAATTCATTTTTTCCAATAAAGTTTTCAACCGTTCTAGGCATCCCATAAGCATATACAGGAAATATAAAACCCACCTTATCAACATTATCGAATTTGTCAATTTGAAAATCATCATTAATCGGTAATATCTCATTATTCTCTAATTCTTTATCTAACTCAAGTGCTACATTTAATGAATTACCGGTTCCTGAAAAGCAAAATAATCTACTGGACATTTTTTCATGCACCTCTTAATTTTTTATTTAAAGTAAACATCAAATTTAAATTTGCTTTTTATGAAAAATTATTATAATATATACTAAGAGTTTATTTAAGATATTGTTAGTGTTTTTATTATACTATAAGTTTATTAAGTATACTGTTAGTTTACTTTAAATATAATATACACTAAATATATCATTTTGTCAACTAATTTATTAAAATAATTATATGAAAGGGTGTTAAATTTGGCAGAATTATCAAGAAAAGAAAGAGAAAGACGTATGAGAAGGGAAGATATTCTTAAAGCAGCAGGAGAATTATTTGCTAAAAATGGTTACAAAAACACTTCTATGAATGCAATTGCAAAAAAAGCTGATTTTTCTAAAAGGACACTTTATCAATACTTTGAAAATAAAAGTGACCTCTTTTTATCTGTGGCATTACAAATATATGAAGACTTACTTGCTCATCTAGAGGACACAAAATTAACGGGAGACTCTGGTTATGCTAAAATAAAAGAACTACTTATTGCATATTTTAATTTTTATGAGCAAAATGAAGATAAGTTTGGAATTATATATGATATAGGTAAGGTTAGAAAAGAAACAGATAATCCTAAACTTCAGAAATATTTTAGTATATATAAAACATTTACTGATGAATTGAAAGAACTAATTAAGGAAGGGCAAAGGGATGGAAGTATCAATAAAGAATTAGAGCCTGATCTTACCACTGAATCTTTATTATTTATTATTACTGGCTTCTTCAATCAACTGACTATTACAGGAGAGAGTTTTACTTCACACATTAATATAGATAAAAATGAATTTAGTAGACATGTATTAAATTTAATACATTCTACCTTAAAATAGTTAATATTCATTATATATAAACAACTAACTACTCATTTAAAAATCCCTGCTTATAAATTTATAAGCAGGGATTTGATATTTAACATTATATTTTGTAATCTAGTAACTTATTTATGGTAAGGCTCATTATTTAAAATTTTAAAAGCCCTATATAACTGTTCTAATAAAATTAATCTACTCATTTGATGTGTAAATGTTAAATATGAAAGTGACATTTTATAATCAGATTTTTCAAGTACCTCATCACTAAGGCCATGTGAACCACCAATTAGAAAAGTAATTTTGCTTTCTCCTCTAACTTGCAAGTTTTTAATAGACTTGGCTAATCCTTCTGAAGAAACAGGTTTGCCTTCTCTATCTAAAGCTATTATATAATTCTTTCCTTCCGGAATTTTCTCAAGTAATCTTTTTCCCTCATCATCTTTGATTTTTTCAATTTCTGCATCATTTTTTTTATGTTTACTTCTAGCTGGAGCTATTTCCATCATTTCCAAATTACAATAATGTTTTATTCTATCAACATAATCTTTCAAACCATTTATCAGATAATCTTCTTTAATTTTCCCTACTGCAATCAAAATTATATTCATCTTTAATCCCACCTAAATTATTTAATTTTATATATTTTAGTTGGTTTGTCTTGATATGTTAAATCAAGTTTTAAATCTTTATCTACAACCAAACCTTTTTTCTTTAAAATGTTTTCGACCGTCAAATAGGCTACCCTAGGATTATTATTCTCCTGGCTTAAATGTCCCAAAAGAACTTGCGGACATTTCCCATTAATCAGCTGAGGTAAAATATCAGCAGCTGCATCATTAGATAGGTGCCCTTTATCACCCCGAATTCTTCTTTTTAAAAAGCGCGGATAACTACCTGACATCAGCATATCAATATCATGGTTAGATTCCAGTAATAATAGATCTATATCATATAATTCTTTTAATAATTCATCCTTAATATATCCCATATCAGTAGCAAACACTAATTTTTTATTATTTCTATAAACTACATACGCTACTGGTGATCTTGCATCATGAGAAATATTTATCGGCCTTATATTAAAATCACCAAATTCAAAATCACCTTTAAAACAATTAATATGCTCACTTTTTAATTTGCCCAGATCATTTTCACAGGCTGCCCAGGTCCCATCGTTGGCATAAATAGGTATATCAAGACGTCTAGATAAAATGCCAACTCCTTTTATATGGTCTTTATGCTCATGTGTAACAAAAATACCATCTAGTTCACCGGGTTTAGCATCAATTTCTTTCATACTATTTATAATTTTTTTACCACTTAGTCCCGCATCTATCAAAAAACTGTGAGTACCATCATCAATATAGATTGAGTTACCAGAACTTCCGCTAGACAGGACTGAAACCTTTACTACCACAGGATCACCTCTATCGTTATATTAAATATAATTTGTTATAAAATATAAAAGGGTAGAGAAATATTTATAAAGTATAGCAACTTATAAATAGACTCCACCCTTGAGATACTAATTATAATACCTTATGTGTGCTCAACTATTTTTCGTTTTCCATCTGCCAACTCAGATGATAAATCAAGCTGACAATTCCTACCGCTAAATCTTCATTCCTAACAAAAATATCATCGGGTACATATAAGCGGGTAGGGGAGAAATTCCAGATAGCTTTTATTCCATAATCAACTAAATCATTGACTACTTCTTGAGCTGGATCTGCAGGCACAGTTACAATTGCTAAATTAACACCTTTTTCTTTAATTGTTTCTTCAAGTTCATTAATACTCTTCACTTTAATAGTCCCTACTCTATTGCCTATCTTATTTAAATCATTATCAAAAATATCAGTAATTTCTAAACCCATTTTACCAAAACCTGCATAGTTAATAAGGGCTCTACCAAGGTTACCGGCACCTACTAAGACTGCGGGCCATTTTTTATCTACCCCTAAAATTTTACCTATTGATCTTTTAAGCTCTTTAACATTATATCCCACACCACGACGACCAAATTCACCATAATAAGAGAGGTCTTTTCTAACTTGTGTGGAAGGAATACCTAATTTACCTCCTAAATCTTTTGAAGATACTACTTCTGTTTCTTCAAAAGTTGAAAATTTATCTAAACAACGATAATATAATGGCAGTCTTTCTATCGTTGCTGCCGGTATTGAGTCTCGATCTTTCATGTTTTTACCCCCTGTAAAATATTATTTTACTTTACTTCCGTTATCAATTATTTTTTCTGGAGTAATTAATGTAAGTTCGTCATCAGTAGAAGCTGCTAAAATCATGCCATTAGATTTTACACCAAATATTTCAGCTGGTTCTAAGTTAGCAACTATTACAATTTGCTTGCCAACTAAATCATCTGCTTCATAATGTTTGGCAATTCCTGCTACTAGCTGCCTGTTTTCTTCACCTAGGCTTACTTGCAGTTTAACTAATTTATTGCTATCTTCAATTCTCTCAGCTTCAATTATTTTTGCTACTCTTAAGTCCAATTTCTGAAAACTTTCAAAATCAATTAATTCTTCCTTATTATTATCTTTCTCGTTTGTCATAGTTTTTTCCTGCTCCTCTTTTTGTTTTTTATCAAAATATTCTTCCATATCAATCCTTGGATATATTGGTTCTGCTTTCCTTACTTTTATATTAGATTCTAACTGTCCCCATTCAAGATCAGTCCAATCAGCATCAATTATCTGTTGTACATTACCAATTTGACTTCCAATTTCATAAGGGGTTTTTACCATAAAGGGTTTAAGCATCACTGCAATCATTCTTAAAGACTCTAATAAGTTATATAATACCGTACCTAATCTTTCTTCATGACCCTCTTCTCTGCCTAAAATCCAGGGCTGTGTCTGATCAATATACTTGTTTGTTCTTCTGACAAAATTCCAAAGTTCTTCTAAAGCATTTGTATACCTTAAGTCTTCCATATGTTCTGCAACTTCAGCAACTGTATTTAAACCAGTTTCAATGAGGTCTTCGTCTATATCATTTAAATCAGCTGGTTTAGGTATTACACCTTCAAAATACTGGTTTACCATACTTACGGTTCTATTTAATAAGTTACCTAAATCATTGGCTAAGTCTGAATTAATTCTTTGAATCAATGCTTCTGTAGAATAAGTTCCATCTGTACCAAAAGGTACTTCTCTTAGTAAGTAATATCTGATAGGATCTACCCCAAAGTCATCAATCAATTCCATAGGATCTACTACATTTCCTCTTGATTTAGACATTTTACCGGATTCACTTAATAACCAACCATGTCCAAATACTTGTTTAGGCAGAGGTAAATCTAAAGCCATTAATATTATCGGCCAAATTATAGTATGGAATCTTAAAATATCCTTGCCTACTATATGGAGGTCTGCCGGCCAATAGTTATTGAAGTTTTTTTCATCGGTGAGATAACCAATGGCTGTTATATAGTTACTTAAAGCATCTATCCAAACATATATTACATGGTCATCATCAATAGGAACAGGAACACCCCAATCAAAGGTAGTTCTAGAAACACTTAGATCATCTAATCCCTGCTTAATAAAGTTAATCATCTCATTTCTACGAGATTCAGGTTGAATAAATTCAGGATGTTCTTTAATATGATTTAAAAGTTTATCAGCATATTTACTCATCTTAAAGAAATAACTTTCTTCTTCCACCCATTCTAAAGGACGTCCACATTCAGGACAGAGTTTCTCTTTCCCAACTTGTCTTTCTGTCCAGAAGGTTTCATCAGGCGTACAGTACCAGCCTTCATAATGACCTTTATATATATCACCTTTATCATATAGTTTTTGGAATATTTTTTGTACTACTTTTTCATGTCTTTCTTCTGTAGTACGAATAAAATAATCGTATTCAACTCCTAAGGCATCCCAGAGTTCTTTAAAAGTCGCTACAATTTCATCTACATACTCTTTAGGTTCTTTATTTGATTCTTTGGCACTTCTTTCAATCTTTTGGCCATGTTCATCTGAACCAGTTAAAAACATGGTGTCATATCCCTGCATTTTCTTATAACGGGTAATGCTATCTGCTGCTACCGTTGTATAGGCATGACCTATATGTAGTCGGTCACTTGGATAGTAAATAGGAGTAGTTACATAAAAAGTTTTATCTTTGCCCATAGTATCATCCTTTCCTGATTATCTATTAACATTTATTTGAATTGCTTCTTTATATACTTTCTTTTTTTGAATATCTCTTATTTCAGCAACTTCTTTAATCGCTTCTTTTTTAGTATAACCATTTTCCATAAATAACTGGACATGTTCTAATATACCTATATCTGTCCAGCTTTCTATATCTAAATCCTCCTTTGTCCTGCCCTCTATTACAACTACTATTTCACCTTTGATCTCTTTTGATTCAATCTTTTTTATTATCTCATTAACAGTTCCATATATTTTTTCTTCATGGATTTTAGTAATTTCTCTTACCAGGGCAGCTTTTCGTTCAGGAATTTTTTCACTTAAGTCCTCAAATATTTTTTTAACCCGATAGGGCGATTCATAAAATATCGAGGTTTTTTCTTCATTTATTAGTTCTTCAATAAATTCTTCACGTTCTTTCCCTTTCTTGGGTACAAAACCAAAAAAGGAAAATTTATCAGTTTGAATACCAGAGACTACCAGAGCTGGTATTAATGCTGTAGGCCCAGGTACCGGTATAATTTCAATGTTTACCTTGATTGCTTCTTTAATTAAGATTAAACCCGGATCTGAGATTCCAGGCATACCGGCATCTGATACTAAAGCAATATCATAGCCATCTTTTAGTTCAGCAATTAACTTTTTAGCTTTTTCACGTTCATTGTGTTCGTGGTAGCTGGTTAATTTATTATCAATTTTAAAATGATTTAAAAGTTGCTCGGTTCTTCTTGTATCTTCAGCTGCAATTAAATCTACATTTTCTAAAGTTTTAACTGCTCGAAAGGTAATATCATCTAAATTACCGATCGGAGTTCCACATATATATAGTTTCCCTTTTTCACTCATATTAATCTACTCCATATATCTTTTTTACTTCTTTACTATATTGGTCAGTACTTCCTTCAAATTCTATAATGTTTTTCTTTATTTTAAAACCAGGATTACCGTCCATAACTGCTTTTAGAATAAAACGGTCCGGAGTTTTGCTTTCTCTGGCCTGAATCAAACGCATTTCTTTGGGTTCTAAATTATTCTCTTTTAAAAGAAAAATGATTTCAGGTAATCTTTTAGTAAGGTGAACAAGATAAAATTTGCCACCCGCCCTTAAAAGCCTATTTGATTTTTTAATAATTCTTTTAATATCTATTTCAATCTCATGGCGAGCAATAGCTTTATATTTATTTTTAGTTACCTTACCTGAATCTGTTGTTCGATAAGGAGGGTTAGTTACTACTATATCAAATTGATTATCATGAAAATGGTCCATTACTTCTTTAATATCCCCTTCAATAATCTTTATCTTGTTTTCTAATTTATTTAATTGGACAGATCTTGTTGACATTTCTACTAATGGTCTTTGTAATTCAAGCCCATAAATGATTTTAGGATTATTTTTATAAGCTAAGAGCAGTGGGATTACTCCGCTTCCACTGCCCAGATCAATGATCTTATCATTGTTTTTAACTTCTACATAATTAGCTAAAAGCACAGAATCTGTACCGAATTTAAAAAAATCATCATTTTGTATAATTTTCAGTTCATTAGGTATGAGATAATGTATTTCTTCCACCGCAAATTCCCTTCTACTTATTGTTATTATCTTCTATCAGTCTTAAGCAAAAAAGACATTCCCCTTTTCTTTTTTCACCAAAACTTAAATGACAAATATGAAAGCCTTCATCATGTAATCTTTTTAAGTTATTTTTACTCTGGGGAAGTTTCTGTTCTTTCTCTTCAAATATTATTGATTTCAATTCTTCATTTTCGTTTCTCAAATCTTCATTTTCTTTATATAATTTATAGGTAATATCCTTTAAATTCTTAAACTTCATCGATATTTCTTCAATCTTTTCCTGGAACAAAGCTAGTTCTTCTAAGATTTCTTCGTCCATAAGCCATCGCTCCTAATTCTTTTCTTTTATCTCTTTAATTTCTTCTAAGTCAAACTTTATGACATCGCCATCTTTATTTTTCAATTTAACTATTTGTTTAACTAGATTTCTATCTACGACTTCTGCCTTGCTGCCATTAGTAAGTGTTAATTTTTCCCCAACTTCTGGCATTTCTTCAGTGATTTGTTCATAATATTCACTTTCATATTTTAGACAACACATTAATCTTCCGCATAAACCAGATATTTTAGCAGGGTTTAAAGCTAATTCTTGATCTTTGGCTAATTGAATAGAAATTGGATCAAAATCCCTCAGCCAGGTATCACAACAAGTTCTTCGGCCACAAGGTCCTAATCCACCTATCATCTTGGCTTCATCTCTTACACCAATTTGTCTAAGTTCAATTCTGGTTTTAAAGATACGGGCTAAATCTTTAACTAACTCTCTAAAATCCACTCTTCCATCTGCAGTAAAGTAAAATATTACTTTATTATGGTCAAATGTATACTCAACATCGATTAATTTCATAGGAAGCCCGTGTTCTTTAATCTTATCTAAAGCAATATCATAGGCTTCATCTTCTAAACGCTGATTTTCCTCATCTTTATCTATATCTTTTAAAGTTGCTTTCCTTATTACCTTTTTTAAAGGTGCTACTAATTCTTTTTCTTCAACTCTCTTTTTTTCTAAGACAACTTCTCCCATCTCTATACCTCGGGAGGTTTCAACTATCACTTTATCTCCATTTTCTACTTCTATATTATCAGGATCAAAATAATAGATTTTGCCTGCTCTCTTAAAACTTACTCCTATTACTTCTTCCATATTTATAACTCCTTTTTATTTCTTATCTTCAGTAATAAAGAAGGGAATAAAAGTTCCTTCTTTACATTTCTGCTATAATAATCTCGGTAATTGTTAATTAATTTAATCAATTCATACAGTTTTTCGGTCGAATAATTTTCGGATGCTTTTTTAATTAAATTATCAAAGTCAAAATTTATTAAACCATTATTTCCATTTCTTTGCATCACAAGTATGTCTCTAAAATAGCTTAAAATTAATTCAAACAATGGAAATTCCGAATCATTTAACTTAACTAATTCATCCGCTGAATTAAATATTTCGAAATTATCTTTACTATTAATATTTGCAAATAATTCAATCACTTTATTTCTATTTTCTATGAAATCATTTTTAAAAGCTAATTTAACAGCTTTTTTATACTTACCTCTTGATAATGTAGCATATAAATTTGCATCGCCTGGTTTAAAATCTTTTTTTTCTATAAGATAATCTTTGACTACCTCTATCGGTTGATTATGCAACTTAACTTCCTGACATCTAGAAATAATTGTTGGAATTAATTCATTTTTATTTTCATTGGTTAAAATTATTATTGCATATTCCGGTGGTTCTTCTAGGGTCTTTAATAAACTATTTTTAGCTTGCATAGTCATTTTTTCAGCTTCATCGATGATATACACCTTATAATCTGATTCATAAGGTTTATAACTAATCTCTTTTTGCAGTTCTCTAATTTGTTCTATCAAAATATTTTTGTGGTCATCTTCTACTGTTATTTTATGAAAATCAGGATGATTCCCATGTGCAAATTTTTTACAACTTAGACACTCACCACAGCCATCAGCAACATTATTTTCACAAAAAATAGCTTGGGCAAATTCTTCAGCCATCTCGGATTTGCCCAAACCATTATTTCCCGTAAAAAGATAAGCATGACTAATTCGATTTTTTTTAATAGAATCTTTCAGTATTCTTTTTGTCTTGGTTTGTCCTGGTATATTATTAAAACTCATTAAAATCTCCTATCATTACTTACATTTTGAGAAACTGTTCCACATCCATAATAAATACGGTTGCTCCCCCGATTTTAACTTCCATGGGGAATGAATAGTAACTTTCCATCGAATTAGCTACTGGAGACATGGGAGCAATTGTTTTTTTCCGTGCCTGACAGTTTTCTTTGATAATCTCTAAAACTTCATCAACATGATCTTCATCGGTACCAATCATAAAGGTAGTGTTACCTTCTCTTAAAAAGCCACCAGTAGTTGCCATCTTGGTTGCTTTAAAGTTTGAGCTACTTAGAGCCTCCATCAAATCATGAGCATCATGATCATGAACCACAGCAATTACCATTTTAACGGTTTTACTTTCACTCATAATAACTCCTCCTTTACTGCCTTTAAAACATCCTGAAAAATTTCTTCAGGAGGTCTACTGGCGTCTATTATTTTAAAACGTTCTTCTTTATCAGCCATCTTTAAATAGGAATCTCTAACTCGTTTATGAAAATCAATTAGTTCTCTTTCTAGGCGGTCACCCGTTTTATCCGGGGTTAAATCTCTTGCCCTTTTCAATCCTTCTCTCACATCTAAATCTAAAAGAATCGTTAAATCCGGCCAATAGTCTCTAATTACCCATTCATTAATTTCTCTAACCATTTTCATATCAAGCCTTCTGCCATGGCCCTGATATGCAATATTGGAATCTATATATCTATCAGAAATAACGATCTTGCCATCTTCTACTGCTGGTATAATTTTTTCAACTACATGTTGAGACCTATCAGCAGCATAGAGAAGTATTTCTGTACGATCATCCATCTGATGGTGAATTGGATCCAATAATATCTGTCTGATTTTTTTACCGATCTTGGTACCTCCAGGTTCCTTTGTAAAGAGTACTTCATAATTCATCTTCTTTAATTTTTTTGTTAATAATTTCATTTGAGTTGATTTGCCTGAACCCTCAATACCTTCAAATGTTATAAAAAAGCCTGCCATCCAGAATGACTCCTCTCCTAAACGGTTAACCACATCTTACATTTCTGAACTAATAATATCATATTAATAGGGGTATTTCAATTAAGTTAAAACCTATATTAAAATAAGAAAAGACCAGCAAAACCTTTATGCTGGTCGTAGAATTCTCTTATTTAATTTAATTTTAATAACCTATCAGATACTTATCTACCTGCATAGCTGCTTTGGCACCTGTACCGGCTGCAACAATTACCTGATTAAAATCAGGTTCCTGTACATCACCAGCAGCAAATATTCCATCTTTGTTGGTACGTTGTTTTTCATCTGTAATTATATAATTCTTTTCATCTAAATCTATTTGGCCTTTGAATATCTCAGTTCTGGGATCATAACCAACTGCCATAAATAAGCCTTTAATATCAATATTCTTCCGCTCATTTGTCTTATTATTTTCAATAATTATACCATCTAAGTGTTTATCTCCCTTAAGTTCCTTAACTTCTGAGCTCCAAAGAATTTCAACTTTTTCATTATCTTTAATACGGTCGGCTAAAATCTTGTCTCCTCTCAGCTTATCTCTTCTGTGAATTAGATAAACTTTTGAGGCAAATTTAGTTAAAAAGTCAGCCTCTTCAATAGCCACATTTCCTCCACCAACAACAGCAACTTCTTTTCCTTTAAAGAAAGCTCCATCACAGGTAGCACAGTATGAGATACCGTTACCGGTTAATTCTTCTTCTCTATATAAACCCAATCTTTTCGCTTCTGAACCAGTTGCAATAATAACAGATTCTGCTTCATATTTACCGGAATCTGTTTCAAGAATATAGGGTTTTTCTTCAAATTGAACATTTTCAACTATTTCAAAAACCATTCTGGTTCCAAACTTTTCTGCCTGTTCAGTAATCTTTTCCATAATCTCAAATCCACCGATTCCATCCGGAAAGCCAGGATAGTTTTCTAAATCAGGAGTTAAAGTTATCTGTCCGCCTGGTTCTGGCCCATTAATGACTAATGGTTCCAAACCGGCTCTAGAAGTATAAATTGCTGAAGTGAGTCCGGCGGGTCCTCCACCTATAATAATTAATTTTTCTTTTTGAATATTATCAGACATCATATCATCTCCTCTTAAATAGACATTCCACAATCTATTCTAATATATTAACTAAATGATGGCTGTTAAATTCTTAACAATTTTTAGATTAGTCTATACTATAATTAGGCGCTTCTTTTGTGATATCAATATCATGTGGATGACTTTCACGTAAACCTGCCGAAGTAATTCTAACAAATTCAGCATTTTCCTGTAGTGCAGAAATATCATTAGTACCACAGTAACCCATTCCAGAACGAAGTCCTCCTACTAATTGATAAATGGTATCAGCTAGTTTTCCTTTATAGGGAACACGGCCTTCAATTCCTTCCGGTACAAATTTTTCTTCTTTTTTACCTTCCTGGAAATATCTATCTTTACTACCTTTTTTCATGGCATCCACTGAACCCATACCTCTATAGACTTTATAACTTCTGCCTTTATATATCTCAAGTTCACCCGGGCTTTCTTCCGTTCCAGCCAAAAGACTGCCAATCATTACTGTATTTGCTCCTGCAGCTAATGCCTTTACAATATCTCCAGAATATTTTATACCACCATCAGCAATTATTGTCTTGCCATGTTTTTTAGCTGCCTTAGCTGCTTCTGTAATGGCGGTAATCTGAGGTACACCTACCCCGGCTACTACTCTAGTTGTACAAATGGAACCTGGACCTACTCCTACTTTGACCACATCAGCTCCTGCTTTAATCAATTCCTCTGTTGCCTGAGCAGTAGCAACATTGCCGGCAATTAATGTAATCTCAGGAAATTTATTTTTAACATCTTTAACCAAATCATTTACTTTTGTAGAATGGCCGTGAGCTGTATCAACCACAACCACATCTGCCCCAGCTTCAAATACTGCTCTTATTCTATTAAAAGTATCTGGACCAGTTCCCACAGCTGCTCCCACTAATAGCTGACCATTTGCATCCTTAGCAGAATTAGGATATTTACGGGCTTTCTCAATATCTTTAATAGTAATTAAACCTTTTAAAACAAAGTTCTCATCAATTAAAGGAAGTTTTTCAATTTTATGTTTTTGTAAAACAGACTTTGCCTCTTCTACAGTTGTTCCTACCGGTGCAGTCACAAGTCCGTCTTTTGTCATAACTTCTTTTATGGGTCTATCAAAGTTTTGTTCAAACCTTAAATCACGATTGGTTAAAATTCCAATTAACTTGTATTCATCATCAACAATAGGTACTCCTGAAATATGATACTTTGACATTAACTGCTCTGCTTCATATATCATATCATCCGGTCCCAGTGAGAATGGATCAACAATTACACCACTTTCAGATCTCTTTACTTTGTCAACTTCATCAGCTTGTTCTCTAATAGACATGTTCTTGTGAATAATTCCTAAGCCACCCTGGCGGGCAATTGCAATTGCCAACCTGGATTCTGTCACAGTATCCATAGCTGCACTAATGATAGGAATATTCAGTGATATGTCTTCTGATAACTTTGTATTTACATTAACTTGTTTGGGCAAAACATCAGACTTTGCAGGTTGTAACAGTACGTCATCAAATGTTAATGCTACTTTATCAAATCTTTCATCCATTTTTTAACTCACCTCTCTTTTTTTGGAAAATATTATTTAATATAAAAATAAACCCCAGGATAAAATCCTAAGGGTCATTAATAATAAGTTAATATTTTATTTCTCTTCTACCTTCCAATGCTTTAGACAGGGTGATTTCGTCGGCAAATTCTAAATCTCCACCAACCGGTAAGCCGTGTGCAATTCGAGTAACCTCTAAATCAAGAGGTTTTAGTAACTTAGCAATATACATTGCAGTGGCATCTCCCTCAGCATTAGGGTCTGTAGCTACAATCACTTCTTTAATCCCTTCCTTTAAGCGAGGAAGTAGATTTTTTATCTTTATTTCATCAGGGCCTATGCCATCCATTGGTGAGATAGCTCCATGTAATACATGGTATAGACCGTTATATTCACCTGTTCTTTCCATAGCAATAACATCTTTGGGACTTTCTACTACACAAATCGTTTCTTGATCCCTTTCTTCCGAAGTACAGTATTCACAGGGATCTTTTTCTGTAAGGTTGTTACAAATTGAACAGTATTTAATCTTTTCTCTGGCATCAACTATTGCCTCTGCCAAATCTTTTACTTCTTGTTTAGAACGACCTAGTAGATAAAATGAAAGTCTGCGGGCAGTTTTTTGGCCTATTCCGGGTAATTTGCTCAATTCACCTATTAATCTTCCCACAGGACCCGGATAATATTTCATTTAAAACATACCCGGCAGGTTCATACCGCCAGTCATTTGTCCCATCTTTTCATTTAATTCTTCAGTTGCATCACGCATAGCTTCATTAACTGCAGCCAAAATTAGGTCTTCTAACATTTCAACATCTTCTGGGTCTAAAACATCTTCGTCAATCTGTAAATCCAAAAGTTCTTTTTTCCCATTAACCAGGGCCTTCACAGCTCCGCCGCCTGAAGTAGCCTCATAAGTCTTATTTTCGAGTTCTTCCTGCATTTCTGACATTTTTGCCTGCATTTTCTGAGCCTGTTTCATAAGTTTGTTCATATTCATCAAAATTACCTCCTTAAGGTAAAATTTTTATTTATTTGAAATAATATCGGGGTTAGTTTCAATTATTTCACCATCAAACATGTTAGCTACCTGTTGAACACTTATCTCCCCCGCATTTTTATTCTTTTCTTTATTCTTATTTTTATTATTATTTTTTTTAATATTGTCATTATTATTTGAAGCCTGATCTATATTATCCTGATCTGACACTACTTTCACATTACAGTTTCTAGAAAAAAGTCGCGAGAAAAATTTAGCGATATAATCTTTTTTTTCTTTCGCTCTTTTCCGGTGAAAGTTTTTATCAGGTGGAAAACTTATAAATATCTTATCGTTAACAACCTTTATCGGCTTAGCTTCCACTAATATTGCATGCAAACTAATATCTTCATTTTTAACATTACCTAATAACTTTGGCCAGTATTTTTTAACTTCATGTAAATCTAAACCATCCGCACTTTCATTTTGGGTTTCTTTTTTCTCTTGAGTTGGTTCCATTGGCTGTTTGCTTTCAATAGTCTGTTTTACATAATCTTGTTCTTCAGTTGAAGGGCTATCTTCAATATTTTCTTCATCAATAGCACTGTGCTCACTTTCAACTTCCTGATTAGATTCTGTTTTAATGTCTTCTGTAGTCAATCTGCTTTCTAAATATTTCACTTTTTCTTTTAAACTTTTTACTTCTTCCGCTAAATCTGCTTCTTTTAACTTATCTGACATTTTAAAAATGCCAACTTCTAAGTTGATACGAGAATTACCACCTAAAGAAATCTCGTTTTTAATATCATTTAAAACATCTACTACTTTTGTTAATTGATTCAATGAAAATTCTTTAGATATTTTTTCCATTTCAGCTAACCGCTCTTTTGGTAATTTTACAAGGTTTGTTTTAATTCCGCATTCTTTTATTAAAAGAAGTTGATTACAGTATTCCTTTAAATCTTCAATTAATCTATCAACATCTTTACCTTCATTTAATATCTCATTAACAAGTGAAATAGCGCTTTTTGTATCATTTTCTTTTAAATTTACCATTAGTTGTCTTAATTCTTGACCGGAAGTTTTCCCTAACATCTCTTCAATTACTTCGGTTTTTATATTTTCGCCAGTATAGGAAACGGCCTGGTCTAAAATACTTAAAGCATCTCTTAGACCACCTTGTGAACTTCTTGCAATCAAATTCAAAGCAGCTACTTCATATTCTAAACCTTCTTCATTACATATATATTCTAAATGATTTTCAATTTCTTTTTCTGAAATTAAAGAAAAATCAAATCTTTGGCATCTAGACATTATGGTCGGAATTACTTTATGTGGTTCGGTTGTTGCTAATACAAAAATTACATTTTCCGGTGGCTCTTCTAATGTTTTCAGTAAAGCATTAAAAGCACCGGTAGTTAACATATGTACTTCATCAATTATATATACTTTATATTTGCCTTCTCCCGGATAGAATTTAACCTTTTCTCTTAGTTCCCTAATCTCATCTATACCGCGATTAGAAGCAGCATCTATTTCTATTACATCTATAGAACTACCTGATTTAATTCTTTTACAGGAATCACATACTCCACAGGGTTCAGTAGTTGATTCTTCCTGACAGTTTACGGCCATTGCTAAAACTTTCGCTGTGGAAGTTTTACCTGTCCCACGCGGGCCTGCAAACAGATAGGCATGTGAAATTCTATCATTTTCTATCGCATTAAGTAAAGTTTGGGTAACTGCAGGTTGGCCTATTATTTCACTGAATTTTTGTGGTCTATATTTTCTATATAGGGATAAAGAAGGCATAACTATTTATCACCACTTAATTTATAGGATATTATTAAAAAATTGGCCGCACACTGGCCTCGAATTTTCTTTCCCAGGCGTTACCCTGGTAGTTAGCTCAAACCAGGCGACCTCGCGGCACATGGAGTCATTTACTTACCGCTGCTTCCTCCCGGACCTGACGGGGTTCGTAAAGCTCCATTGCGCGAGACCCGATCATCATCGCCACTTTCCAGGGCCAGACCCTGAAAAAGAAAACCCTCAGCTCAGCTTCAATCCTGCTATAGCGGGTTGCAGGTTACAGGGTACCGCTACCCCCCCATTTAGTACGGCCAAATGTTTTGTCAAAATTTTTGTATAAAATGGCGGAGAGGGAGGGATTCGAACCCTCGGTAAGCAACAAGGCCTACACATGATCTCCAATCATGCTCCTTAAGCCAGACTCGGACACCTCTCCATGCTTATTCAAAATTTATATTTTTTTGTTTTAGGTATACTTCTGTAAGAAAAGTAATCAATCACACTACCTAAATGATTATAGTAAATATCTTAGAAAAAATCAAGCAAGATTATTAAAGCTTATTAAAAATAATATATTTAACTGTAAAAAATCTTTATGAAGATCTTTTTTCACAATGTTTATTTAGGACTTCATATCTTTTGCAAGCTTTTATTATTATAATATATATAGGTCAATAAGTAAAGAGTTGATAATGATTTTATCCTGTTTAAACTTAATTTATCTTAAATATTAATAATTTTATTATTAACCTTCTTTTTTAGATATATATAAGCCATGGTTACTATAGCCTAATAAAGATTTTTCATTACAAGTTTCTAGATGATACATAAACCAGTTTTTATACTCATCATCATCCATTACATTGAGCATATCCTGAAGTAAAATCGCTATACCATCAGTTCCAATATGGTCTAATTTTTTTGTATTAAATTGATTTAATAATTCTTCTATTTCCTTAGGGGAACTAAAATATGCATTAGCTAAAAATTCGTTTTTAGGTTCCCCTTCCACTTTACCACTTTTTAATATCATATCAATATAATCTTCTCGTAAATTATTATTTTGAGCTAGTAAAGCTAACACAAAAAATTTGTTTATATATGCTACTGCTAAAATACCATCTTCTTTAAGAACTCTCAGGCTTTCTTTAACACTTTGTTGCCGTTTCTTTTGCTTTCTCATATGATATAAAGGACCTAATGACAAAACTACATCAAAAATATTATCCTGATAAGAACTTAAATCAGCAGCATCCATTAATTCTATTTCCATATTTTTAATCTCTTGATTATTATTAAACTTATTTTCCATTTCCTCTATATGTTTGGGAACTACATCAGTAGCAGTAACTTGATGACCTTGTTTAGCATAATAAAAAGAGTATCTCCCTGTACCGGCTCCTAATTCTAATAACTTAGATTCTTTTGGTATTATTTTATCTAATACATATGTGGTGGTTATATATTCCAATTTTTGTGCTTTATCTTGAGTCAAACGTCCTTCTTCATCATAATTATTATAATAATCTATAATAGAATCATTCATGTTATTATTCCCCTTAATTATATAGTTCTTTTTATGATAAGTAATTTAAAAATATGTATTAATTTAATTTAGTTATTATTGAAAATTATAATTAAGTTCTCTCTTCACTTTCTTTTATTAATTCTATAAATTCATCTACCAATTGAGGATCAAACTGTTCTCCAGCACATCTTTTTATTTCATCTAGAGCTTCTTTGGAGGTTATAGCTTCACTATAAGTCCTTTCATTAGTCATCACATCATAAGCATCAATAATTGATATTATTCTAGCAAGATAAGGTATCTCTTTTCCTTGCAAGCCATCAGGATAACCATTCCCATTCCAATGTTCATGATGATGAAGTATATCTTCAGCAACTACAATAAATTCTTCAGAAGCTGAAGCTATTTTATATCCACTTGCAGGATGTTCTTTTATTATTTTCCATTCTTTATCAGTTAACTCCCCTGATTTTGTTAATATATCTTCTGAAATGGTCGATTTACCTATATCATGCAAAGTAGCAAGTAAAGATAAATTATTTATTTCCGAAAGATTAAGAGCAAGTTTTTCTCCTAAATTATGCGCTAATCTAGCCATCCTCATTGCATGTTCTTTTGTTTCAGAACTTTTGGCCTCTAATGTATTAAGTAAACTCTGCACAATTTTATTTTTAGTACTTCTGCTTTCTGATAATTTGTTTCTATACATATCATCATCTGCTTTTTTCAAAACCTCTTTTATATCTTCATCTTCATTTTCTTTTGTAGCAACTCCTAAACTACATGATATTGTAATACCAACTTTACTTACTTTATTATTTTCATTTTTTAACCTAGTAATTATCCTTTTTGCTTCAGTATTAGGAGTTTGAGGAAGTAAAATAGTAAATTCATCCCCTCCATGACGGGCAAGTATATCTTCATCTCTTAATTCTTTTTCTAATGCCTTACCAGTTTCAATTAACATTTGATCTCCTGTTTCATGTCCATAGCTATCATTTATTATTTTTAGTCCATTTATATCTGCCATAATTACACTTAGGGGTAATTGCCTTTTGGTATCTAATCTCTCCATTTCTTCTTCAAAAAACCTACGATTATATAATCCTGTCAGATTATCTTTATAAGTCAATTTTTCAATCCTATTGATATTTAAATATTGTACTAAAGCACTTTTGATTACATCAGTAATTATTTTTATTTTATACATTATTTTCTGATCAAAATTTTTCTTTTCCTTAACTAAATCAAAACCAAAAAAACCCTTCAGTTCATCTTTAATAAATATCGGAACAATAATAATTGATTTGATGTTTTCTTTTTGAAATAATTCTCTTTCATTTTTGGCATTTTCCCCTAATTGTTTAATGTTAAAAACATTAATGATCTCTTTATTATATAATTTATTCATTAACCAAGGAAATTTTTCAACTGATAAATTTTGTAAATTTTCTTTTTGCTTTTTAATACTTTCTGAAGTCCATTCATGTGTATTAGAAATGTATTTCTTATCATCGGATAATTCAAATATATAACTTCGGTCTACTTCAAAAAAACGACCTATTTCCTTTAAAGTACTATTAATTCCATGGTCAAAATTATCATTATTAATTCCCACTAATTTGGAAGATATCTCTGCTAATTTTTTTTGAAAAACATACTGGGATTTAAGTTCCTTTATTCTTTTTTTCCGATTAGTAATATTCAAATGTATACCAAACATCTTTAAAGGTTTTCCGTCATCACTCCAATAAACAACTTTTCCTTGAGCAAGCACCCATATCCAGTGTCCCTCTTTATGTCTCATCCTTATTTCCATTTTATACTGGTCTATCTCCCCATTAAAATGTTTTTTCAACATTTTTTCACTTTTTTCTAAATCTTTAGGGTGGGTATATTTTTTCCAAGTTTCAAAAGTAGTAGGAGAAATTTCTTCCAAGGTATAACCTATTATTCCTGCCCATTTTTCATTATATATAGTCTCCCCTGTTTGTACATTCCATTCCCAAGTACCTGCTCCAGTCGCCTCTATGGTGTTTTCCATTCTTTTTTTCTGATTTTCTATTTTTTCTTTAGCCATCTTTCTCTCAGTAATGTCTATATGCATAGATATTATCCCTTTACTATCATCAGGAAAAGTAATATTAGTTTCTTTTAAATGATAATACTTCATTTCTCCATTTTTGGTAGGTGTCTTAATATCATACTCCAAATTTTCGCCATTTATAATGCTTTTAATATTTGCCTCCGCTAATTTTTCATACTCTGGCAAGACAAATTTATCTATAATATTGAAGCCTTCCAACTCCTCTTTATCATAACCTGACATTTCACTCATCGCTTCATTTACTTCAATAATATCTCCTTTTTCATTTTCTATTATGATTCCAAGAGGGGCTGACTCATAAATAGTTTTATACAATTTTTGACTATATTTTAATTTGCTCTCAGCAATTTTTCTATTTGTAACCTCTCTCATTATGCCTTCTATTCTTAAAGGTTTATTTTTATCATCATAAATAATCTTACCTTTATCATGTATCCACTTTACATTATCTTCTTTAGTAATAATACGGAATTCTCTTTCAGCATACCCAGTCTTTTTTAGCTTTTGTAGTGCTTTTTTATGTATATATTTATCCTCAGAATGAGTTATCTTTCTTAATAAACTAGCGTCTTCTTTAAATTCTTTGGCTGTGTAACCAAAAATATCCTTAACTGACTTACTAACAAATTTAATTTGTAAATCAGGCCAGGAAAGGGAAAATATAATATCATTTGAATTATTAAAAATATTATTTAATCTTTCATTTTTCTCTTTTAACTCTCTTTCTTTCATCTTTCTTTCATTTATATCATTAAAAATTGTTGTAAAATAACCTTTCTCGTTACTATATACTTTGACTTGATACCATTTTTTAAAAGGTGCGAAATACTCCTGAAAATTTACACTCTTTCCAGTTAAAGCAACTTCTCCATAAAATTTAATCCAATCAAAGGAATCATTGGTTATGTTATCTAGAACATCTGTAGCCTTTTTATCAATAACATCTTCACGACTTAAACCCGTAAGTTCCTCAAATTTATTATTTACTTTTAAAAATATATAATCGATAGGTTGATTATTTTCATCATAGACAGCCTTATGATGGGCAAAGGCAGTAGGCATATTTTCAATTAAACTCTTGTGTTGATAGTTTTCATTTCCCATTTTTTTATAACCCCTTCAATTATTCTTATCAATAAAGACCTTAATTTAACTTATTTGAATATTTTAAAAAATATTTGCATATATAATTATTATCGTAATTTATTAAATGAATTTAAGACTTTGTAAATACTCTCTAAACCCATTAAACGGATTAAAGTCTAATTATGTGCTATATAATAAGCTTTGTAACTATATTTATACAAAATATATTTTGCATTTAAAAATCCCTATCAGATATGTATTTTAAATAATAGGGATTATATAAAAATATCTTATTATATTTAACGGTTTTTATAATTATAATTTTATCAAAAATGTCTCAAGAAAACTCCAACTAACTCTGTGATTAAGGTAAAGAAGTTAGTAAATTAGGCTAGCTCTTTTTTGTGATTGATATCCTGGTGTTAATTTGAAACTTTATTTCTATATTATTTTTATGCAATTTATTTTAAGGTAACTCACTTTTTTGCATGTTTATAAATTCTTCTGCTAATTTGGGGTCAAACTGTTTTTTAGCACAGTTTCTTATTTCCTTAATAGCTTGCTTTTTTGAAATTGCCTTACTATAAGGTCGATTATTTGTCATTACATCATAGGCATCAATTATTGAAATTATCCTAGATAGATATGGAATCTGTTTTCCTTTTAATCCTTCTGGATAACCTTTGCCATCCCATCTTTCATGATGATATAAAATTTCTTCAGCTACAACTGCAAATTCTTCTGAAGCAGAGGCGATTTTATATCCCCGTTCTGTGTGTTCTTTTATAATTTTCCATTCTCTTTTTGTTAGTTTAGCTTCTTTAGTTAATATATCTTCAGATATTGTAGTCTTTCCTATATCATGTAAAGTAGCCAGTAATGATAATCTATTGATCTCTGAATTGGAAAGGCCTATTTTTTCTCCTAACTTTTTAGCTAAATTAGTCATTCTAACAGCGTGTTCTTTAGTCTCAGAACTTTTGGCCTCAAGGGTATTCAATAGATTTTCAACAATCTTACTTTTAGTACTTTTACTTTCCGATAATTTATTTCTATACATATGATTATCTGCTTTTTTTAATATATTTTCTATTTTTTCATTTTGTTCATTTTTAGTAGCTACACCTAAGCTAATTGAAACCGGAATATTATTTACTAACATTACTTTACTTTTTTCTTTAATCCTATCAATTATTTTTTGGGCCTGTTTATGTGAAGTTTTGGGCAGCAATATTGTAAATTCGTCTCCCCCATGTCTGGCAAGAATATCTTCTTCTCTAATGACTCCTTTTAAGACGCGGGCTGTTTCAACCAACATTTTATCGCCTTGTTTATGTCCATAACTATCATTTATTATTTTTAAGCCATTGACATCTCCCATAATGATGCTTATCGGAAGTTCTCTTTTAGTATCCAGTCTTTTTAATTCTTCCTCAAAAAATCTCCTATTATATAAATCTGTTAAGGCATCCTTATTAAGTAAATATTTAATTTCCTGTTCTTTTTCTTTTCTATCACTTATATCATGGACAAATGCAAATTCATATTCTTTATCATTAAATTTAAAAAATTGGCCAACAACTTCGACTGGAAATAATTTGCCCCCTTTAGTTTTTAAAATTATTTCATATACTTTTGAACCAGTATTTTTTAAAGATTGCCAATATTTTTGACGGTCAACAAATTCATCCTCATCAATAATTTGTTTTACCTCTAACCCAATAATTTCTGCTGCACTATAGTTTAGTTTATCTAAAACTGTTTCATTGACATATTCAATGATACCATCTGGAGTTACTCTTAAAATCATCATATCAGCCTTATTTATAGTAAAATCTAACATTTTTAATTCTTTTTCCATTTCCTTACGCTCAGTAATATCAATATGCATCGATATGATACCCTTTTTGCCATTAGGAAAGGTAATGTTCGTTTCTTTTAAGTGCATATAAATTATATCCCCATTTTTTTTCGGGGTTTTAATATCTAATTCCAAATCTTGGCCATTGATAATCTTTTTTATATTTTCTTTGGCTAATTCTTTATCTTCAGGTAATACAAATTTATCTAAAACATTAGTACCCTCTATTTCTTCTTTTGAATAACCGGTCATATCACATTCTGCCTGGTTAACTTCTAAAATATCTCCATCTCCATTTTCTACTATAATTCCAATTGGATTCAAATTAAAGATTGTCCTATACATTTTTTGTCTATACTTTAATTTCTTTTCTGCTTTTTTCCTCCTGGTAATATCTCTCATTACACCTTCTACTCGGATCGGATTATTGTTTTTATCATAAAACATTTTGCTTTTATCTTTTATCCATTTAATGCTGCCATCTTTACTTATTACCCGAAATTCTCTCTCTACAAAACCTTCATTGGCTAATTTTTCAAGTGCTTTTGCATTGATTTCCTTATCTTTGGGATGAGTAATCTTTTGTATGAACATAGGGTCTTTTTTAAAATTTTCAATAGTATAACCAACTATATCTTCAACAACTTTGCTTATGAATTGAACTTCCAGAGTCGGCCATGTAATAGACCAGATAATATCATTTAGATTATTAAAAATATTATTTAGCCTTTGTTTCTCGTTTTCTAATTTTATTTTCTCTTGTTTTCTTTCTGTTATATCTTCAAAAAGAGTAGTAAAGTAATGTTTCTCATTACTGAAGGCAGTAACCTTAAACCATTTATCTAAAGGTTTAAAATATTGTTCAACTGTTTTACTTCCTTTATTAAAGGCTATTTCACCATAAAATTGAATCCAGTCAAATGGATTATTTCTTAATTCCTTTAAAACTTCGGTAGCTCTTTTACCTACAATATTTTCTTTATCGAAACCAGTAATCTCTTCAAATTTTTTATTAACTTCTAAAAAAATATAATCTACCGGGTTATCATTTTCATCATAAATCATTTTATGGTGGGCAAAACTAGCAGGCATATTATTTACTATTTGATTATAGCTAGTATTATTTTTTATCATAACTTTTAATAACCTCCAGAAGATATATTTGATTTTCACTATATTTGTTGAACAACTGTTTTAATGTTAAACATATTCAGAAATATTTAAGAAAAAATATTAAGACCTTTTTAACAGGTCTTATCTATAATTTAACTAAATTAGGCAAATCTCCTTGTAATATAGAGAAGATAAAAAATTAAGCTGATTTTCTATATTCACTTATATACGAAATATGTTATGAAAAGTTAATAGGCTAAATTTATTATCTAAGATGTTTAGGAAAGATTCTCTCTTAATATGTACTAAATATTTTTAATGTGATAAAGAAAAAAAGGGGTCTCCCCCTTTTTAATTATTTGAAAATTATCCTCTTTTTAATCAACTTCAATTATATATTTTTTTATTTCAGCGATTTGTTCTTGCTCCCAATCACGGTAAAGTTTAAATGTAAGGGCTGTTTTTCCTTTATTTACACCTTTTATATACCAATAATGGATACCACTTTGTCCGGCTTTAAGTGGTTCTGTTTGTGGTTCGATATAATTATCATGATGTACTATTATTATATTATTATTTTCAATATCTAAATGCCAGGTATAGCCGGTCGAACGATTTTCTTTTAATTCAATTTTAATAAGGTTGCCACTTTTTACTGCTATTGTTTTTGGCAAAATTGTGATCTTGTATTTTATACTTTCATCACCGATAACCTGCCCAGAACTATCAACTATATCAAATTCAATTACAGTGTTTCCTGTTGAAATAGCCTCCACATACCAGGTATGAATATCATTAATAACATTTTCATCATCGGTCTTAACCTGTTTTGTATAGCTTTCAGAAACTATCTCAACAATATTTTGATCGGCAATTTTATACTGCCATTTTTGATTGTTCTGCATTTTTTTATTTATGGTAATAGTTGTAAAGTTACCATTAATTAATGTTTTTTCTTTTATATCAGTTGAATTAACTGAATTAGAAAAAAGCAAAGGTAAAAACAAAATAACTACCATTAAATAAATTAACTTCTTATTCATCATAAATCTACCTCTTTTTTATTCATAATAGCCCACAATTGTATTAGCATGATTAAGACTGGGACTACTATAATTGTCAGTTGTCCACACACCATTTTCAGTCAAACTATCATACTGATTTGCGTCTATGGCAACTGTTACTAGATAACCATTTGAGATAATAGTTTTAATAGCCTCTATATCATCACTGTTTTCTATTTTCATCCTATAACCAGTCGAACCTTCATAAAGTCCAGAACGATAATCAGCTGCTTCTCTAAAAGCTGTTTCTGAAGGCCAACTAGTATGATCACTATCACTATATGGCATCGCATCTAAACTGGAGATCCCTATATTTTCAATGATCCGGGTAGCATCTGTATAATAAGAACCATTATCTACACCACCATTTATTAAGTGGTAAACAAACTCAGGACTCATTATTTTACTTTTATCTCCTGTACTTAAATCCCAACCTTGATCTGATGCTTCATAAAAGCTTTTTACATAATAGCCGATTGCCCAGGCTACACAAGAACCTTCCGCACCCTGATTACCAATTGGGGGAAAGTACTGAGACTGTGAATGATCTACAATATTTATTGTACCATCTGATTGGGATTTGATTGGAAATGTACTTAATACATCTTGTGCATCTAATACTTTGATCCTGCCTGTTTCTTGAACCTTTTGCCATTGCTCTCTCGTCATATTTTTCCAGCCTGTCCCCTGGCCATTTACTTTTTCATTTTCAACATTATTTGTATTAATATTTTTTACAAATTTATCTATATCTGTGCTTGTAACAGCACGGGCGGCTGACTCTAATTTATCCTGTGAAGACATGCTGGTTATAGAAGACCCTCCAGATACTTTTGTAATCGTTACTTCTTTAGTACTATTACTGCCAATACTTAAATTAGATATATCAGCACTAAATTCATTACTATTAATTTCAAGTGTAAAAGATTCTAAAGTCCCACTACTGGCTGAGTTATTAGTAATTTCTAATACTACATCTTCTGTATCAAAAGGCAAAAGCTCTGTAATATCCATCACAATCTTGTTTTCCGGAAATGGTTCATTACCTGCTTTTTGAATCTGGTTCTCTGGATAGAAGTACTTAATATCATTACTGCTTCTAGAAGGTATCTTGATGGCAAAAGACCAGCTAGCTCTATCACTACCTTCAATATCAAAGAGAGCTAGAGCTTCTGCCTGATAATTATCACGTTTACCTAATACCCAGGCATCTAAGCCAACCTGTATTGCGGTATCATAA
>Ga0209947_1000381_pt1 | contig 27627 bp, 30 predicted proteins | sample SalPonR2_B_D2_MG_FD_185706 | JGI IMG/M metagenome (GOLD analysis project Ga0209947, IMG submission 185706) | Salt pond soil microbial communities from South San Francisco under conditions of wetland restoration - Salt Pond MetaG R2_B_D2_MG... ...
GAGCGCCTGGTTGCCGCGGCCGTTGGGCCCGTGGCAGGAGGCACACAGCATCTGGTATTTCTGTCCGGCCGCCGTCTCCAGCGCGCTCGTCTCCGAGGGCGTGCCGAACTGGCGGATCAGGCCCACCATCGCATCGAGTTCGTCTTCGGTGAAGTTTGCGGCCCAGCCGGGCATCACGGCCTGGCGGCCGTTCAGGATGCTCACCTTGATATTCTGCGGGTCGCCGCCCCACTGCCAGTCGGCATCGGTGAGGTTCGGGAAGCTCGCTGCGCCGCGGGCGGCCGAGCCGTGGCACATGGCGCAGTGGTTAGCGTAGAGGTTGCGCCCGATCTGCAGCGCCTCGGGATCCTTCGCCAGCTGCGGGATCGGTTGCGCCGCAAACGATTCGAAGATCGGCGCGTAGCGCGCCTCTGCCGCCTGGACCTCCTGCTCGTACTGCTCCGTCTGGCTCCAGCCGAGGATGCCGTCGGTGACGACCAGTCCGGGGTAGAGCGCGAGATACACGCCGGCGAACAGGATGGTGAGATAGAACAGCATCAGCCACCAGCGCGGCAGGGGCCGGTTCATCTCCTGCAGGTCGCCGTCCCACGTGTGGTGGGTGGTCTCCGTCTCGGCCGCCTCGCCGGGGCGGCGTTTCATGGTCCAGGCAATCAGCCAGATGCAGGCTGCCAGACTCAGTATGGTCGTGATGGCGACAAACCAACCCATCGGTGCAGACATCAGTTCGACTCCTTCTTCTCCACCGGCGGCTGCTCATCGTCCTCCAGCGGTATGTTCGCGGCTTCCTCGAAATCCTTCTTGCGCCTGGAACTAAAGACCCAGACGACCAGTACGAGGAACAGGATCATCAGCACCAGCGTGATGAGTCCCCGGAAAGTGTTTATATCCATCGTCTATCCACGCCTGCGGCTAGCGCTGCCTCTGCAGGTTCGTACCGAGGCCCTGCAGGTAGGCGATCATCGCTTCCATCTCGGTCTTGCCTTCCACCGCGGCAGCGGCGCCGGCGATCTGCTCCTCCGTGTAGGGGTCGCCGCCGATGTCCTTCAGCATGCGCATCTTGCGCTCCACCAGCGCGCCGTCGACCATGCGCTCCGACAGCCAGGGATAGGCCGGCATGTTGGACTCGGGCACGAGGTTACGCGGATTGATCAGGTGCAGCTCGTGCCACTCGTCGCTGTAACGCCCGCCGACCCGGGCCAGGTCCGGCCCGGTGCGCTTGGAGCCGAACTGGAACGGCCGGTCGTAGACGCTCTCGCCGGCCAGCGAATAGTGGCCGTACCGCTCGGTCTCGCTGCGGAACGGCCGTACCTGCTGGGAGTGACAGACGTAGCAGCCCTCGCGCACGTAGATGTCGCGGCCCGCCAGTTCCAGGGCCGGGTAGGGCTCGACCCCTTCGGCCGGCTCGCCGCTGGACTTGGACATCATCAGCGGGACGATCTCGACCAGCCCGCCGATGCTGATCACGACGACGATCAGCACGGCCATCAGGGTGATGTTTATCTCGACTTTCTCGTGGGACACGTCGGATCTCCTCCGGGCTCAGGCGGGCTGGCGGACGGGCACCGGGCGGGGTTTCTCGCTCGCGACCGTCTTCCAGATGTTGTAGACCATGATCAGCATGCCGCTGAAGAACAGCAGGCCGCCCAGCAGGCGCAGACCATAGTAGGGATAGGTGGCTTCCAGGCTCTCCACGAACGTGTAGGTGAGCGTCCCGTCGTCGTTGACGGCGCGCCACATCAGGCCCTGCATCACCCCGGCGATCCACATGGATACCGTGTAGAGCACGACGCCGATGGTGGAGGTCCAGAAGTGCACATCGATGAGCTTCGTGGAGTACATCGCCTCCCGGTTGAACAGCCGCGGTATCAGGTGATACAGCGAGCCGATGGTCATCATCGCGACCCAGCCGAGCGCGCCGGAGTGCACGTGGCCGATAGTCCAGTCGGTGTAGTGAGACAGCGAATTCACCGTCTTGATCGACATCATCGGCCCTTCGAAGGTGGACATGCCGTAGAAGGACAGAGAGACGATCATGAACTTGATGATCGGGTCGGTGCGCAGTTTGTGCCAGGCGCCGGACAGGGTCATGATGCCGTTGATCATGCCGCCCCAGGACGGCGCCAGCAGCACCAGCGAGAACACCATGCCCAGCGACTGGGCCCAGTCGGGCAGGGAGGTGTAGTGCAGGTGATGGGGCCCGGCCCACATGTAGATGGCGATCAGCGCCCAGAAGTGCACCACCGACAACCGGTAGGAGTAGATCGGCCGCTCCGCCTGCTTCGGCACGAAGTAGTACATCATCCCGAGAAAGCCGGCGGTGAGGAAGAAGCCCACCGCGTTGTGGCCGTACCACCACTGCATCATCGCGTCGATGACGCCGCTGTAGATGGGGTAGGACTTCGTCAGCGAGACCGGGATGCTGAGATTGTTGAAGATGTGCAGCACCGCCACGGTGATGATGAACGCGGCGTAGAACCAGTTGGCCACGTAGATGTGCTTCACCCGCCGTCGGCCGATGGTGGCCAGGAAGACGATGGCGTACGCCACCCAGACCACGGCGATCAGCAGGTCGATGGGCCACTCCAGCTCCGCGTATTCCTTGGACTGGGTGATGCCCAGCGGCAGCGTGATGGCCGCCAGCAGGATCACCACCTGCCAGCCCCAGAAGGTGAAACCGGCGAGCTTGTCGAAGGCCAGGCGCACGTGGCAGGTGCGCTGCACCACGTAATAGGACGTGCCGATCAGCGCCGAGCCGCCGAAGGCGAAGATCACCGCATTGGTGTGCAGCGGCCGCAGGCGGCTGTAGGTCAGCCAGGGCAGGTCGAAGTTCAGGGCCGGCCACATCAGCTGGGCGGCGATGAACACGCCGACGAGCATGCCCACCACGCCCCAGACGACGGTCATGATCGTGAACTGCCGCACGACCCTGTCGTTGTAGGTTTCCTGGATTTCCATAGCGCTGTTCCTGTACGTGAGCCTGACGCGGGTGCGTGGTAATGCCGCTGCAACCCCGCCGCAGGGGCGCGCACCCGTCCTGCCCGCCGCGCCCGGATCGTGGCCACGGGTGGATGGTCGGCATTGTCGCTCGGCGGGGTCCCGTTGGAATCGCCAAGGGGATCGGGCGTGTGACCTGCCGGCCGCCGGCCGGCGTGACCCTCCCCGTCACGCACCTGCGTCCCCGGATGATCCGGGAGTCGCCGGACACGCTCCATCTGTATTTGTACTTACTAATATAAGCCTGTCGCAGCCGTGTCTTGAAAGGCCCGCCGGCACGGTTCTAAATGGGGGTCTCGAGGCGCGGACCGGCGGTTTCCGGGTACCAGGGGAGCGAGGGATGGAGCTGACAAACAGGCTGTTGGTGATCGTCGACCAGGGCGATGAGCGGCATGCGGCGCTGGAGCGGGCGCGCTGGCTGGCGCCGCGGCTGGATGCGCCCGTCGATCTGCGGGTCTACTACCAGGCGGTGCCGGGGCTGGGCGAGCAGTTCATCGACTCCCGCGTGCTCGAGACGGCGGTGGAGCAGATGCGCCGGGAGAAGCTCGACTGCCTCGAGGAACTGGCGAAGCCGCTGCGCGGCGAGGGGCTCACGGTGACCGTGGACGCGGTCGCGGGCAGCCCGGTCGCCGAGTCGATACTGGCCGATATCGTCCGGCTGCAGCCCCGCCTGGTGCTGAAGGGGGCCGATCACCACGTGCCGCTCAGCCGCACGTTCTTCTCGGAGACCGACTGGCAGCTCATGCGCACCTCTCCGGCGCCCGTGCTGATGGTGCGGCGCGAGCACCAGATGCCCGCGCGGCCGCTGCTGATCGCCGCGGTGGACCCGCTGCACGAGCACGACAAGCCGGCAGCGCTGGACGAGAAGATACTCGCGACCGCGAGCGAACTGGCCGGGTTCCTGGAGGCGCGGCTGGAGGTCGTGCACTGCTACGACGTCACGCCTCTCGTCACCGGGATGTCGGCCAGCCCCATGCTGCCCGCGCCGCTGCAGACCGAGGAGCTGGCGGAGAGCCTGGAAACCCATCATCGCCGTGCCCTGGAGGACCTGGTGGTGGGTCAGGGGCTGCCGGCCGACGCCGTCCGCCTGCTGGAGGGAGCACCGCGCTGGCGGTTGCCGGAGTTCTGCGCCGAAGCCGATGCCGACATCGTCGTCATGGGAGCCGTGTCCCGGTCCGCCCTCGAGCGGGTGTTCATCGGCGCTCTGGCCGAGAAGGTGCTCGACCGCCTGCCCTGCGATCTGCTGATCGTGAAGCCGGACGGATTCGTCTGCCCGGAGATGGTAGAGCTGGAATCTATGTAGGAGGGCCTTCAGGCCCGATTCGATTAAATGGATCGGGCCTGAAGGCCCTCCTACGCGCGGGTAAGGGTACGCGTTGGCGGGGGGCGGATGTTCAGGATGCAGAAAAAGCCGGGGGCCTCTTGCGAGGCCCCCTTTCGGTTTCGCTGAGGGAGAGAGATCAGCTAACCGGATTCCTGATGACGGTCATTGCCGTCCTGTTGGCGAGTATGAGACACCGGGGGGCGTGCCAGCGTCTACTGTGGCTTACCACTAGGCGCGTTACGCGAATTCGCAGTCGGCCGACGCCACGCCTTAGGTAGATTTCGCGATTGCCCGTCCCCGCGCGCCGGCGGAGCATCGTATATGCCTTGGGAAATGCCCCAACAGGAAGAGGGGACAGAAATGGCAGAGAGCGGAAAGAGAGCCGCGCTGGTAGTCGTCGCCGACCGCCGCTGCGCGGAGTTCTACACTCAGGAACGGCGATTCTCCGAACCCGAGCCCCTGTTCAAGCTGCAGGCGTCGGCCGTCGAGGGCGCCGTGCCGGCCGAAGCGTCGGACCAGCCCGGCAAGTCCTTCGACAGTCACGGTCAGGGCCGGCACAAGCTGGAGCCGCCGACTCCGCTGCGCGAGGATGCCGCGAGGGTATTCGCGAACGCGATCGCCGGGCGCATGGAGGAGACCATGACCCGGGAGCGTCTGGACGGGTTCATCGTCGTCGCGGAGCCGAAACTGCTCGGTTTGCTGCGTGAGGAGATCGCCGAGGAGTCCATCGCCAGGCATGATCGGCTGGAGATCGACAAGGATCTCGTCGGGCGCAGCGCCGCGACGCTGGCCAGCGCGATCGAGGACGCCGGCGGGCTGCCGCGGCTCGACTGACGGGACCTGGTGACGGGACCTCGTGAAGAGGTCAGCGCCGCGCGGCCTCCCGGGCGCCGGCGCAGCGCAGACAGTGCTGTGCGTGGGGGTACGCTTTCAGCCGCGCGGGCTCGATCGGTTCCTCGCAATCCACGCAGAGCCCGTAGCTGCCGTCCTCGATCCGGTGCAGCGCCTTGCGGATGAGCGTGAGTTCACGCCGCGCCTCGTTGCCGAGCGCGTCGAGCACCTCGGCGTTCTCCATCTCGGTGGCTCTTTCGGAGGAGTCCGGATGGAATCCGGAGAGACGGTTCTCCTTGATGCGGTCGAGCCGGGTCTGAAGGAGCTGTTCCTTTTCCTTCAGCGCCTGCCGCGCTGCCGCTACCTGCTCTTCGCTGAGCCTGTTGCCTGGCGAGTTCATAACGGTTCCCGGATCGACCCCGGATCGACCGCCGGTTGGACAATCGGGCGAATCGCGGCGTGCGACCCGCCAGCCGGTCGACTGGTCAATTTCCGACTCAAGTTATCGGCAGGGCCGCTCCTCAGGTAATGCGTATTCTTACCTAGAGTCCCGGTAGATCGGGTCGACGATTTCTTCCTCGGACGGGTTGTCCGGGCCGGCGGGGTCCAGATGCACGGTGACGTCCACCGGCGAGAACTTCTCCTCGATACGCTGCCGCAGCCGGTCGCCGGCCGCGTGGGCGGCGGAGAGGTCGGTCGCGCCCGGCAGTTCGAGATGGAGCTGCACGATGCGCCGCGCCCCGGAGCGGCGGGTGCGCAGCCCGTGCACGCCGGTTACCCCTTCGGCGGCCCGGGCGAGCTCCAGGATTTGCTCCCGCTCCGAGGCGGGCAGCTCCCGGTCCATGAGGACCTGGGCAGCCTCGCGGGCCACCGACCAGGCGCTCCAGGCGATCATCAGGCTGATGCCGAGGGCGATGGCGCCGTCGGCGCGCAGCCAGCCGAGTTCGGCCAGCACGATCGCGACGATGACGCCCACGTTGGCGAGCCAGTCCGAGAGGTAATGCAGCGAATCCGCCTGGATCACCAGCGAGCCCGTGCGGCGGATGACCCGGCGCTGGTACCAGATCAGCAGTCCGGTCACCGCGATGCTGAAGACCATGACTGCCAGGCCGACGCCGGCCAGCGCGATCTCCTGCGGCTCGATGAGGCGGGTGACGGCGTAAGCGCCGGTGCCGACCGCCGAGGCGCCGATGAACAGCGCCTGACCCAGTCCGGCCAGCGACTCGGCCTTGCCGTGGCCGAAGCGGTGATCGGTATCGGCAGGGCGCAGAGCGATGCGCAGGGCGGCGAAATTCGCGCCGGACGAGATGACGTCCAGCGCGGAGTCGGCCATCGACGCGAACAGGCTGGCGGAACCTGTGGCGAGCCAGGTGAAGAATTTGACCACGGTCAGCAGCAGCGCCGTCAGCAGTGAGACGGCGCTTGCCTGGCGCAGAAGTCGCTCGTCATTCACAATAGCGAGAGCCTCGAGATGGTCGCCGTCTCCGCGGTGCGTTGCGCCGGAGCTTAAACCCCTCCACCGGCGCTTGCCAGGCGTGCGCGCCGCCGCACGGCACGCGGTTCGGGCGCCGCTAGGTATAGCCCGCAGGGCGCTACGCAGCTTGGCGTATTCTAGCCCCGGAAGTGGCGGACTATGCTGACTTCAGGCCCTTCGGTTTACCGCAATATCCGGAGGCGCCGGCCCGGTCAAATCATCGTTGAAGGAGTCACCACCATGGCCGAATTCCGCAAACTCCTGGCAGTGATCGACCCGACCAGCGAGCAGCAGCCCGCCATGGAGCGCGCGGCCTGGCTCGCGGGGCAGTCCGGCGCCCGTCTGGAGCTGTTCGTCTGCTACTACAACCAGTACCTGTCCGGCGACCGCTTCTTCGATTCCCGCGGCCTGAAAGAGGCCCGGGAGGAGACGCTGGAGCATTTCCGCTCCAGGCTCGAGGAGCTCGCCGGGAAACTGCGCGGCGACGGACTCGAAGTGACCACCGACGCCGCCTGGGACAATCCGCTGCACGAGGGCATCGTGCGCAAGGCGGTCGGTACCGGCGCCGACGTCGTGTTCAAGGACACCCATTATCACAAGCCGGCGGCGCGGGTGATCTTCACCAACACGGACTGGAACCTCATCCGTACCTGCCCCGTGCCCCTCTGGCTGGTGAAGCCCGGCGGCAAGTGGGAAGACGATATCCGCTATCTGGCTGCGGTGGATCCGCTGCACGAGCACGAGAAGCCGGCCGCCCTCGATGACCAGATCATCAATACGGCCAAACGGCTGGCCGGCGCCACCGGCGGCGAGGTGCACACGTTCCATTCCTACGATCCCATCATCGCCGTGGCTGATGCCGCCAACAGCACCTTCGTCCCGGTGACCCTGCCGGTGGAGGAGCTGGAGGCGAAAATGCACGAGCGTCACCGGGAGCACTTCAACGAGCTGCTCGAGTTCCACGGCCTGAGCGGCAAGACCGCCCATCTGCTGCCCGGGCGCACCCAGGAGGTGCTGCCGGCCCTCGCGCGCGACGTGGAGGCCTCGGTGGTCATCATGGGCGCGGTGGCGCGCAACCGGCTGAAACGCATCTTCATCGGCAGCACGGCGGAGCAGGTGATGGACAATCTCCCGTGCGATCTGCTGGTGCTGAAGCCGGCCTGGTTCGAGACGCCCGTGCACCTCGACAGGAAGCGAGGCACGGACTGAGCCGGCCTCGGCCCGTATCGACACGGAGCCACGAAGCCACGGACAGAGGAGGTGAGTCATGCGCGTCGGCGATATCTGCGCCCGTCGTGTGGTCACGGTAGAGCGGGGGACGTCCATCCGGGACGCCATCGCGTTGATGCGTGACGAACACGTCGGTGACGTGGTCGTAACCGAGCCGCACCCGTCCGGCGAAGCGCCGGTGGGGATACTGACGGACCGGGACATCGTCCTTGAGCTGCTGGCCCGGGACGTGGATCTCGATGCCGTGACCTGCGGCGACGTGATGAGCTACGAGCTGGCGACGGTCGAGGCGGAGGACGAGATACTGGACGCGATCGAGGCCATGCAGACCCGCGCGGTCCGGCGCCTCCCCGTGCTGGGCGGCGACGGCGAGCTGGCCGGTGTGCTGAGTCTGGACGACCTGGTGGCGGCGCTGTCCGAAGCCATCGGCGGGCTGTGGCCGGTGGTGCGACGCCAGCAGCGCATCGAGCGCAAGCGCCGCCCCGACTGAGATCGCCGCCCCGGCGCACCGGCACCGCGGTGCCGGGCGAGTCCGGCGTGGGCATCGGCGAGCCGAGCGGGTAGAATCCTGCTCTGGCCAGTATCCTTGCGTATCCGCGTGGCTCATATCTCCCGACGGCACTCCCCACGGCACCCTGCCGGTTTTTCTCCAGCGCTCTGGTTCGCAGCGCTGGCGGTGGCCCCGCCGGCGTTCGCCGCGGCGCCGCCCGGGCCGGCGCCGGGGCAATGGCTGCCCTGGCTGGTGGCCGGTGCCGCCCTGTTAGTGCTGGCACTCGTACTCTGGCAGGCGCGCCGGCGCGGCCTGCTGGACTCCGTGCTTCTGGAGGATTCCCAGAAGCTGATGCGCTCGGTGGTGGAAACCGCCGCCGAGGCCATCATCACCATGGGCGCAGACGGGCGCATCCGTACCTTCAACCGGGCTGCCGAGGCGATGTTCGGCTACACCCGCGACGAGATCATCGGCGAGGACGTGAACACGCTCATGCCCGAGCCCCACGCGCGGCGCCACCACCGCTACGTCTCCCGCTACATGGAGACCGGGGAGGCGCGCATCATCGGCATAGGCCGCTACGTCGAGGCGAAGCGTCGGGACGGCACCATCTTCCCCGTGCACCTCGCGATCAGCGAATTCCAGGACGGCGAAAGGATCTTCACCGGCATCCTGCGGGACATGACCCAGGTGCGCGAACTCGAGAGCGCACTGCGGGACAAGGAGAAATCGCTGAAGATGGCCCTGCGGGCGGCCAACCTGAACGTCTGGGAATGGGAGCCGGCCGCCGACGTCTTCCGCACGCTGGAGGGCGACTCGGCGGTGATGCCCGGGCTGGCGACGGGCGAGGCCATCCAGGGCGCGGATCTTCGCCACCGGGTCCTGCCCGAGGACCGGCGCCGCATCGAACGGGCTATCGGCAGGGTCCACGAGGGCGACTCCCAGGCATTCGAATATCGCGTCAAGCAGGACGACGGCACGCTGCGCTGGTTCCGCTCGCACACGACTCCCGTGTTCGGTCCGGAGCACCGGGTCGAGCGTGTCCTCGGCGTCACAAGGGACATCACCGAGTCGAAGGAGCGGGAGGCCGAGCTGGCCTCCCAACGCGAGCGTCTCACCCACGTGGCGCGCCTCAGTACCATGGGCGAGATGGCGGCCGGCATCGCCCACGAGATCAATCAGCCGCTGACCGCGATCACCACCTACGCGCAGGGCAGCAAGCGCATGATCGCGGCGGGCAATGCCGATACCGCGAAACTCACGCGGGCGCTCGGCAATATCAGCGACCAGGCGCTCAGGGCCGGCGAGGTCATCCGCCGGCTGCGCGCCCTCATCCGCAAGACCGACCAGACCCGGGAAGTGCGCAACATCAACGAGCTGATCTCGGAGCTGGAACCGCTGGTGAGCATCGACGTGCGCGGCAACGACATACCGGTCATCTACGACTTCGACCAGCCGCAGATCCCGGTGAAGGTGGATCCCGTGCAGATTCAGCAGGTGATGCTGAATCTGCTGCGCAACGCCTTCGATGCCTCCGAGGAGCGGCGCTCCGGCGACATCATCGTGCAGACCCGCCTGAACGGCGACGGCGAAGTGATGGTGCGCGTCACGGACCACGGCACGGGAATGTCGGAGGAGGTGAAGAACAACGTGAGCAACCCGTTTTTCACCACCAAGAAGAACGGCATGGGACTCGGTGTGTCCATCTGCATGTCCATCATCCGCAGCCACGGCGGCGAAGTGACCTACGAAGACAACCCAAAGGGCGGTACCATAGTGACTTTGACGCTGCCGACGGTAGAGGGAGGGGTCCGCGATGGCGGGAACAGCTGAATCGCAACAGCCTACGGTATTCCTGGTGGACGACGACGAGGCGATACGCGATTCGCTGGCGTTCCTGCTGCAGTCCGTGGGGATACCGTGCGAGACGTTCGCCTCGGCCCGCGACTTCCTGAATGCCTACAACGACGACCGGCCCGGCTGTCTCGTGCTGGACGTGCGCATGCCGGGCATGAGCGGGCTGGAACTGCAGGAGGCGCTGAATGAGCGTCATTCCATCCTGCCCATCATCTTCATCACCGGCCATGGCGACGTGCCAATGGCGGTGGAGGCCATGCAGGGCGGTGCCGCAGACTTCCTGCAGAAACCCTTCCGTGACCAGGATTTGCTGGACCGTATCAACGAGGCGCTGGCGAAAGACGCCGAGAACCGCCAGGCGCTGGAAGAGCACCACGACCTGCAGAAGCGCTGGAACTCGCTCACCAACCGGGAGCAGGAAGTCATGGAGCTCGTCGTCGACGGCAAGCCCAACAAGGTCGTCGCCTACGAACTCGGGGTGAGCCAGCGCACCATAGAGATTCACCGCGCCCGCGTCATGGAGAAGATGCAGGCGAATTCCCTCGCACACCTGGTGCGCATGGCCGTCATGCTCCGCGCGGATACGGGCGAGGAGCCCGAGCACCACTGATCCCCGCCGCCCTCCGGGCAGCCTTTTAACGACCCTCGATCTATCCCCCGAGCGACACCTGGCCGACTGCCGGTCGACCCTGCGGTGAGGACGCCTGCCGCTAGGTAGAAGCCCGTATGTTTAGGGTAGTTTGATTTCCCGATCATGCCACTGTCGCCAAATAGCATTCTTATTTTGAGCTGTGATGATTTCTGGGCACGGCCAATCGGCCGCGGGGGCAAATAATCACCAGGGCACCAAGGCATCGTGCGTTGCCGTCGTGGACCCGGATCCGACAGTCCGCGATGGGCTGGACGCGCTGCTGGGCGACCTTGCCACCGAGATCTGCCACTACGACTCCGCCGAGGAGTTCCTGCGGGCCAGGGCCGATCACGTCCCGGACTGCCTCATCACCGAGGTCTGGCTGCCCGGCATCTCCGGCGTCGAACTCCTGGAGCAGCTCAACGAGGCCGGCCATCACGTGCCCACCATCCTGCTCGCCCGCGACGGCGACGTGGCGATGGCGGTGCGCGGCATACGGGCCGGCGCCGCGGAATACATCGAGAAACCGTGGGTCGACAGCCGTCTGCGCCAGTCGATCCGTTCGATACTCGCCCGCCACGAGATCCACTGACGGACCCGTTGCCGGGAGCCGTCTCGCCCCGTGGCCGGGCCGGGTCCGTCGGGACTGTCAGGGATGAGCACCGAGCACGGGAACCCGGGTCAAGAAGATGCTCCCGAAGACCGTGACGAGGAGAGCGGCGGCCAGGCCATCTTCGTCGCCCGCGGACTGACCAAGGTCTACCGGGTCGGCGAAGTCGAGGTCCATGCCCTGCGCGGCGTGGACGTGGAGCTCTACAAGGGGGAGTTCATGGTGCTGCTCGGGGCTTCGGGCAGCGGCAAATCGACCCTGCTGAACATCCTCGGCGGCCTGGACACGCCCACCGACGGCACGGTGCGTTTCGACGACATCGACCTCACCGGTGCCAGCGAATCCGAACTCACCGAGTACCGCCGCCATGCGGTCGGTTTCGTCTTCCAGTTCTACAACCTGATCCCCAGCCTGACCGCCCGGGAGAACGTCTCCATCGTCACGGAGATCGCCCGCAATCCGATGACGCCGGAAGAAGCGCTCGAAATGGTGAACCTAGGGCCGCGGATGGACCACTTCCCGGCCCAGCTGTCCGGCGGCGAGCAGCAGCGCGTCGCCATCGCCCGCGCCATTGCCAAACGCCCCGAGGTGCTGCTCTGCGACGAGCCCACCGGGGCGCTCGACTCGAAGACGGGCGTGCACGTGCTCGAGGCCCTGGCGCGGGTCAACGAAGAGTACGGCACCGCCACGGCCGTGATCACCCACAACGCGAGTATCGCCGACATGGCGGACCGGGTGCTGTTCATGAGCGACGGGCGGATCTCCGGCGAGCGGCGCAACGAGACCCGCAAGCCGCCCTCGGAGATCAGCTGGTAGGGCCCATGCGCGCGCTCGACCGCAAGCGCTGGCGGGAACTCTGGCAGATGCGCAGCCAGGCCGCCGCCATCGCCATGATCATCGCGAGCGGCGTGGCCACCTATATCATCTCGCTCAGCACGCTGGATTCGCTGACACTCACCCAGAGCAACTATTATCAGGCCTACCGCTTTGCGGAGGTATTCGCCGGGCTGAAACGCGCGCCGCTGTCGCTGGCGGAACGGGTGCGCGACATCGAGGGCGTGCGCGAGGCGGAGGCGCGGGTCAAGGCGCAGATCAACGTGGAAGTGCCCGGGTTCGGGGACCCGGTGACCGGCCTGCTGGTCTCGCTGCCCGACGACCGTGTGCCCCTGCTGAACCAGCTGCACCAGGTCCGGGGACGCACGCCGGCCTCCGACCGGCCGTGGGAGGTGGTGATCAACGAGGCATTCGCCGACGCCCAGGACCTGGCGCCGGGCGACACGATCATCGGCATCATCAACGGCCGTCGGGAAGACCTCGCCATCGTCGGCGTTGCGCTGTCGCCGGAGTTCATCTACCAGATCCGTCCCGGCGACATCTTCCCGGACTACGAGCGCTACGCGATCATGTGGATGGGCTACCGGGGGCTCAGCGTTGCCTACGACATGGACGGGGCGTTCAACGACCTGGTCCTGACGCTGGAGCCGGGAGCCCGGGCCGAGGCGGTGATCGAGCGTCTCGATGCGCTGCTCGAGCCCTACGGCGGGCAGGGGGCCTACACCCGCGAAGACCAGCTCTCCCACCGCTACATCACCCAGGAGATCGTCAGCCTGGAGGCCATGGCGAAGATCTTTCCGGTCATCTTCCTCGCCTTCGCCGCCTTTCTCATCAACTTCGTCACCAACCGGCTGATACGCGCCGAGCGGGACCAGATCGGCGTACTGAAGGCCTTCGGCTACGACAACCTCACCGTGGGCCTGCACTACGTCAGCGTCATCCTCATCATCGTACTCGCGGGAGCCGTCGTCGGCATCGGCTTCGGGGCGTGGGCGGCGCGCGGGCTCACCGGCATCTACATCGAGTTCTTCCGTTTCCCGCGGCTGGACTACGTGCTGAGAGCCGACGTGCTCCTGACGGGCGTGCTGGTCACCCTTGGCGCCGGCCTGGCCGGCACCCTGCATGCGTTCCACTCGGCGGTGCGTCTGTCTCCGGCGGAGGCGATGCGTCCCGACACGCCGCTCGTCTACCGCCAGAGCCTGGTGGAGCGGCTGTTCGGCCACGCCTTCCTGGACCAGCCCAGCCGCATGATCCTGCGCCACATCGGCCGCGCGCCCCTGAAGAGCGCCCTGACCGTACTGGGGGTGGCCCTGTCCACCGGACTCGTGATGTCCGGCAACTTCCAGGAGGACGCGGTCGACTACATGATGTGGAGCCATTTCAACCTGGCGGCCAGGGAGGACGTCACGGTCACCTTCAACGAGCTCGCCGGCAACGAGGCCGAGTACGAGCTCGCCGCGCTGCCCGGGGTGCTGCAGGCCGAGGGCATGCGCGCCGTGCCGGTGCGCTTTCGCTACGGCAACCGCTCGTACCGCTCGGCCATCCAGGGATTCCGGCCCGATGCGGAGCTCCACCGCCTCGTGGACACCTCGCTGCAGCCGGTGCCGCCGCCGCCGGAGGGCCTGCTGCTCACCAGCTACCTGGGCGAGGAGATCCTGGGCGTGCGTCCTGGCGACACGGTCACGGTGGAGGTGCTCACCGGCCGGCGGCCCGTCATCGATCTGCCCGTGGCCGGTTTCGTGGAGGAGTACATCGGCATCTCCGGCTACATGGAGCTCGCGACCCTGAACCGGCTGATGCGCGACGGCCACGTGCTGACCGGCAGCTTCCTCGCCATCGACCCCGCCGATCAGGCGCGGGTATTCGACGAACTCATGCGCCGTCCGGGCGTCGGCGCCATCGCCCAGCGCAGCCAGTCCATCGCGAGCTTCTACGAGTCGTTCGCGGAGACCATCCTCGTGTTCACCTTCGTCAACACGCTGCTGGCGGCGACCATCGCCTTCGGGGCGGTCTACAACAGTGCGCGCATCGCGCTGGCCGAACGCAGCCGGGAGCTGGCGAGCCTGCGGGTGCTCGGATTCACCCGCGCAGAGATTGCCTATATCCTGATCGGCGAGCTGATGCTGCTGGTCATCGTCGGCGTCGGTTTCGGTTTCCTGGTGGGACGCGGTATCTGCGCGCTGTTCGCGGAGGCGATCTCCTCGGACATCTACCGGGTGCCGCTGGTGCTCGAGCCGAGCACCTATGCGTTCGGCGCCGCCGTCGTGCTCGGTTCGGGACTGATCTCCTCGGCCGTCATCAAGCGTCGGCTGGACACTCTGGATCTGGTGGCAGTGCTTAAGACGACGGAGTAGGCCGTGGCGAGTCGCAGAAACATCATCATCGGCATCGTGGCGGCCGTCGCCGCACTGCTGCTGTACCTGGGCTTCCGCCCCCAGCCTCTGCCGGTGGAGACAGGCACCGTGAGCCGCGGCGCTCTCAGCGTCATCGTCACCGAGGAAGGCAAGACCCGGATCAGGGAGCGCTACGTCATCACCTCGCCGGTGGCGGGTTTCGCCGCCCGCATCGAGCTCGAGGAAGGGGATACAGTGGCGGCGGACGCGCCCCTGGTGGCCATCGAGCCGGTGGCGCCGACGGTGCTGGACCGGCGCAGCCGCGCCGAGGCGCGCGCCGGTGTGTCGGCGGCGGAAGCCGCGCTGGAGGCGGCCGGGACCCGTGTGCGTGCGGCCGAGGCCGAGTCGGAGCTGGCCGACGCCGAGCGCGAGCGCATCGAGCGGCTGTACGAGACCAATGCCGTGTCGCGGGCGGAATACGACCGTGTGGTCTCCGCCGCCCGGCGCGCCGCCGCCGGCCTGCGGGCGGTGATGGCCGAGGCCGAAGTGGCCCGCTACGAGCTGCAGGCGGCCCGGGACGTGCTGCGATATTCGGCAGCAGAGTCGGACGGCGAAGCGCCGGAAAAGGTGGTGGTGCGCTCGCCCGTCGACGGCAGTGTCCTGGACGTCATCCACGAGAGCGAGGGCGTGGTGGCTGCCGGTCAGCACCTGCTGACCCTGGGCGACCCTTCCAATCTTGAGATCGAGGTGGAGCTGCTGTCGGCCGACGCCGTCCGGCTCGCGCCCGGCATGGCGGTGCGGCTCCTGCGCTGGGGTGGCGACGGCGCGCTGGAGGGCGAGGTGCGGATGGTCGAACCGTCCGGCTTTACGAAGATCTCCGCCCTGGGCGTAGAGGAGCAGCGCGTGATCGTGCGGGTGGACATACTGTCCCCGCCGCAGCGCTGGGCGCGGCTCGGCGACGGCTACCGGGTGGAGGCGGAGTTCGTCCTCTGGTCCGGCGGCGACGTGCTGCAGGTGCCCTCCAGTGCCGCCTTCCGGCGCGGCGACCAGTGGGCGGTATTCGTGGTCGAGGACGGGCGCGCCGTCTTCCGCCCGATCAGCGTGGGGCGCCGGGGCGAGTTCCGCGTGCAGGTACTCGACGGACTGGCCGAGGGCGAGACCATCGTGTTGTATCCCGACGACGAGGTGGAAGACGGGCGGAGCCTGAAGACGCGCTGACGTTCATGGCGGCCGATCGGCGCCGCAACGGCGCGAACGGGCAGCGAGGATTGCAACGCCTCGGCATTCTGCAAGCGCCGGTCCGCACCGGCGTTTCGGGTAGTATGGGCCGATGCCACCGAGACTGACACGCTACGATCCGCGCGCCTTCCACGATGAACTCGTCACGGGGGACGGGGTCCCGCGTCCCGGCACGGAGCGTCTGATCGATCTGCTGAATACGCTGACACCGGCGGCGCTGTCGGAGAGGCAGGCGGCCGCGGACCGCGCCATCGCGGAGATGGGCATCACCTTCACGGTTTACTCCGAGGGCCGAAACATAGACCGCGCCTGGCCCTTCGATATAGTGCCGCGGGTGATCCCGGCCAGTGAGTGGGCGCGGATCGACGAGGGTCTCCGGCAGCGGCTGACGGCGCTCAACCTCTTCATCGACGATCTGTACAACGAGCAGAACGTAGTCCGCGACGGCGTCTTCCCGGCAGAAGTGCTCGGCACCTCGCGAAACTACCTGCCCGAGTGCGCCGGTGTGAGTCCCCGCTTCGGCGTCTGGGCTCACATCTGCGGCAGCGACCTGGTCCGCGATGGCGACGGCACGGTTTACGTGCTCGAGGACAATCTGCGCGTCCCGTCCGGTGTCTCCTACATGCTGGAGAACCGGAGTGTCACGAAACGGGTATTCCCCGATCTGTTCGAGGACCAGACCATCCTGCCGGTCGACGATTACCCCTCGGAACTGTTCGACCTGCTGACTGCCATAGCGCCGACCGACGAGCGCGAGCCCGAGGTGGTGGTGCTTACGCCGGGCATCTATAACTCCGCCTATTTCGAGCACTCCTACCTGGCTCAGCGGATGGGCGCGGAACTCGTCGAAGGTGGCGACCTCGTGGTGGGTGACGACGACTGCGTCTACATGCGCACCATCGAGGGACTGACGCGCGTCCATTCCATCTACCGGCGCATCGACGACACTTTCCTGGATCCGCAGGTGTTCAGACCGGACTCCATGCTGGGCGTACCGGGCCTCATGCGTGCCTGGCGCAAGGGCAACGTGGCGCTGGCGAATGCGCCGGGCTCGGGCGTCGCCGACGACAAGATGGTCTATACCTACGTGCCGGATCTGATCCGCTACTATCTGGACCAGGACCCCATCATCCCGAATGTGCCCACGTGGCGCTGCGCCGAGCGGGACCAGCGCGGCCACGTGCTGGCCAATCTGGCAGAGCTGGTCGTGAAGCCCGCCAACGAATCCGGCGGCTACGGCATGCTGATCGGGCCGCGTGCCAGCCGTGCCGAGCTCGCGCGCTTCCGGGAGTTGATCCAGGCGGACCCGCGCAACTACATCGCGCAACCGACGCTCGCGCTCTCCACCACGCCGACAGTTTGTGGCGAGACACTGGCGCCACGGCACGTGGATCTGAGGCCGTTCATCCTGCAGTCGGACCGGCTCGCCGTGACCGCAGGCGGCTTGACGCGGGTAGCGCTGGTCGAAGGTTCGCTGGTGGTCAACTCGTCCCAGGGCGGCGGCAGCAAGGATACCTGGGTCGTGGAGGACCGGGACTGATGCTCTCCCGCGTCGCCGAACGCATGTACTGGGCGGGCCGCTACATCGAGCGCGCGGAGAATACGGCACGGCTCGTGCGCGTGCACGGCAACATGCTGCTGGACCTGCCGGCCCGGGCCGGCCGTACCTGGGAGCAGCTCCTGACCATCTTCGCGAACGAGGACGAATTCGCGCGCCGCTACGAGCGCGCCGACGAGTCCGCCGTCGTCGATTTCTTCATCGCCGATGCCGCCAATCAGGCCTCGGTGCTGTCGTCACTGGCGCTGCTGCGCGAGAACATACGAACCACCCGGGACATCGTGCCGACGGAAGGCTGGGAGTCGGCCAACGAACTCTACCTGTACGCAAGACGGGAGCTGCCGCGGGCGGGGAGCGAGCGCACCCGCCACCGCACCCTGAGCGAGGTGATCACGGCCTGCCAGCAGGTGACCGGACTGCTGGCAGGCACCATGAGCCATGGCCCCGGCTACCAGTTCCTGCGGCTCGGCCGCAATCTCGAACGTGCGGACATGACCACCCGGGTGCTCGACGTCCCCGCCGCCTCCCTGCTGAACCTGCCGGACGAGGTCGCGCCCTATCGCTACACACTCTGGATGAACGTCCTGAAATCCCTGTCGGCCTATCAGATGTACTGCCAGTACGTCCGCCGCCGCATCGTCGGCGAGGACGTCATCGATTTCCTGCTGCTCGACCCGCGGTTCCCCCGTTCTTTCCGGCACTGCCTGGGTGAGATCGCCTCGTCACTCGAGAGTCTGCCGCGGCACGAGGAGGCGCTGGCCGAGTCGGCGGCGCTGCTGGCAGAGCTCGAGGACGCCGATGGCGCGAATCTGGACGCTGCGGGGCTGCATGAATGCCTCGACCGGCTGCAGCGGCAGCTGGGAGGGCTCCACCGCCGCATATCCGACACCTGGTTCCTGCCGGTGGATCAACAATGAAGGAGTTCCGCTGCACCTGCGGCAACCGGCTGTACTTCGATAATTCCCGCTGTCTCGCCTGCGGGCGGGAAGCCGGTTTCGATCCCGCGAGCCTGCAGCTCGTCGCGGTGGAACCGCCGGCCGTTGGCGACGAATGGCACAAGGCCGGCGGTTCCAACCGCTATCGCTTCTGCCTCAACCGCGAGTGGCATTGCAACTGGCTGCTCGACGCGGACGACTCGTCGGGATACTGCGCATCCTGTCGCCTGACACGGACACTGCCGAATCTCGCGCGGGACGACAATCTGATGCTGTGGACCCGGCTCGAGGGCGCGAAACGGCGACTGCTCTACGATCTTCTGTCGCTGGGCCTGTCCATCGACGAGCAGCGGCTGCGCTTCGAATTCCTGGAAGACCGGCGTACGAATCCGCTGGTGCGGGAGATGCACGTCTACACCGGCCACCGTGACGGCGTGATTACGATCAACGTGGCCGAGGCCGACGATTCGGCACGGGAAGCCATCCGCGAGGCGATGGGGGAGTCCTACCGCACGCTGCTCGGCCACATGCGCCACGAGAGCGGGCACTACTACTGGTCGGTCGTGGTCGACACCGAAGAATCCCTCGCGGAATGCCGCAGCCTGTTCGGCGACGAACGCGAGGACTACCAGAGCGCTCTGCAGCGCTATCACGAGCGCGGTCCGGGCGCCGGCAGCCCGTCCGCCTACGTGAGCGCTTATGCCGCGTCCCATCCCACGGAGGACTGGGCGGAGTGCTGGGCGCACTTCCTGCATATCGCGGATACGCTGGAGACGGCGGCGAATGCGGGCCTGATACCGGCTGACGTCGGCATCCGCGATGAACGCTGGCTGGACCGCTGGACGGAGGTGGCCGTGGCGCTGAACGAGATGAACCGCAGTCTCGGACTGCGGGATGCCTATCCGTTCAGTCTCTCGCCCGCCGTCTGCGAGAAGCTGGAGTTCATCCGTCGACGAGTCTTATATTCTTCGGCTCCACCCTGAACCGCGGCAGCTCCTCGAACGCTCTGCGCAGACTCTCCTGCCAGGCGGAACGGATCTGCGCGAGATACTCGCTGTCTTCCTCGAACAGCAGGCGCTGGCCCTCCGCCTGGCTGTCCCGGCGATACAACAGTACCTCCACCGGCGGGCCCACCGTCGCGTTGCTGCGCATCGTGGAGTCCATGGAGACCAGTGCGCAGCGCGCCGCCGTCTCCAGGTCCGTGGTCCGGGCGATTATCCGGTCCAGTATCGGCTTGCCGTACTTCGTCTCGCCGATCTGAATATACGGCGTGCGATCCGTGGTGTGGACGTAATTGCCCTCGGGATACACCAGGTACAGACGCTGGGGCTGATTACGGATCTGGCCGCCGAGTATGAAACTCGCTTCGGGGCTGAAGCCCGACTCCTCGTCCTTGCCGGCGTGGCGCGCCTGGATGGAGCGGCTCGCCGCGCCGACGTAGTCCGCCACTTCCGCCATGGTCGCGAGCGACGCCAGGCTGGTCTCCGCGCCGTTACGGATGTCGCGGGCCAGCTTGGCGACCACCGCCTGGGTGGTGGCCAGATTGCCCGCGCTGAGCAGGACGAAGAAGCGCTCGCCGTCACCGCAGAACCTGTGCATCTTGGAGAACGTGCTGATCTGGTCGACGCCCGCATTGGTGCGCGAGTCGGAGACGAAGACCATGCCTTCGTCGAGATTGGCGGCGAGGCAATAGGTCATCGGCCGATCGGGGTGGCGAGCATCACGGCAGTTTCGGCGCGGCCGGCGGCTGAGTCAAGGACCCGCCCGGCGAGTGCGCAGCCTCCTGACGAGCCGCCGGCGTTCAAGGGTTCTCCGTCTGCTGCGCACGCCGCCGGTACTCGCCGGGCGCCAGGCCGAACCAGCGCCTGAACGCACGGCCGAAGTTCGCAGCGTCCTGGTAACCCAGCCGGTAGCCGATCTCCGCCACGCCCCACCGCGTGCTGACCAGGTACTCGTGGGCGAGGCTGCGATGCACCTCGTCCAGGATGCGCCGGTAGGAGGTGCCTTCCCGCTTCAGCCGCCGAATCAGGGTGCGCCGCGAGACGTTCAGCCGCCGCGCCACATGCTCGAGGCCCGGCGAGCGCCCGCCGGCCATGAGCAGACACTGGCGCACCTCGACCTCCAGGGCCGAGCGCTCCGCCACCTGCTGCAGCAACTCCTCGCAGCGGGCCAGGGATACCTTGTGCATGGCCTCGTCGTAGAGCAGGCAGGGCGCGGCAAGCCAGGCGGCCGGCAGGGTGGTCGTGTACTGGTCGCCGTGGAAGCGCAACTCGCCTTCGAAGCGGGCCTCGAACCCGGCCCGCAGATGCGCCCGGTCGGCGGGCAGGTGCCAGACGAGGCCGGGACCCTTGCGGCCGGCCGCGTGGCCGACCACGTGGGCGATCACCTGCAGCCCCGTGAGCTGCATGATCTCCATCAGGATGGGGCGCAGCGCGCCGAGGTCCTCGCGTTCGTGATAGCGGATCTGCACCGTGTCGCCCGCCTCGCGGATCTCGCCCCAGGCGAACGGCGCGCGGATCTCGCCGAACTTGGTCATGATCTGCAGCGCGTCGCCGAGCGTCGGCGAGGTGATGGCCGCGATGCCGAGGGGGCCGTGGTGGGCCACGTCCATGCGCGCCGCCATCTCCAGATGCCAGCCCGGCTCGAGGCGCCGGTCGATCGCCTGCAGCAACCGCCGCACCGCCGCGAACGGGACGTAATGGTCGGTGCCCTCGATCTCCCGCGCCCGGATGCGTGCCGCCCTCAGGATCTCCCGCCGATCGGGTTCGTCCAGGTCGAGCGCGCCGATGAAAGTCCTGATATAGGTGACGGGAAGATGCATATTCTGACACTTAATAACCAGTGACTGGCATTTCTAGCACTGTTATCCGGCGCCGGTCAAAGCACAATGGGTCATGGCGCGGCGAGCGCGCCAACGGATTGGTCGATCCGGGACCGAGTCCCGGCTCGCAACAGGGGGAAAACATGAAGACGTTCACTTACAGCACGCCGGACGGCGTGGCCATGGCCTACACCGACCGCAAGCGCACCTGGTGGTCGTTGTCCGTACTCTGGGCACTCTACCCGCTGGTCGGCATCGGCCTGCATGCCTGGACCGGAATCGAGGCGATGCTGCTGGTGCCGCTGTTCACGAGCTATGTCGTGGCGCCCGCCATGGACTGGCTGATGGGCGAGGACGAGAGCAACCCGCCCGAACGCATCGTGCGCGAACTGGAGGACGACCCCTACTACCGTGTCCTCACCTACATCACCGTGCCCATGCACTTCGTCTCCCTGATCGCGGCGGCGTGGTGGGCCGGCACCCAGGACCTGTCCTGGTGGGGCTATCTGGTGCTGGCGATGACGGCGGGCATGGCGAGCGGCCTCGGCATCAATACCGGCCACGAACTCGGCCACAAGAAGTCGAAGCTCGAGCGCTGGCTCGCAAAGATCGTGCTGGCGGTGCCCTTCTACGGCCACTTCTGGATCGAGCACAACAAGGGTCATCACCGGGACGTGGCCACGCCCGAGGACCCGGCCAGCGCCCGCATGGGCGAGAGCATCTACAAGTTCGCGCTGCGCGAGATCCCGGGCGCCATGAAGCGGGGCTGGCACGAGGAGCGCGTGCGCCTCGAGCGCAAGGGCAGGTCGGTGTGGAGTCTCGACAACGAGATCCTGCAGTCCTACCTGATCTCCATCGCGCTGCAGGCGGGGCTCATCATCGCCTTCGGCTGGATCATGATCCCGTTCCTCGCCATCCATAACGTGCTCGCCTGGTGGCAGCTCACCAGCGCCAACTACATCGAGCACTACGGACTGCTGCGGCAGAAGCAGGAGAACGGCCGCTACGAGCGCTGCCAGCCGTATCACTCCTGGAACTCGAACCACGTCTATTCGAACCTGCTGCTGTTCCACCTGGAGCGCCACTCGGACCACCACGCGCACCCGACCCGGCGTTACCAGTCGCTCAGGCACTTCGAGGACCTGCCCCAGCTGCCCAACGGCTACTTCGGCATGTACCTGCTCGCCTATATCCCCTCGCTCTGGTACCGGGTGATGGACAAACGGGTACTGGCGCTGCCGCACATCGACGGGGACCTGTCGAAAGTGAATATCGATCCGGACCGGCGCGAAGAGATCCATGCCCGCTACGGCCGTTCGGCTGCGCAGCCGGCGACGGCATGACCGAGGCGGAGGCTATGGCCCGGTACGAATGCCCGGACTGCGGCTACGTCTACGACGAGGCGAGCGGCGACGATCACGAAGGCTATCCGCCGGGCATGAAGTTCCGGGACCTGCCGGAGGAATTCGTGTGTCCCGATTGTGCGGTGCGATACAAGGAGGATTTCGTCCGCACGGGAGGATGACGCCCTCGTCCCCGGGCGCCACCCCGTCTATACTGGCTGCACCACGGCGGAGCAGCGAATAGGGACGTTCTGATGCGCGAACAATCCTGGGGACTGGTCATCGCGGTTGCCGCGACGCTGGTCCTTCTCGTCTTCACCGGCTATCAGCTGCTGCAGCGGGATGAGTCGGAGGAGGCGCCGGCAGAACCGGTTCCGGCGGCGGAAACCGTCGAACCGGCGCCGCCGGCCGAACCGCGCTACCCCATTCAGGAGCCGGAGCCCGAACCGGCTCCTGCCGAGCCGGAATCGCAGGCCGCCGAAACGCCTGCTCGGCCGGCCGCGCCGGCACTGCCGCCGCTGGAAGAGAGCGACGAGCCGTTCACCGAGTCGGTGGAGCAGCTGCTACCGGAAGCCGGCGACCCGGCGCTGGAGCTGCGTGATCGGCTCATCCGCAAGATTGTGGCCACCGTCGACGGTCTCGAACGCGAGGGGCTGCCGGAGCGTGTCCGTCCCATGGAGCCGGTCCCCGGCTCGTTCCGGGTCTCCGGCAAGGTGGACGGCGACCTCTACATCCTGAGCCCCGCGAACTACGAGCGCTACGACGGGCTGGTGAATGCGGCGGCGGAGATCGACCTGTCCCGCGCCGCCGACCTGTACCGGCGTTACTACCGACTCTTCCAGCAGGCCTGGGCCGAGCTCGGCTACCCGGACAGCTACTTCAACGATCGCCTGGTGGTGGTGATCGACCAGCTGCTGGCCACCCCGGACGTGGCCGACCCCGTGCGGCTGGTCCGGCCGCATGTCCTGTACCGCTACGAGAACCCGGTGCTGGAGGGCCTGTCCAGCGGTCAGAAGCTGCTGATACGCATGGGCCCGGACAACCGGGCCACCGTGAAGACGCTGCTGCGTCAGTTCCGCGCGCAGATCACCGGCATGGACGAGATTGCCGGGGAGCCGTCAGACTCCGACAATACGGGCGGAACTACCGATACGGAGTAATCGGATGGAGTACCTGCTCATCGGCCTCGCCATCGCTGGTTTCGCCATGGCGGTCAGTGCCTACGTGCGCGTCGAGCGGCTCGAGAGGATACTGAAGGAAAAGAACATCGTCGACGACGGCTGAGCCACGAGCGCTGCGGGGGAGGCAGATGAAGCGACTGTTCGCCACCATGGCCCTCGCGGCGGCCGTCCTGCTGGCCGTGGCCTATGCCTTGCGCACCGAACTCGCCACCCGCGCCATGCGCGGCGTCGTGGCTGACGAGTTGTTGTGATCCGCTGGAGGACCCCGCGATGCAGGCGCTGGAACTGAAGATACCGCCGGCCGCCGTCACCGTGCTGACGGGCATCGGGATGTGGGCGACGGCGGAGGCCTTCCCGCTACTGGACGTGCCCCTGCCGCCGCTGTGGCGCGCCGGGCTCGGCGTGTTGCTGGTGGCGGCCGGCGTCTTCGTTGCGCTGGCGGGCGTGGGCGAATTCCGGCGTGCAGCCACCACCGTGAATCCGCTGTCGCCGGAGGCGAGCTCGCGGCTGGTGACCGGCGGTGTCTACCGCTACACCCGAAACCCCATGTATCTGGGCATGCTGCTCGCTCTGGCCGGCTGGGCGGTCGCGCTTTCCCATCTCTCGGCACCGCTCTGGCTGATGGGCTACGCGGCGTATATGAACCGGTTCCAGATCCTGCCGGAGGAGCGCGCGCTGATGGAGCGCTTCGGTGCGGTCTTCGGCGAGTACCGGCGGCGCGTGCGCCGATGGCTGTGAGGGACGAGGAGAATGACCGGGCCTGAACGGATGGGGGAAGGCGGCTGCCAGTGCGGCGCGGTGAATCACCAGGTGACCCAGGCTCCGGTGGAAGGACGCGATGCCATCAGGGCGATGTTCGCCCGGGAATTCGCGGACGCGGAGATGACCTGCATCGTCGAGAATCTGTTCGAGGACGGTGAGTGGGCCATGCTCGAGTGGCGCGACCCGCTCGGGTTGCGGGGTTGCGGGTTTTTCCACGTCGTCGACGGGCTGATCCGGTTCCAGCGCGGCTACTGGGACCGGCTCTCGTTCCTGCGCCAGCACGGACTGCCGCTGCCGCGCGAGTGACCGTCGCCGGCGGGACTACTGCCGGAACAGCCAGAGGATGAGCGAGAGCGCCAGGCTCGCCAGGATCATCGTCGTGATCGGCAGGTAGAACGTGAAGCCTTCGCGCCGGATCACGATGTCGCCGGGCAGGCGGCCCAGCGGCAGCGTGCTCAGCCACGGCCAGAGCACGCCGACGAGCACGATGGCGATGCCGATGATGATGAGCGCCTTCTGCATGGGTGTCCTCCCGCGGTCGCGTTATGATAGCGGCATCGATCCGGGACGGACGAGGAGGGGATATGAGCGCGGCCCGCAGCGGCATCGTCGATGCCTGGATACAGCATCCCACGAAGCGTTTCCTGGCGCAGCCCATGTTCGCGTCGCTCCGGCGCTGGACCGGCCAGGACGAGGTGCCGGACGTCCCGCTGTCCGCCACCGTCGCGGCCATGGACCAGGCGGGCGTCGCCACGGCGCTGGTCTCGGCGTGGTGGGGGCCCCAGGGCGCGCTGATCGACAACGACGAGGTGGCCGCGCTGGTGCGCGAGCACCCGGACCGGCTGGTCGGCATCGCCTCCGCGGACATCACGCGGCCGATGGACGGCGTGCGTGAGCTCAGGCGTGCGGTGCGCGAACTCGGCTTCCGGGGGCTCCGGTTCCTGCCCTGGATGTGGGGACTGCCGCCGGACGACCGGCGTTACTATCCCTTCTACGCGGAATGCGTCGAGCTGGGCATCCCGTTCTGCCTGCAGGTGGGGCACACCGGGCCGCTGCTGCCGTCCGAACCCGGACGGCCGATCCCCTATCTGGAGCACGTGGCGCTGGAGTTCCCGGAGCTGGTGATCGTGGCCGGCCACATCGGCGCGCCCTGGACCCAGGAGATCATCTCCCTGGCCACCAAGTTCCCCAACGTCTACATCGATACCTCCGCCTACAAGACCAACCGCTATCCGGCGGATTTCGTCGAGTTCCTGCGCGGGCGCGGCGCCAAGAAGGTGCTGTTCGGCAGCAACTACCCCATGCTGACCCCGGCGCAGTGTCTGGAGGACTTCGACGCCCTCGGCCTGGACGCGGAGGCGGAGGAGCGCTTCCTGCGCGGCAACGCACGAAAAGTGTTCGGCCTCGGCAACGTCGACCGGGCCGACTAGATCGAGCAGACCGGCGAGGCCGCCGCTTCAGCCGATATCCAGCCAGCCTTCGGCGAACATCACGGCGCCGCCGCCGATCCAGGCGCCGGTCACGCGTCCGTCCCGTTTTACCGCACGGGCCTCGAGCATGCTCGGGCGCCCCATCTCCGCACCCTGCAGGATGCGCCAGCTCAGATCGCAGTCGTCGCCGGGCGCGTAGTGGGCCAGCAGCCCGGCCAGCGCGCAGTTGGCGCTGCCCGTCGCCGGGTCTTCCGGCACGCCGTCCAGCGGCGCGAACATGCGCGCGCGGATGTCGTACTCGTCATGACTGCGGACGTACATGTGGATGTCCGGCGGCAGCCCCGCCTCGGCGATTGCCTCGAACATCTCCGCATCGATGCGCGCCCGGGCCAGCGTGGCCGCGTCCGGCAGCTCGACCATCAGGAACGGCAGGCCGACCGAGGCCGCCTGTGGCAGATGGGTCTCCGTGACGAGATCCTCGGGCTCCAGCGAGAGCGCGCCGGCGACCAGCTCGACGGCGGCGGGTTCCGACAGCGTCAGCGGCTCCGGCGCCTCGAGTTCGCAGCTTATGCCGCCGTCGGCGCCGGCGCGTCGATCGATACTGACGCGTACCTCCCCGGCCGCCTCCTCGAACCGGACCGATTCCCGGCCGTCCAGCTCGCCGCTTGCGGCCAGCACGAACGCGGTGCCGATATTCGGATGGCCGGCGAACGGCACCTCGACCTTCGGCGTGAATATGCGGACGTGGCGGTCGCCGCCGGCCTCCGGCGGAAAGACGAAGCTCGTCTCCGAGAAGTTGAATTCGCGGGCGATCTGCTGCATGCGTCCGGTGTCGAGGCCTCGCGCGTCCGGCAGGACGGCCAGCGGGTTACCGCCGAACGGCGTGTCGGTGAAGACGTCGCAGATGTAGTAACGATAGCGCAAGCTGCGGCGACTCAGTAATCGGCGGGCGGTGTCTGGCGCCGGCGCGGCGGGTCCCAGAACGGCTTCTCCACGACCGTGGCGGCCGCCATCTTGCGCGACCAGTGCATCTCGCGCTGGTAGTAGATCTCCGCGAACAGCCGGCCGCCCGGCTCGCCGGCCGGCCGCTGCACGCTCGCGAGCGCGATATTCGCCTTCGCCACAGGCGACCAGGCCGCGGAGGTCACGAAGCCCGCCTGTTTCTTGCGCGAGTCGTAGATGTAGGAATGATGGGCGGGCTTGTTGCTCTCGATGTCCAGCTTCACCAGCCGCCAGGTGGAGCCGCGGCGCAGCTCCGCCGCCAGCGCCCGGCGGCCGTTGAAGTTCGGTTTGGTGAAATCCACCAGCCAGTCGAGGCCCAGCTCGAACGGCGAGCGAGCACGGCCGGGCCGCACGATCTCGTCGGCGGGCAGGAAGTCGACCCCGGCCTGGATGAAGCCGGCCTCGATGCGGCACAGATCGAGCGCCTCGCTGCCGATCGCCCTTATGCCGCGGTACTTGCCGGCGAGGAACAGGCGGTCCCAGAGGATCTCGGCGTGGTCCGGGTCGATCCAGAGTTCGTAGCCGAGGTCGCCGGTGAATCCGGTCCGCGATACCGTGAGTTCGGTGCCCTCGAAACGGAATGGGGTCAGTCCGAAAGGTTTCAGCTGCTCGACGTCGGTGAGGCCCATCTCTTTCAGCACGGCGCAGGAGGTGGGTCCCTGCAGGGCGAGGGCGGCCACCTCGGCCGTCTCCTCCGTGACGGTGACGTCGAAGCCGTCGGCCGCATCCAGCAACCATTCCAGGTGTC
>Ga0209947_1000382_pt1 | contig 27569 bp, 23 predicted proteins | sample SalPonR2_B_D2_MG_FD_185706 | JGI IMG/M metagenome (GOLD analysis project Ga0209947, IMG submission 185706) | Salt pond soil microbial communities from South San Francisco under conditions of wetland restoration - Salt Pond MetaG R2_B_D2_MG... ...
AAAGGTAGCGGTATTGATGGCGATAATTCCGGGGGTTGCCTGGGCGATAGCGTAGTAGTCGATCAGCTCGGAGTCGCTGAGCCAATCCCGGTCCTCCACCATCTCACGGCGAAGCATCGGCAGCATGACATACCCACCGCCGATGGAAAACAAACCGATCTTAAAAAATATGAAAAAAAGGTTCAGTAGTTCGCGTATCATTGATTCTCCATTAATGTAGTCTTTAGTCCTCATTCAACACAGCCAGAACCTCGCGTTCACGGTAGAGCAGAAACAGAGCCAGTCCCCCGACCAGGAACAGCAGGGCTACCACAGCTGAGAGGCGGATACCGATGTCGTTTGTGCGGCTCTGGCCAAGCAAAAGAAGGCTGGGAAAGATGATCCCGCCAACCATCTGGCCGAGTTTGGTCATAAAAGTACGGGCCCCAAAAAAGATTCCGGCCTTAAAGTTACCGTGGCGCCGCCCATCGGCCTCGGCAATATCGGCGATAATGGCATTGGGTAAGATCCCGAAGATGGCCATGGGCATGCTGAGCATCAGAATCAGTATATAGCCTTGAGCGTACGGAGTGAAGGGCATGCGGCCTAGAAAAAAGACGAACAAATACACCAGCATAAACAGGAAAAAAGCTCCGATAAGCAAGCGCCGCTTTCCCGTTGCATTGGCAATTAAGTTCACCGGAATGTAGAATACGAACGAGAGGCCGAACATCAGCATTTGCAGAGTCGAGGTAAAGGCCTCAGGCAGGGCCAGCAGGATAGTCACATAATAGACAAGCCCGGTGCTTGCAATGGTCATGGCAATCCAGTAAGACAGGTCCGAGAGGGCGAAGACCCTGAAATTACGGTTAGCAAGGCTCGATTTTAGGGACTCGAAAATCCCCTCATTTGAGACATGCCCTTTGCAATAGCGCTTCTCGTCGATAAAAATAATTGGCAGGAGCATGAATAAAAAGCCAAGCCCCGCAAAAAGGGCGACGGTCATGCGGAATGCCGTGGCCGGATCCATACCACTACCTTCAAACAGTGCTTTTATAGCGTATACTTGGCTGCCGATGGCGGTTCCGATCGCCCAGGTAATTGAGATGAGCGTAGAGAGCAGCAGACGCTCCTTGGGGCTATGGCCAAGCTCGGAGAGCCAGGCAAAATACGGGGTCACGTACATGGTCATGAACCAATAAAAAATGATGATGCTTGCAAATACCCATACGGTGTTGAGGGTAGTGATACCGGCTTGGGGAGGCGAGAATACCAGATAGCTCAGCAGGCTGAACGGGGAAATGCTGATAAGCAGAAAAATACGTCGCCGCCCCATGGGATGGGTGGAGCGGTCCGAGAGGCCGGCGATTAAGGGGTCGGTGACCGCGTCGAAGAGTCTCCCCGCCGCATATGCCAGGCCGATAACTGTCAGTATGCCGAATACGGAGCCTTGGAATATCTGCGGCGCGAAGCTGCGGCTGCCTGAATCGGGGGGCATATAATAATAAACCAACAGCATTCCCGGGGCGTAGGAGGTGAGCGCCCATCCCAACTGTCCAAGGGCATATATAATTTTTTTTGACGTCGGCAGTGGCTCAGTGCTGGATTGTTCGCCTGCGGGAGGTAGTGCGTCATCAGCCTCCAATTGCAGTTCATTAGGTTTTCCGGCCGAAGCATCAGAAGAGTCTCTATTTATTTTCATGGAGAAAATAATAACTTGAGTGAGTAAGCAGGTCAAGATGTAAATCGGTTTAGTGACCGAAATGATCTGTCATGCGACAATTTGACATATCGAGGCGGCTCGCCTATTATGGCTCTATGGAGTTACAAGTTGAGCTGCTGAAGATGATACAGCAGATTCGGTTTCCTCTTTTGGATGTGCTGTTTCAGGCAATAACAATAACGGCGGAGGAGCTGTTTTTTATTGTGTTGGCCGCCTGGTTTCTATGGTGTGGCAACAAGCAGCTTGGGTATCGGGTAGGTTTTGCCTTTTTGGTAAGCACGGTGGTAAACCCTATGCTCAAAAACAGCTTTCGCCTGGAACGGCCTATCGGCATTGAGGGAATTGAGGCTCAACGCCTTCATACCGCGGAAGGATTTGCCTTTCCCAGCGGCCATACCCAAGGAGCAGCTGCCTTTTGGACCGGTCTGATGAGCTTTGTCCGCCGTCCCTGGATGTACCGGCTCGGCGTTAGTATGATCGCGCTGGTTGCTCTTTCAAGGATGTACTTGGGAGTACATTGGCCTGTGGATGTCCTCGGTGGTGCTGCAGCGGGAATAGTTACAGTGCTTTTGATGAACAAGCTCTTCGATCTGGCTTCACGGCGCAAGAACAAATTTCTACTGCTGTGGGCAGTGCTCCCCTTGGCGGTCGGGCTGTTTCTGGTCGAAGACAAAAACTATGTACAGCCCTTTGGGGCACTGCTCGGTTTTTGGTTGGGGTATCTGCTTGAAGATAGGTATCTTAAAGTTGAAGTTGCAGCTGTGTGGTGGCGCCAGGGGCTGAAAATGGCTGTCGGTTTGCTGGGCCTGATCGGTATCAGAGTTGGCCTGAAGCTGCTGCTCGGAACAGTATTTCCTTCTGACTTTATGATTTCAAACCTCATACGGTACTTTTTTATAGGTCTATGGCTCACTGTAGGTGCGCCCTATGTATTTAGAAATTGTAACATACAATATAAGAAAAACGAATAATTGTGTTGCTTTATAGTTGACAAATGTATATTTTGCTTTCATACTTTGTGTGATGGAAACACAATCGAATTCAAAACATAAGTATCTTGAAATTGCCGATATCATTCGACGAGATATTGTCGCCGGGGTGTATGCAGTCGGTGAAAAAATTCCGCCTATTCGTCGCTTATCGGAGACGTACGGAGTTAACCCGCAGACAGTTAATAAGGCAACCGCCCATTTAGCCAGTCTTGGTTACCTGCAGCCGCGTCAGGGTGCCGGGTCTACGGTGACTGTTCCGTATGAAAAAGCGCCGACCCGTTATATTGGTATGCTGGTCGATCGGTCTCGCAGCCATTGGCTTACCGATCAAGAGAATCCTGAAAACAGTCACAGCCGGGATATATACTTCTCTTATTTTATGCTGATGAATAACAACAAGATAAATGCTGATTTTATCATTTACGATAAAGACTGCGACACGGTACCCGAGGAATTTAAGGAAAAGGCTCTTAAGGCCTCCGGCTTCTTTGTACAGGGTAGTTTACCTCAGTGCTATTTTGAGTTTTTAGGGCAACATGAGATTCCTGCAGTCCTCATCAACCGAAATTTAGCGAAGGGCTCGGCGGGAAAATTCGGTTCGGTACTTATTTCAGAAGAAAAAATACGGGATATGCTCAATTATCTGGTAAGCATGGGCCATACTAAGCTCCTTTTTGCTTTTTCTAAGGAGTTTGAAGAGAATGAAGTCTTTCATAGGCGCTTAGGCGAACTGCAATCGGCTATTAAAAGCTGGGGCGATTCGCGAATCCAGCTGGAGATCTTTGCCTTTGATGCACATGAGGGTGAGACTGTGGTACAGCTTGAGGCATATTTAAAGGATGGTTTCTCGGCGGCCTTCGGGTATAACGATGTTTCTGCTCTACGGCTCTACTCCCTGCTCAATGCGACGGGTCACAAAATTCCCGAAGATTTCTCAGTAGTCGGTTTTGATGATATTATGGCCAGCAATCTGGCTAACCCGCCATTGACTACGCTGCGGGTAAACCGCGCCTCCCTAGTTCACGAGGGCTTTTCTATTATGGAAGAACTGATTTCCAGTCGCGCTCCCATTTACCTGGAAAAAACTCTAAAAACTGAACTGATTATTCGCAAATCGGTATTTGTAAAAAAGTAACAGTCCTCAAGTCTAATAAAACTAAAATTCAGAGTACCCCTTCCAGTTTTAATAAAAAAAGAAATATTCGAAAAATTGCATTGTACGGTACAAAAAATAAATTGTATTGTGTAAATAATCAAAAAAGTATTGACATCAGTTATTATTGTGTTACTATAAAACAAGCAGCAATACTGTATGCAATTTATAGTAAGGAGTGTGCATGAACGCGGGTAGGTCTGATGGGCAGGAACCTAATGTACAAAAAAGTGTTTTAAATAAACCCGGTTTGAAAAAGTCTGAACTGCGTAAAACAGACGCCTTCAAAGCCGAAGGGCAGCGGTCTATGTGGATTGCCCTTTTTCTCTTACCGACTATGTTGGTATTTTTAATGTTTATTCTGTGGCCGATAATCGCCAGCATCTACTACTCCTTCTTTCAGTGGAACGGAATAGGAGAGTGGCCGAGTTACTATGTGGGGCTGCGAAACTATCAGGATTTAATTGGGGATAGCCATTTTTGGAATGCCTTTAAAAATACTGTAGTCTTCGTAGTGCTCAATAATCTGATTAAACTTCCGCTTACTTTAATCATTGCGTATATGCTGAATAACCCGCGACTGCGATTTTCTAATTTGTACCGTACGGGGCTTTTCCTTCCAATGGTAAGCTCGACCGCAATTATTGGGATAGTAATGACATTTATATTAAATCCCTGGAACGGTCCCCTGAACAAGATGCTATTGGATATCGGAGTGCTCGGAAGGCCGGTCGACTGGTTGGGAAACATCAACCTGGCTATGCTCGTGGTTATCTTGGTGGAGGTGTGGCACTACTCCGGGCAGTACATTATCTATTGGCTGGCCGGTTTGCAAACCATTCCCAAGGAACTTTATGAGGCGGCCGAAGTTGATGGGGCTAATTCGGTGCAGACCTTTCTGTTTGTTACCATTCCCGCCCTTAAACCGGTCATCATTATCGTCACCTTGTTGGGTATTGTAATGTCCCTGCGGGTGTTTGACATTGTGATGGCTATGACCGGTGGCGGGCCGGCTTTTTCAACCGATGTGATCGGTACTTTTATCTATCGGAATGCCTTCGGTACGGCTTCACCGCGAATTGGATACTCCTCGGCGGTGGCGGTGCTCTTTGGAGGACTCATTATGGTACTCGGAACCCTGCAAGGTAAAATCGTCGGGAGGGGCAACCATGGCTAAAGCAACGGGAGGGGGGTATCTGCGACGTCTTATGCAGCGAGCCTCGCTGCATGGGGTACTAATACTGTTATGCATAATCTGGATATACCCGATTGTATGGATGGTATCGGCCAGCTTTAAGACAAACGCTCAGATGTGGAATAATAGCGCCGGACTGATACCTGATCCGCTGCAGTTAGACAACTATGTACGTGCCTGGACTACTTCCAATTTTTCTATCTACTTTCTAAATACCGTGATATTTGCGGTGAGTGTAGTGGCCCTGATTGTTTTTCTGGGCTCAACTAGCGGGTATGTGCTCGGTAGGTTTAAGTTTCCCGGTAAACGGCTGATTATGGTGCTGTTCATTGGAACGACTGTGGTACCCCGGGCAACCACAATAATTCCCCTGTTTCAACTTGCGGATATGCTGGGGCTACTCAACAACCGGATCGGCTACACCCTGGCCTATACAAGTAAAACCCTGATAATCGCAATACTGCTGTTTATAGGCTTTTATATCGGGGTACCCCGGGAGATGGAAGACTCGGGAGCAATTGACGGCTGTAATTTCTGGCAGCAGTTCCGACATATAATGCTGCCTCTGGCCAAACCTATTATCGGCACCGTAACTATTCTGAACACAATCGGGGCGTGGAAGGCCTTTATGATTCCCTTGGTCTTTACCTTCAGTCGTCCGAATCTGCGCACCCTGGGTGTGGGCATGTACGCCTTTGTCGGTGAGTTTTCCAGCGATTGGGCGGCTATGGCGGCGGCTGCATCGATTTCAATTGTACCCATGATGGTGGTATTTCTGCTGTTTCAACGCTACTTCATAGAAGGATTGGCGGGAGCAGTGAAAGGATAGAAGATGGTCTTGGCTTAGCACAAGCTTTGAACCACTTCACAAAAAATATTAGGAGGAGAAATGATGCGTAAGAAAAGTATCATGCTACTGGTAGCACTTATAGTGCTGATGACTCCCGCTCTGTGGGCCGGCGGTGCTCAGGAAGAGTCGGCTGAAGGCGGACAACAGGAAGGTCCTGTTACTATCACTGTAACTAACTGGTCCCAGGAAAACCAAGACTTTTTTGAGGCTGAAGCTGAAAAGTTTGAGGCTGAACATCCGAATATAAACGTGAAATTTGAGACCTATGCCCAGGATCAGTACCAGCAGACTCTGCCCCTCTCTCTGAAAAGCGGCCAGGCTGCCGACCTGTTCTGGCTGTCCCCCGAGATGAGTGCGATGGATTATATTGCTCAAGACTGGATCCAGCCGATTGACGAGTATATGGACCAGGATTTTCTGTCTCAGTTCGACCAACGACTGTTTCAGGAAGGAATTATGAAGTACAACGGCGAGCTTTATACCCTCCCCTTCGAGAACCGCTTTGTAAAACTGCACGGACTGTTGTACTACAACAAAGAAGTATTCGAAATGGCCGGACTCGATCCTTCCCAGGACATGCCGGAAACTTTTTCCGAGTTTCGTGAAGTAAGCCGACAGATTACCGAATCCGGAGATGGAAAATTCTATAGCATCGCATTTCCAGGCGTTGGAAACGGAATGGATCGCCCATTACAGGGCTTCTTTACTACCGCAACCCCCGCTTCCGGTGATATCCGCTACGGTCGGCCCGGCTTTGATTACCGGGATGGTGAATTTAAGTTAGAGAACCGAAACCACCTAGAAGTATACCGACTCCTTAAAGGCTTGGTCGATGACGGCAGTGTGGCCCCGGGCTGGAGCTCAATGAAAAAGGAAGCGGCCCGCAGTATGTTCGGTGAGAATCGAGTGGCCTTCTATTTAGATGGAACCTGGATGCCGGGAGTGTGGGAGTCTATGGGTTATGAAGATATCGATTTTGGTATTGCCTATGTTCCGGTTCCCGACAGCGGTCGTCGTGCCTATCGCTACATGAGTCTGGCGAAGGGCTCTGTGTATCTCTCTTCCCAGAGCGAAAACCCGGAAGAAGCTGCTGAAGTATACAAATGGCTGCATGGACAAGAGTTCCAGAAAGCACACTTTGATGAGAATGGAGTTTTCCCGGGGAACAAAAATGTTGACACCAGTAATGCAAATTGGTATCAAAAACGGTTTCTTGAAATTGCAGATGAAGTAGTTAAGAACCACCCCGAACCGGTTACCCAGAATCCTGATGCCGGAAAGGTGCAGTGGCCGTCGGTTTCTCCGGGAATGGGCGAAATATTTAGTGCATCCCTGCTGAAGGGCGAGGACTATTTTGTTCAGCAAGCCCGTGAATGGGACGAGAAGATGGCTGAACAACTAAAGCGAAACATCGAAAAAGCTAATGCCGAAGGTGCCGATGTACAGATGGATGATTTTATATTTCCCGATTGGGATCCCATGAAGAATTACTAAAACCAGGGGATAAGAGAAACTCTTACCCCCTGGAAAGGACGCGGGGGCCGGAAAGTGTGAGGCTTACAGCCCCCGCTGCTCTTCAAAGTATACTAATAAAAAAGCAGAACTCCAATGGCACTAGCAAGGGTTGAAGTGGGAAAGGAGATAAGTGTGACTGATGAACAATTTATAGAGAATATAATCGGACAGATGTCCGTTGAACAGAAAATAGGCCAATGTGTGGTGGTGGGCATGTCCGGTACAGTTATCACCAACGATCTACGCGAGGCGATTACCAGGTATCAGTGTGGAGGGGTCCGGCTGTCTCCTTTCTACCGTATTTTTCGATATTTCAGTGACGATCGGGCCAAACAGCAGAACCTGGGGCCGGATTACGTCCCCTCGCTGCAGAAAATCGCCAAATCGGGGGAACCCCCCTATGCGTCGCCCGAACAGTTTGTCGAGATGCTCAATGAACTGCGGGGCCTGGCGGCTGTACGGAAACCGGGAATTCCCCTACATATGGTTGTAGACCAGGAAGGGGATACCAGTAAAGACTACAGTCGCGGCGGAGTGGTGCAGTTTCCTTCTAATCTAGGGATTGCTGCATCGGGCAACCCGCAACTTGCTTATGAAGTGGCCCGGGCAACCGGATTGCAGATGAAGGCCGCCGGGTTGGATATGATCCACTCACCGGTGGTAGATGTGAATATAAATCCTTTGAACCCGGAGATCGGCCGCCGTTCCTTCGGTGATGATCCGGCGGTAGTTGCCGAGTATGCTCTTGCGATGCTGCAGGGTTTTAAGGAGGCTGGAGTGGTTGCAGCGGCGAAACATTTTCCCGGTCGCGGGGACAGTGCCACCGATGCACATCATGCCTGTCCTAAGCTGGAGGTTGATAACCGACGGTTTCATGAAGTCGAGCTGTATCCCTACAAACGCCTGATCGAGGCCGGAATTGATGCGGTAATGGTGGCCCATTGTATGTATCCCCATCTGGACGGAGATACCATTTCAACAGTGTCCCGGCCAATAGTGACTGATCTGTTGCGCCGTGAACTCGGCTTCGAAGGAGTGATTACGACCGACAGCATGACTATGGGTGCCTTGATCGACCGCTATGGGGTTGGTGAATCCTGTGCACGTGCACTGGCCGCGGGATCGGATGTAATTCTAATGAAAGCGGAGAATCAATGGCGGGGCGAGATGTTTTATACCATCCGAAAATGGGTTGATGAGGGAAAAATCCCTTCCGATGAACTGGATGACAAGGTTCGGCGGGTTTTGAGGATGAAACAGAAGTACGGCATGTTTGATACCATGGGCATGGCTGATCCTGAGTTGGCCTCAGAACCATTCAGTGATCCAATTGTGGTACAAACCGCTAAAAAAGCCGCACGCAGTGCAATCCTGGTACCGAAGGATGATCTGAATGTTATCCCTCTGTCCGGAATACCCTCACGGGTGTTGTTGATCAACCAGCTGAACTCGGTAAAAAGTCCTAACGACCGGTGGGACCATCCGGCTCTGTTCTCCGAGCTGTTGGAAGCGGAGTGGCCCGGACTTCAGACCTATGAAACCGATTTTACAGGGAATGAAGAGGATGATCGCCGGGTGCCGGAGTTTGTAAAACAGGGCAGCTGGGATCTGATTATCTGTACCAATTTCTACGACCGCTCTGCAGCACCCAACAGCTATGTAAAAGAGCTAATCGATGTCGGGTATCCGGTGCTGCTTATTACCAATACCCCCTATCAAATAAAGGACAGCGGCGGGATGATTCCCGATGCGCCAAGTATTGTTCTGAATATGAACCTCTCGCCGGAGGGGCTGCGGACTACTGTAGATGTACTGTGCGGGAGGGTAACAGCGCAAGGCCGCTGGCCACTGTCCACATATAATCCATTTAATATCGAAGAGGCTAATTCATCCCAGCCCTCCGGAGGAAAATGAATGTGAAACGGATAGACTTTAAAACACCCTACGATTACTCTGCATCCCACTTCTCCGGCTATACCAGGGCCCACTACGAGGAAATTTTTTCCGAACTCATGGCCGCAATAATCGACAACGGATCTCCGGGCTGTGCCCGTCAGCTGATTCCCGGGCCCCGCAGTCATCACGGACGGCTTGCTGATGAATTGGAGGGGTTTACCCGCTCGTTTATTATGGCGGGTCCCTGGCTGTCCCAGCAGAGTGAACCGGGTTTTGACTTGAGAGGGCGGCATTACGAAGTCGCAGATTTCTACCGCCGGGGAATTGTAAACGGTACCAATCCTCAGCATCCTGAATACTGGGGTGATATTACCGATTATGCCCAGCATTTAGTAGAGATGGCTTCTCTTGCCTGGGGGCTGTATCAGTCGCGTACCCACATCTGGGATCAGTTTTCACCGGCAGAACAGCAGCAGGTGGGCGGCTACCTCTACCAATGCACGCAAGCGGAGTACCATCAAAACAACTGGCTGCTGTTTAATGTGGTTACCAATGGGGTGCTGAAAAAGCTGGGGATGCCCTACAGTCAGGAACAGATAGATAGAAATATCGCCGCCTGTGAGCACATGTATATCGGTGAAGGGTGGTATAGAGATGGTGATATAAACAGAATCGATTATTACAATGCCTGGGCCTTTCACTACTACTATTTAATCTACACTATTCTGGAGGGTGATGAGCATCCAGAACTGGCCGAAACCCACAAGCGGCGGGTGCGCGAGTTTGGGCGGATACTGCGCTATTTTATCTCCAGTGACGGAAGTGCTCCCTGTTACGGCCGCTCGATGATCTATCGCTTTGGCTATCTGGCCCCGCTGTCCCTGGGCTACTCCCTGGGAGCTTTAGACATACCTGTGGGCGAATTGCGGACCATGTTCAATATGACTCTGAAATTTTTCTTTTCCCGTGAAATTCTCACCGACCAGGGACACCTGTCGATGGGATTTTTGCGACCCGCCGAAGGGGTGTTGGAGCACTATAACTGCGGCGGGTCTCCCTACTGGGCGGTCAAGGCGCTGAACATACTTATGCTACCGCCGGAGGATCCCTTCTGGTCGGTGCCGGAAGAACCATTGCCGATTCACACGAACAGTTTTTCCATTCCCCTTAAGAGTGCCGGTATACTGGTGTTGGGCGATCAGCACAGTGGCCATGTACAGCTGATTAACCACAAGTCGTATCATGATAAAGATGAGTACAACGCCAAGTATACCAATTTTTCATACTCTAGCATTTTTACTTACGATTCCCGGGCGGTATACGGCTCTTTCAACAGCGATTCGAGCCTGCAGTGGTCGGAGGATGGGATTTTCTTTCATCAGCGCTGGGAGATGACTAATCTGTATTGTGAAAAGGATTTTGCAGCAGCTCACTACCCACTGCACAAGGCTGATCCTGAGGGCGAGGTGACCACCTGGACGCTGGTGAAAGATGGCCTGCTGGTGCACATTCACCAGGTGCATACTACAAAGCCGGGGCTTCGTTTTCGGCAGGGGGGCTACCCTCTGGGCTTCGACTCCGGCCGGCCGGTGTGTAGCAGCAGCGGAACCGCGGAAATAGCCCGTATCGATGACCGCTATTCTCTGCTGGCCGGATTGAACGGGTTCTCCCGTCAAGTGCCGGCGGGACCCTTTCAAGGCCAGCTAAACGGGGTGAATACCCGCTATGTGCAGAGTATCTGTTCACGGCTGGATTACCAGAGCCCTGCTGCCGGTAGCTTTTTGTTGTCTGCCGCTGTATATGCCAACCGCGGAAGCGAAACTGACCAGCAGTTGAGTGCATCGGTTCCCTCCTTTCGTCAACAGGGTTCGTTTGTTCGCTTAGTCTTTCACGATGGTGAAGAAGCGGCTTTGAATATCGGAGAGCCGAGCACTCTCGACTTTCAGGTTGGCGGGCTTACAATCCAAGGCCGTCCGAGAGTGCTGCGGGTAAAATCTGGGGAAGTGACTTCAAGGGTTGAATATTAGGGACATGAACTGTCTGGTGAGTTTAACGGGTTGACCGGCTCGGCATTTGCCTTACGACGGTACTATTATTAAATTTAGGCTATGAAAGAAACACAGTTATCTACAACCGACATACACACCAGCAGAATTGGATTAGGCACCTGGGCAATCGGAGGCTGGATGTGGGGCGGAACCGATGAGGATCTTTCAATAGAGACTATTCGGCGCGCTTTAATTGAGGGAGTTGGACTGATCGATACCGCTCCGATCTACGGATTTGGAGAATCGGAGCGGATAGTCGGGCAGGCATTAAAAGGGCTGGAGCGCAGTAGTTTCGAGTTAGCCACCAAGGTGGGAATCGAATGGCACGAGGGGAACCCGTATAGAAATGGTACCCGTGATCGTATCCTCAAAGAGATTGAGGATTCACTTACCAGGCTTGATACAGACTACATCGATGTATATCAGGTTCATTGGCCCGACCCGAATGTGGCAATCGAGGAAACCGCTTCAGTTATGCGTGAACTGTATGAACAACAGCTAATTCGGGCTGTAGGGGTTAGCAATTTTAGCATCGATCAGATGAAGCAGTTTATGGAACATGCTCCTCTGCACAGTTGTCAACCTCCGTATAACCTCTTTGAAAGGGGTATCGAAGGCGAGTTAAAGCCATTTTGTAAGCAGAACGGAATTGCTCTGATTACCTATGGAGCCCTTTGCCGCGGCTTACTGACTGGAAAAATGACCGGGGACACTACCTTTGAGGGAGACGATTTGCGGAATGTCGATCCAAAGTTTCAAGAACCGCGCTACAGCCAGTACTTGGGAGCCGTGGAAAGGCTGAAAAAGGTGGCAGAAAAATACCAAAAGTCTTTGGTACAGCTTTCGGTAAACTGGATTCTGCAGCAGGATGTTGAAGTCGCCCTATGGGGAGCACGCAAGCCTGAACAGCTTGCTGATATTGACGGAGCCACAGATTGGGAGATTTCAGATGAAGATATGCAGCAGATAGATCAAATACTACAGGAAGAAATTGACAATCCAATCGGTCCTGATTTCATGGCCCCTCCGGCTAGGGAAACCTGAATCAGGGAAACTTGAACCGGTTTATTGAGGTATGCTTACACCTGTTCCCGCTTCAGGTGAAGCCGTGGGAGTAAAAGTGTCGCTGCGATACAAAGAACTCCAAGGCCAATAAATGCGTTTTCAAAATGGCCCCTTTCACCAAGGAAGCCCATTATCGTGGGGGTTGCTCCGGCGCCGAGTGCGGAGGCAAAGGGAATAATCAAAGAGAATGCAACATTTCTGGTCTTTGCAGTAGTGATATTTGAAATACTGGTATTAAAGACGGGAAAGAAAGCCGCCACGATCATCGGCTGGAAAAATACTGCTATCAGTAAAGGAGTACCCTCCAATAGACCTAATAGCAGGGCGAAACCGCCGGTTAAAGAGAGAATAATTCCCAGCAAAGTTTTTAATCCAAACTTGTCCGTGAGAAAGCCGGCTCCAAGTACAAATGCGATAGCACTTACTCTGGAAAAACCTACTACACTGTTTACTATTTTAGGGCCCATTCCTTTCTCGGAAATGAGATAAGTCGGCAGGATGGAGTAGACACCTATTGCCGAGCTGGCGGTCAGTACCAAAAAGAGTGCCATAATCCAGAAAGACCGGTTGTTCAAGATGAGTTTGAGGTTTTTAAAATTAGGAGGCTCTCCGTGGAAGGCTCCTCCACGTCCCCACATAAAGTAGAGCAGTCCATTTAACCAGTTTGCAACTCCGATCAGAATCAAGACCCACCTCCATCCCAGCAGGGGTGCCGCAAAACCAACAAGCAGAGGGGCTAAAATAAGTCCAAAATTGGGCCCAGTCTCATGCAGGCTAATCGCTTTGCCCCAGTGCTGCCGGCTGGCCAGGTTGGTAACCGATGCCAGCCCCGAAGGGGCGTATAAACCGGCGCTCAGTCCTAACACTCCAACGGATAACTGAATCAGCAGGAAAGTATTGCTAAAGGCACACAGTAAAAGCGAAAAACCCAGCATAAACTCATAGAGTAATATCACCCCCCTATGCTGCAATCGACTTGATACAAACCCGGAAAGAACCATACTGCTGCTCATACTCAGCGACATAATTAGGAACAGCGAGCTTGAGCGCCCGTGGCTGATACCAAACTCGGATTCTAAAATTGGGAGCAATGGACTAAAGACTCCCCGGGAGAGGAAGTTGTACAACACCATCAGCATCAAAATTAATATGGGACCGATGTGAAAATGTGAATCAGGCTTGTGCGAAGTGTTCATGTCACTATTAAACTATGAAACAGAACTGTCTTCAACCCAAATTCTGGGATAGCAGCAATTCCAAATGTAGAAGTCTAAATAGACTTCTACATTTGGAATTTGCCTCAATCCTTCAGAAGAGCATATTAGTGCTAAGAAAATGGAGCAAATTCAAAATTTGGAAGTCGGTAGACGTCCAGAGTTTGAATTGCTGATGGGATAGAGCTGAGCAGAGCCTAGTAAAGACCAAGGAATATTCTTTATTCCAGCCATATACTTTTCCGCAAACTTGCCAACAAGCTGAATTTTGCGCATGCTCTAGGGTATATTCTATGCTAATGTGAGAGAGGAGGTACTTAGTTGTTTGGGTCGTCATTTCTTTGGGGTGTAATTGGACTCATGTTGATTGCATCGGAGATGTTAATTCCCGGGTTTACCATCTTTTTCTTTGGACTTGGAGCCTGGATAGTTGCGATTGCCGCCCTGGTGCTGCCTCCACTCGGGAGCAGCTTTGCATGGCAGGTAGTGAGCTGGGCTGTAGCTTCGGTGTTATCCTTTATTCTGCTTCGAAAGAAGTTTAAGAAGCTCTTTAGAGGTACCCTGCTCAACCGTATGCCCACGGAAGGGCTGGGGGAGCATGCTGAAGTCTTGGAATCGATATCGCCCGACCAGCCGGGACGTGTACGTTATCGAGGTACTAGCTGGAAGGCGGTGAGTCTTACCGAATCCTTTGAGGCGGGTGAACAGGTTTCGATTGTAGACGAGGACGGTATTACGCTTACGGTAAGCGAACCCTTTGATAGATAAAGGTTTTAGAAACTATAAGGAGCGCATATGAACGTAATTTTTGCCTATGTATTGGCTTTTCTGGTGATTATCACTTTTTTTAAGCTCATCAGGATTGTTCCTGAGCAAGAGGCCTATGTAATTGAGAGGTTTGGCAAATACCAGACTACCCTTGGATCGGGTCTCCACTTGATAATTCCTGTGATTCAGCGAATTGCCTATAAGCATATCATTAAAGAGGAAGTTTTTGATGTAGACCCGCAAGTCTGCATTACCAGTGACAATGTGCAGGTCACTGTGGATGGTCTATTGTATCTGCGGGTGATGGATCCGGTAAAAGCCAGCTATGGGATTGATAATTACCGCTATGCAACTGCTCAGCTTGCAAAAACGACCATGCGGTCGGAAGTCGGAAAGCTGGAGCTGGACCGGACCTTCAGCGAACGGGACCAAATTAACGATGCAATCGTAAAAGCCCTGGATGAAGCCTCCGACCCGTGGGGCATAAAAGTAACCCGCTATGAGATAAAGGATATTAGTCCCACCGAAACCATCGAAAAGGCGATGGAGCAGCAGATGCGGGCTGAGCGTGAGAAGCGGGCCGGTATACTTGCCAGTGAAGGAGAGAAGAGTGCCCGAATCAACATTTCAAAGGGCGACCGCCAATCTTCTATCAATCTGAGTAAGGGGGAGCGACAAAAACGGATTAATGAGGCTGAAGGTAAGGCTCAGGCAATTGAAATTACCAGTGAAGCAACCGCCGGTGGGCTTACCGTGGTTGCAGAGGCGCTGCAATTACCCAAAGGAAAATCTGCTATGGCTTTACGCCTGGCCGAACAGTACCTCGAGCAGTTTGGGTCTATTATAAACACCGCCGAGACTTCGGTTTTGCCGGATGACCTGGCAAGGTTAAAATCTTTGATCGATACGGTTACCCCTTCCTTAGGAGTAAGTACCGGTGGTGATAAGGGAGGTAAGGCATGAATCCATTTCTACCATTATTAATTTTACTTGGGCTGTTTCTACTATTTGTTGTTTTTACTTTATTGAGAAGTATACGCATTGTACCGGCCAAGTCGGCCTTGGTGGTCGAGCGGCTGGGTAAGTATACCCGGACTCTGGAGGCGGGTATCCATGTCTTGATTCCCTTTATAGAGAAGGTTCGCTATAAACATAGCATGAAAGAGCAGGCCATTGATGTACCGGCCCAGGATTGTTTTACCCAGGACAATGTAAAGGTTCGTGTCGATGGAGTGCTGTATATGAGGGTGGTTGAGCCACGCCGCGCCAGTTACGGTATCACCAACTATGAATACGCGACTATTCAGCTGGCCCAGACTACTATGCGTTCGGTAATAGGGCGTTTGGAGCTGGACCGTACCTTTGAAGAGCGGGAGTCCATTAACGCCCAGGTAGTCAAAGCCGTCGACGAAGCCTCGGATGCCTGGGGAGTAAAAGTTTCTAGATACGAGATTCAAAATATCAATGTCCCCGAGGGTATCCTGGAGGCTATGGAAGTACAAATGAAGGCGGAGCGTGAAAAACGGGCCGCCATTGCACGCAGTTTGGGTGAAATGGAGTCAAAGGTTAACTACTCCCAGGCGGAAATGGAAGAGGCGATTAACCGCTCGGAGGGGGATAAAGAAAAATCTATCAATGAGGCCGAGGGACGTGCCAGTGAAATTACCGCCCTTGCAAAATCAACCGCCGCGGGGCTTCGCAAAGTAGCGGCGGCAGTTGAAGTCTCCGGTGGCGAGGATGCCCTGTCTCTGCGGATCGCAGAGGGGTATATTACCGAGCTGAAAAACCTGGCTCGCAAGGAAACCAAACTTATGGTACCCCTGGACCTTTCGGATATGAACGGAGTAATGCAGAAGATAGAAAGAATGGTAAAAAGAAATGAGGGAAAAACTCCAAATGCGGATACTTAAAGAATTGCAGAGGTAATTGCGTAGAATGGTTCGCGCTAATATACTTATAGACTATGAGTGTGACAGTGTGGGCTTTAATATTTGTGGTAAGTCTGGCGGTTTTAATAAAATCGTCAGACCTTTTTATTGTATCCGCAGAAGAAATCGGTACATTTTTTAAGCTGCCTCCCTTTGTAATCGGGGTTTTGATAGTTGGCTTTGGTACAAGCCTTCCCGAACTGGTCTCATCCTTGGTGTCGGTGGCTAACGGCACCTCTGAAATTGTAATCGGCAATGTACTTGGCTCGAATATTACCAATATTTTTTTGGTAGTAGGTGTAGCGGGGGTTCTAGGCAAGGAATTCGTGGTTGACTACGATGTAATGAAATCCGATGTGCCCTTTTTAGCGGCATCTGCTTTGTTATTGGCGTTTATGGTGGTGGATCAGGAGTTTACTACCGCTGAAGCTGTACTGTGTCTGGTCGCATTTGCATACTACCTCTATTACACTCTTCGCAACCCCAGGCAGATGCAGGAAATCCTCGAATTAGAGCAACACCCGGTGAAACCGCGCCTGCGGCACTGGGTTGTTCTTGTACTCGCACCTCTGGGAATTTATATCGGCGCACAGTATACAATTGAGGCGGTGGTTACACTTTCGCAAAGACTGCTAATAGCCCCTGAGGTGATAGCCTTGAGCGCAGTTGCCCTGGGTACTAGCCTCCCGGAGCTGAGTGTGACCATAACTGCGGCGCGGAAGGGCAAGCCGGAAATTACTATTGGAAATGTGCTTGGCTCCAATATTTTTAATACCCTCCTGGTGATGGGTGTTCCGGCTATGGTTGGGACCCTGCGAATACCCGACTCGATTAATACATTTTCACTTCCCCTTTCTTTAGTAGCAACCCTGCTTTATATTATCATTGTGCTCGACCATAAAATTAACCGTCTTGAAGGTGGGATACTGCTGATTTTTTACGGTTTTTTTATTTTGCGTTTGTTAGGATTTGCCTAGCCTTTTCAGCAGGAAATCTAATTGTAAAGTTTGTTCCTTCCTCTTCGATTCTGATAACTTATATGGTACCGCTATGATTTTCAGTAATAAGCCGAGGATAGTTCGACACTATTCTGTTTCCGTGATGCAGAGCTTCATGAAAGTATCAGAGCTATAAAGCCAACAGAAAGTATTAAAAAGTATTAAAATTTAATAAAAAGTAATACACAAATCTGTATTTATCTGATATATTAATAGTAGATATGCGTAAAAACGCAAAATACGTTTATAAAATTGATCTATACATAAATTAGATTATAAATCATAAAGAATATAGGCAATTTTATAGATATTAAGAGGAGCGTATTATGGAACACATTGACGATCTTTCAGCGGCGATAATAGATATACCAATCCTTGAGAAATATTCATCTCATCTGCCTGAATTGATAAACAACTATAAGCGAGAATTACAACAGCGCGGATGGAAGACGTACAAGCCCTACACCGATGGAGAGCACTTGAAATACGGAATAGCTAAGAGCGATTTGCTGGAAGCTTATGAAGAGCTGCAGTGCAAAGCGGCTGGGCTATATATGGATTTCAACGCAATACTGCAGAAAATACAACAGCACGATGAGTGCTGAGATTAATATATTTGGAGGTTCACATGGCAACGGATGTAGAGAGTAAAACTGCCATAAGCTTTTCGCCAGAACTTATGGAATACATCGAAACCTGGAAAGACAGACCGGGTAATTTGATTATGATACTTCATAAAGTTCAAGAGGAGCAGGGTTTCATTTCAAAAGATGCCGGTAAAAAGGTTGCTAAAATACTCAATGTACCATTAGCAAAAATTTACGGGGTGGTGACATTTTACCATTATTTTCGTCTGGCAAAACCGGGGAAGCATAATATAAAAATCTGTATGGGAACGGCATGCTACTTGAAAGGCGGTGAGGATATCCTGAGTGAGCTGGAGAATTTGCTTGGCATAGGGGTGAATCAAACTACAGAGGATGAACATTTCTCGATTGAGGCTGTTCGCTGCGTAGGCGCCTGCGGTCTGGCTCCGGTTATCGTTGTGGATGACGAAGTATACGGAAAATTGACTAAAGACAGACTGCCGGAAATACTCGCGAAGTATCAGGAGAAATAATATGGGAAAAATGACACTTAAGGATCTTCGCGCGTTACGGGAGGAGCAAAGGAAGAGTCTTTCCCGTCGTAACGTTGAGAATAAGGACATGGAAATAATTGTCGGAATGGGTACCTGCGGAATCGCTGCCGGCGCAAAAGAAACACTGGATGCATTTGTGCGTGAACTCGATGAGAACAGCATTAAAAATGTGCGAGTAAGCCAAACCGGCTGTATGGGTCTGTGTTATGTGGAGCCGACTGTAGAGGTGGTAGTACCGGGAATGCCGGATGTTATTTATGGAAAGGTAAATCCGGAGGTCGCCGGGAAAATTATACGAAAACATATCATGAATAAAACTCTGGTGAATGACCATATCTATGACCGACCGGCAGCTGACATTGTCGAAGAAGGGAGAGGAGACTGATGGCGCCTTTTATTCATTACATACTGGTGTGCGGCGGGACTGCCTGCGAGTCAGCCAAGTCCGACAAAATATACAAAAATCTGTTAAACGAATGTGAACGGCAGGGATGCAAGGTAAACACTCAAATAGTCAAGACCGGGTGTTTTGGGTTTTGTGAACAGGGACCAATAGTAAAGGTGCTTCCTGAGGATTCTTTTTACGTACATGTGCAGCCGGAGGATGCAGAAGAAATTATTGCTGAACATATCGTTAAGGGGCGTGAGGTTTCCCGATTGCTGTATGATAAAAGTAAAAGTAAAGTTCGGGCGAAAATTGAGGAGATAGATTTTTATCAGAAACAGGTTCGGGTGGTACTGCGTAACTGTGGTGTGATTAATCCGGAAAATATCAATGAATACATTGCCCGCGACGGATATGCCGGAATAGAAAGAGCGTTGTTTGAATTATCACCTGATCAGGTGATCGAAGAGCTCAAAAAATCTGGGCTGCGCGGACGTGGAGGGGCGGGATTTCCGACCTGGCTCAAGTGGAATTTTACCAAAAAGGTTGAAAGTGATGAAAAATATGTGGTCTGTAATGCCGACGAGGGAGACCCCGGTGCTTACATGGACCGCAGCACCTTAGAAGGTGATCCGCATAGTATTCTCGAGGCAATGACTATCGGCGGTTACACCGTTGGAGCGAACTATGGGTACATTTACATTCGTGCGGAGTACCCTCTGGCAATCCACCGATTGAAAATTGCGATGCAGCAGGCCCGGGAATACGGTCTTTTGGGTAAAAATATTTTAGACAGTGGCTTTGATTTCGACATCGAAATAAGACTAGGTGCAGGTGCCTTTGTATGTGGCGAAGAAACAGCGCTGATTCGTTCAATCGAAGGCGAACGCGGTATGCCGACGCCCCGGCCTCCCTTTCCCGCGACTCATGGTGTGTTCGGTTCTCCTACAGTGCTGAACAATGTGGAGACCTGGGCCAACATTCCGGTGATCCTGCAGAAAGGCGGAGATTGGTTGGCCCGAATCGGGACCTCCGACGCCAAAGGAACCAAAGTATTCGCCCTTACCGGTAAAATCAGGAACTCCGGTTTGGTAGAAGTACCGATGGGAACTACGCTGCGCGAGATCGTGTATGACATCGGTGGCGGCATCGCCAACGGAAAGGAGTTCAAGGCAGTGCAGACCGGCGGACCATCCGGCGGAGTGATTACCAAAGAGCACCTTGATACTCCCATTGATTATGTGCACTTGCAGGAACTCGGTTCTATCATGGGTTCCGGCGGTATGATTGTGATGGATGAGGATGACTGTATGGTCGACATCGCAAAATTTTACCTTGGATTTATCGTCGAGGAATCCTGCGGAAAATGCGCACCCTGCCGGGTAGGAGGACGAACTCTGTATAACATTCTCGACCGCATTACCAAGGGAGAAGGAGAGCTCGAGGACATTGACAAGATTGAGTCAATAGGCCATGCGATGCAGAAGGCTTCGCTATGTGGATTGGGCCAGACCGCATCCAATCCGGTTCTGTCGACTTTGAAGTACTTTCCTGATGAGTATAAATCACATATTAAAGATCAGCGTTGTCCCTCAGGCAAGTGTAAGCAACTTATCTCATATCATATCTTACCGGATAAATGTATTGGTTGCGGCCTATGTGCCCGGCGCTGTCCGGTGAATGCAATCAGCGGAGATATTCGACAGCTGCACAAAATTGATCAAAACAAATGCATTAAGTGCGGTGAATGTTACAATGTCTGCAAATTCGATGCCGTGTATGTGCGATAGTCGGAAACGAAAGGAGTAAACAATTGAAATTGATAAATATAAAAATTAATGGACAGCCGCTGCAGGTAGAAGAGGGAACCACAATTCTTAAGGCAGCCAAGAAACTGAATATCAATATACCGAGCCTCTGTTTTCATTCTGACCTTCCGGCCTGGGCGGCCTGCGGAATATGTGTGGTGAAGCTCGAAAATTCACCTAAAATGGTACGGGCTTGTGCCACTCCAGTCAGTGAAGGGATGAGCGTGATTACCCACGACCCGGAGCTGCACCAAATCAGGAAAACAGTGATAGAATTAATACTTTCTACCCACCCGAATGATTGTCTGAAATGCGGCCGGAACGGAAACTGTGAACTCCAGACCTTAGCGGCCTCGTTTGGCATCAGAGAGCAGCCCTATGAGGTCCGACTCCGCGATTTGCCGTTGGACGACTCGACGCCCTCAATTATTGTAGAGCCGGAAAAGTGTATCAACTGTGGGCGCTGTGTCAACGTGTGTCAGATGATGCAGGGTGTATGGGCGCTGGAGTTCGTGGGGCGGGGTGAGAACGTGCGGATAGCTCCGGCCGGGGATGCAGCTTTAGCAGACAGTCCATGTATTAAATGCGGACAATGTTCAGCCCACTGCCCAGTTGGTGCGATTTATGAAAAAGATGAGACCGGGAAACTCCTGAATGCGGTCCGTGATTCCTCCAAGCATGTGGCGGTGCAGATTGCACCATCGGTGCGGGTGGCACTTGGGGAGGCCTTCGGGTATGAACCAGGTGAAATTACTACCGGAAAAATCTACGCTGCTCTGCGGCGGGTAGGCGTGAATGCTGTGTTCGACACAAACTTCGGTGCCGACCTCACTATCATGGAAGAGGCCAGTGAGTTCGTAAAACGGGTGCAGGAAGGCTCCCACGATTTACCCCAACTTACCAGTTGCTGTCCCGCCTGGACCGACTACATGGAGAAATATTTTCCCGATATGATCCCTAACTTTTCGACTGCAAAATCACCTATGATGATGCAGGGAGCTATGATCAAAACCTACTATGCCAAACAAAATAATATGAGCCCGGCCGATATATATTCTGTAGCGATTATGCCGTGTACGGCCAAAAAGTATGAGATTACCCGTTGTGAGAATATGTACTCTTCTGGGGAACAGGATGTGGATGTGGTTTTAACTACCCGTGAATTGGCGCGACTCATTCGTTCCGCCGGAATAGATTTTAACCTTCTCCCTGAAGAAGAGGCCGACAGCCCGATAGGCACTTACTCCGGGGCCGCCACAATTTTCGGTAATACCGGAGGTGTTATGGAAGCGGCCATTCGCAGTGCCTACCACTTTCTTACCGGCCAAGAACTCGAAAACATGAATGTTGAAACTGTGCGCGGAATGGAAGGAGTTCGGACTGGTGAAATCGACATCAATGGGAAAAAGATCAGGGTAGCTTTAGCTCACGGTATGGCGAATATTGCGGCGATATTAAGAGATGTTCGTGAGGCCCGAAAAACTGGCAAAGAGCCTCCCTACCATTTTATTGAAGTAATGGCGTGCCGCGGCGGCTGTATCGCCGGCGGAGGGCAGCCTTACGGAACCACTGATGAAGTCAGAGCCAAACGCATTGCAGGATTGTACAAGGACGACGAAAACGCGGAGGTACGCGCTTCGCACCAGAACCCTGAGATTATCCAGCTATATGATGATTTCCTCGGCGAGCCGTTAAGTGAGGTCTCGCATAAGTATTTGCACACTATTTATAAACCGCGGCCTATTTATCAAATTTAGAAGCGCTATTAAAGTGCCCCTACATGGCCGGTGCGTGTGACATCTGCTGAGGGCCGCCTAGTGGTGGCAAACAGACAATGCCGGCCTTTTTTCATATACTTCCAATTTACCTCCATGGCAAGTGTCTGCACGCATCGTCGGGCGCTTGCCGTTTTTTTTTCAGTAGCGGCCGATCAGTTTGACGAGTTCAAGTCGCCGTTTTACTCCGCACTTGCGGTAGATATTGCGGATGTGGTTTTCTACCGTACGGGGTGATATGAACAGCGTTTCGGCAATATCCCGGCTGCTCATACCATCGCACATGAGCGGCAAAACCTCTTTCTCGCGGGTGCTGATTTTGTACTCACGGATAAATTCTCCGGGGATGTCTTCGGCTGAAATAACAGAGCCCTGAGTACCAATTTCGGCTACCGCCGGAATCGCGACAATTACTCCCCAGAATATTTCATACAATGCATTGGTAAGTAAGATCCCCCGCAGCGGACCTTGTTGGTCGAGCTGAATATTGAGAAACGCAACATCTACTACCCATAGAAAATGAAACAGGGCTGCACCGGCAATGAACACTACTATTTCTCGGCTCCATCGGCTGGAGGGAATCCTCTGACGGCGAAAAAAGGTTAGGAAGAAAAAAACGAACAAATAGAGATAAAAAAAGGCTGAAATAAACCTGTTGTACCGTTCCGCAAATATGGTGAGTGGTTGAAAAGTGTTCGGCAGTTGGGCAAGAAGTGTCAGGAGTGTCAATAGTACCGGTAAGACGAGTAGCGCAATGTGAGTTCGCCGTAATTCCGCACGCTTTGCAGCTCCTCCAGCGCGGACCCCTCCCAGTGTTCCGGTCAACTCCAGCAGGAAGCGGGGAGCAAAGTATACCACCGCTGCGGAGGTGATGATCTGAAACAGAATGAAAACCATGCTCGGAGATGAAGGCTGGTCGGAAAGGTACACATGGGAATAGAACACAAAAGTAAAACTTACGCTGTAAAACGCTTCAAAACCCATGTAAATCAAAAAAAACCGCAACCACCTCCGGGGTGATTTCTGATGTGCCAATATCCCCAGCGCTATCGAGATAAACAGCACTGTGAAACTGATCATGCGTACAAGCAAAACTACTTTTACCATTCAAGCGCCCCTCAGGTAAGCAGTATATGAGGGGCGTTGAATTACTGTCAATCACATCTTCTTCTTATCTCTGCCAATACGCCGTCCTGCCACGAAGACAGGTCTTCGAAGCTCCACAGCACCCGGATGTCCGGCCGGAGACTGTCAAGTGCCTGCACGAACTGAAGCTCCCGAAATCTCAGCATGCTGTCAGTTCCCTCCTTCTCATTCTCCGTCCTATCAGCACCACTCCTATCGCTGCTGCTGTCACTACCAGTAGGCCGGAGTCTCCGAGCCAGAGAGTTGCGGCATTTCCGGCCGAGTGGCCGTCGAAGGGGTGTTGAATTATCGAGTTCCAGGCACTGTGTGCAATGATAGCCGGCCAGAGCGAACCGGTTTGCAGTCGCCACCATGACCACAAGTGGTGCAACCCCAGAGCGAGTACAGTAAAAGAGATGGCGGATAGAATGGGCGACGGCCCGGCGGCATACTGGCCTGAGAGGATGAGCGGGCAATGCCAGGCGGCCCATATCAGTCCTCCGACTGTATGCGGGGCCTTAATGCCGGACTGGCAGAGCTTCTCGGTCATGTATCCCCGCCAACCGATCTCCTCTCCGGCTACCATTACAATTCCGATGAGAGTTCCGGCGGTCGCTGCAAACAATATGTCGACAAGCAGAGACTGTAGAGGGCCTACTCCTGTCTGCGGGGAATGGAAGAGAACCAGACCGCTCAGCCAGGCACCCCCGTAGGTGAGCGCTGCAACTGCTAAGGGAAATGCCAGGGCTGCTCCGATTACAATGATAAGTGAGCCGGATTTGTTCGGTCCTGTTCGGCGGAAACCGAGGCCGATACTTCGAAATCCCTCCCGGCGCACCAGCCGCATCAGTAGCGAAACAATGGCCGGGAGCCACATCAATAAAATAATGAAGGGGCCGCTCTGCTCCACCGGCAGTTTGCTTTTCAGCAATATATAATACAGCGGCGCGGATACAAGAAATACGGCTCCGACAAACCACAGTAGTGCGGCGCGTGCGTGCTGGGGTTCAGTTTTGCTAGTGAAATTTGAACTCATTCGAATACCTCCTGGAATGAAATGAAATAATTATAAAAACAGCAGAGAGGCGCTCAACGCTAAACCGGCGGTACCGATTGCCGTCATCAGCAGAGCGGCCCGCCGGTATGAAATCTTTTGCAAGGCGCTCAATACAAGTACTACCGCCGCGGCTGCTCCCATGCCGAGAAAAGTCAGGGTGAAATACCTGAATAATAACGTGTACGACATTTTTCCCTCCTAATACTGCTGATAATATCTCAGTTTCTGGAGGGCTCAAATCCGGTTTTCTACTCAATTTGAGGACCAGAGCAGAATAAGTAGGATTACTTATCAGTTGAAACGGGTGGTGACCGGAACGGAATTTCGCTACAATGAATTTGGAGAGGAAGCGCATGGCAGCAACACTTTTTTGGTATGACATAGAAACCTTTGGAAGGCATCCCCAACTAGATCGTTTAGCCCAGTTTGCCGGCATTCGGACAAATGGCGACTTTGAGCCGATAGGCGATCCGATTATTGAATATGTTCAGATAGCACCGGACTATGTGCCTAGTCCCCAGGCAAGCCTGATAACGGGAATTACACCCCAGGAAACTCTGGAGAAGGGGCGGCCGGAGTACGAGGTTGCAGGGCGCATCTATACAGAATGGATGCAACCCGGCACCTGTGTGGTGGGGTATAACAATATCCGCTTTGACGATGAGTTTATGCGGAACATATTTTACCGGAATCTGCTGGACCCATATGTGCGTGAGTATGCCAACCGCAACAGCCGCTGGGACTTAATAAATGTGATGCGGGCTGCCAAGGACCTGCGGCCGGAGGGCATCGAATGGCCAAACCAGGAAGACGGCCGGCCATCCTTTAAACTGGAAGATTTAAGCAGAGCCAACGGAATTGCCCATCAAAACGCCCATGATGCTTTGAGCGATGTGGAAGCAACGATCGGTTTAGCAAAGCTGCTGCACGATGCCCAGCCGCGCTTGTTTCAATTTCTGTTTCACCACCGCAGAAAAGAGGATGTGTCCAAACTGATAGACCTGCAGAGCCGGACTCCGATTATATATACCTCCGCAATGTTTACCCGGCCCGTGGGCTGTACTACGGTAGTTGCACCCCTGGCGGTTGATCCGAAAAACCGGAACTCAGTCATAACTTTTGATTTGCGTTTTGATCCCCGGCCCCTATTGGAACTGCCGGTTGAAAAACTACGCGACCGGATCTTCACTCCGAAGGAGGAGCTTGAGGATGAGCGGATTCCTTTAACGCCTCTGCAGATTAACAAATCCCCGGTAGTCGCACCATTGAAAACCCTTGATGAGGCAGCTGCCCGTCGACTTGGACTGGACCTTGAACTTATTCAGGAACGGCAGCGTCTGCTGCAATCTGCGCCCAATCTGACGGAGAAGGTGAGGGCGGTGTTTGACCATGAGGGCGGGCTGCCGGAAGCCCCTGATGTTGATATGGCGATATATACCGGTGGTTTTTTCATGGATGAAGACAAGGCTCTTTTTTCGCAGCTCCACGAACAGGGAGTTGAGAACTGGCGCAGCTTTTCCAGCCAATTTACAGATCAGCGGGCGGAAAAACTGCTGCATCGCATGATTGGGCGGAATTATCCCTCTCTTTTCAGTGAGCGTGAGCGTTTGAAATGGAAGAACTTCTGTGCCACCCGCTTGCTGTTTCCACCGGGTAATAAGATCGACGATTTCGGCACTTACGAAAAAAAACTGGACACCCTTATCCGCAGCACCGAACTCGGCCCCCGGGAAAAGCTGATCATCCGCAGCCTGGTGAATTACGGGAACCACCTGAAAGAGACGGTACTGGCCTACAAATAAACGGCCCCGGGCAGAGGGAGTAAGTCTGCCACCCGGGGCCTATCGCACATGAAGGAAACCTTAATTTAGAAGACTTTTGTTAGTAGAGTTCCTGATTCATATCTACAAAAGTATCAATGATCATAGTTTTTGCCTCGTCAATCAGTTCTTCCTGTTCATCATCGTTTAGAGAAAGTGGCGCTGCGACGATTTTGTAAATTGGGGAAGTGCGTTTGATGGAACCACCTATAAATTCGACGTTTTTTTCAACTTCCATATCCTCTTTCAACAGGCAATTCTCATCGGTGATGCTCTCGGGCACATCCTTTCGCAGGCCGATACTTGTGTAATCGATTTTTCTGCCGCCGTCGCTCAGCGGGCTGATGGCTAAGAGCGAACCAGAGTAGGTAAGAGCCAAGGCTCCACGTTGGTCCTCGGTTTCAAAGAGGCCTACCTCGTCCATGCCCAGCTCCGTCATTTTGTTCTCAAAGGTATTCAGTTTCTCCGCCCAGCTATCGGCCAGCATTTGAATAGTCTCGTCATCCCGGCCTAAGCCAAAGGATTTCGCCACGTAGTGCAGATGTTTTAGTACGTTCTCAGGAATTTCTGGGTTCATTTCCATAATTTTATCCTCCCTATGGGCTAAACATAGCCCCTGGAGCTGGAAAAGCGTATATGCCGTTTGGTATAATCGACTAGTATGAACAAAAGCGAATGGTATCTGCAGGGGCATTTTCCGGACAACTCTCCCTGGGTGGTACCCATTTACAAAAACAATTTTACGATCGGCCGGGACTCGGATAGAGACCTGATCCTATCTACCGCCGGGGTTTCACGGCGGCATGCCCGCTTGCTTACTACAGAAAGCGAACTGTACATCGAAGATTCCGGATCCAGAAACGGAACCTACCTCAACGGAAGCCGGATAGAAGAGCAAGCTCCGGTGCAGCACAACGACACACTTCAACTCGGCGGATATGAGTTTACCTTCCGGTACCGCCGCCAGGATGATACCGCCGATCAAACCCAGGTAGTATCCCGCCAAGCAAAACAGGGGGATTTCGCTGCAAAGTACGGCCTCTCGGAGCGCGAAGAGGAGGTTCTGTTTCTCTTGCTGCGGGGAAAGAGGATACAGGAAATTGGTGAGAAGCTCTTTATCAGCCCGGGAACCGC
>Ga0209947_1000383_pt1 | contig 27518 bp, 24 predicted proteins | sample SalPonR2_B_D2_MG_FD_185706 | JGI IMG/M metagenome (GOLD analysis project Ga0209947, IMG submission 185706) | Salt pond soil microbial communities from South San Francisco under conditions of wetland restoration - Salt Pond MetaG R2_B_D2_MG... ...
AACATCGAGGCCGCCGTGGCCGCATCCTGTCTATCGACGGACGCGATCATGGGTTCGACGGCGCCGCTGGAACCCGCCTTGCACGCGCTGCGCGGCCATGCCGGGCAGATCGACGTGGCCCGGGCCATGCGCGCCGTGATGGACGGCTCCGAGATCCGCGAGAGCCATCGCGACGGCGATGCCCGCGTGCAGGATCCCTATTGCATCCGCTGCCAGCCGCAGGTCACGGGCGCGGCGCTGGACCTTCTGCGCTTCGCCGGTCACACGCTGGAGATCGAGGCGAATGCCGTGTCGGACAACCCGCTCGTCCTCGTCGAGGAGGGCAAGATCGTCTCGGGCGGGAATTTCCACGCCGAGCCCGTCGCCTTCGCCGCCGACCAGATCGCGCTGGCCATCGCCGAGATCGGTGCCATCGCGCAACGCCGCGTGGCCCTGATGGTCGACCCGACACTGAGCTTCGACCTGCCGCCGTTCCTCACGCCGAACCCCGGCCTGAACTCCGGCCTGATGATCGCCGAGGTCACGACGGCCGCCCTGATGAGCGAGAACAAGCACCTCGCCAATCCGTGCTCGACGGATTCGACACCGACCTCCGCCAACCAGGAGGACCACGTCTCGATGGCCGCCCATGGCGCGCGGCGGCTGAAACGGATGAACGAGAACCTCGCCGTCATTCTCGGGGTGGAGCTTCTGTGCGCCGCGCAAGGGGTGGAGTTTCGCGCGCCCCTGACCACGAGCCCCAGCCTCCAGCGCCTGCTGGCGACCCTCCGCGCGGCCGTCCCCCCCCTTGGCGAGGACCGCTACATGGCCGACGACCTGGCACGCGCGTCCGGCCTTGTCCGGGACGGGCTGGTATCGGCGACCTGCGGGATCCGCGACCTGCTGCGGGAGCCCCCGGCGTGAGGCCGGTCAAGATCATCCGCGGCGCCGGAGTGCTCCATCCCCATCCGCAAGCCGTTCAAGGCACACTCCAGGCCATAGCTTTTTCACGTCGAGGCACATCATGACCGATCCGCGCCACAACCTTCGCGATATCTATCCACCGACCGGACCCGAGATCAGCGCCAAGAGCTGGCTGACCGAAGCCGCGATTCGGATGCTGATGAACAACCTGCATCCCGACGTGGCCGAGAATCCGCACGAACTGGTAGTCTATGGCGGCATCGGGCGCGCGGCGCGGACGTGGGAGGACTTCGACCGCATCGTCGCGGCGCTGAAGGATCTCGAGGCGGACGAGACGCTGGTCGTGCAGTCGGGCAAACCGGTCGCCATCGTGCGCACGCATCCCGATGCGCCCCGCGTCCTGATCGCGAATTCCAACATCGTGCCGCATTGGGCGACATGGGCGCATTTCAACGAGCTCGATCGCAAGGGGCTGATGATGTACGGCCAGATGACGGCCGGATCGTGGATCTACATCGGCACGCAGGGCATCGTGCAGGGCACCTACGAGACCTTCGCCGAGGCCGGGCGGCAGCATTACGGCGGCGACCTCACGGGGCGCTGGATCCTTACCGGGGGGCTTGGCGGCATGGGGGGTGCGCAGCCGCTGGCGGCGGTGATGGCGGGGGCCTGCTGCCTCGTGGTGGAATGCGACGAGACACGGATCGATTTCCGCCTGCGCACCCGCTATGTCGATGAAAAGGCACGAACCCTCGACGAGGCGCTGGCGATGATCGACCGCTGGACCAGGGCGGGCGAAGCCAGGTCCGTCGGGCTGGTCGGCAATGCGGCCGAGGTCGTTCCCGAGCTTGTCCGGCGCATGAAGGCGGGCGGGCCGCGCCCCGATATCGTGACCGACCAGACCTCGGCCCACGATCCGCTACATGGCTACCTGCCGCTTGGCTGGGGCGTCGCGGACTGGCGCGCCAGGCAGGAAAGCGACCCCGCCGCCGTCGAGGCCGCCGCGCGCGCGTCGATGAAGACCCATGTGGCGGCGATGGTGGATTTCTGGAACGCGGGCGTGCCGACGCTCGACTACGGCAACAACATCCGACAGGTCGCGAAGGACGAGGGCCTCGAGACCGCCTTCGCCTTTCCGGGCTTCGTGCCGGCCTATATCCGCCCGCTTTTCTGCAAGGGCATCGGGCCTTTCCGCTGGTGCGCGCTCTCTGGCGACACGGAGGACATCTACAGGACCGACGCCGCGATGAAGCGGCTCTTCCCCGACAACGCCCACCTGCACCGCTGGCTCGACATGGCGCGCGAGCGGATCGCGTTCCAGGGCCTGCCCGCGCGGATCTGCTGGATCGGCCTCGGAGACCGCCACCGGGCGGGCCTGATGTTCAACGACATGGTGGCGCGCGGAGAGTTGAAGGCGCCCGTCGTGATCGGCCGCGACCATCTCGACAGCGGCTCGGTCGCGAGTCCGAACCGCGAGACCGAGGCGATGAAGGACGGCTCGGACGCGGTGTCCGACTGGCCGCTCCTGAATGCCCTCGTCAACACCGCCAGCGGCGCGACCTGGGTGTCGCTCCACCACGGCGGCGGGGTCGGCATGGGCTTCAGCCAGCACGCGGGCGTCGTCATCGTGGCCGATGGCACGCCCGAGGCCGCCAGACGGCTCGAGCGGGTGCTGTGGAACGATCCCGCCTCGGGCGTCTGGCGCCACGCGGATGCGGGCTATGAGGACGCCATCTCCTGCGCCCGGGAAAACGGTCTGCGACTTCCCGGCATTCTCGGAAACTGAGAGCGCGAGGATTAGCGTGGCGATATTTGCGGGCATCTGCGGCAATGCCCGATTGCCGATTTCGTATAATTGGTCCGCCGCTAGGGCGCAGGCGCGGTCCAGCCCATCGCGCGGCTGATCGCGTAGGCGGTCTTCAGGACCTCGCGCTCCACTGCGGCGGGCACGGTATCCGTCTGTTTCGTGGCGCTGATGGCCGCGATGACATCGCCGGACATGTCGTGGATTGGCGCGGCGACACTGCACAGCCCGGTCTCGAAGCTGCCGTTATGGATCACCGAGGGGCTGGCGCGGTCGTTCCGCCAGGCGGCAAGTGCCTTTTCGATGGACGCTTTTGGTTGACCTTCCAGCAACCGGCGGATCTGCGGCTCGGTCTTCTGGGTCAGCAGCACGCGCCCCATGGCAGTCATCGTGGCCGGCAGGCGGCTGCCGACATGGACCAGCGATGACAGACCGTCGGAGGCCGGCAGCCGGATCAGGTAAAGGATATGCCGCCCGTCCAGCACGCCGAGATGACCCGACCAGTCCTGCGCGTCGCGCAGCGCCTCGAGCGGTTTCTGCGCCACCTCCAGCAACTCCCGGCTGGCGAGGTATCCATAGCTGACCCGCAGGACCGCCGGACCGAGGCGGAAATGGTTGCCGTCCCGGACCGGCAGCAGGAAACCCTCCTGCACCAGCGTATGAACAGTGCGGAACACCGCCGAGCGGGTGATGCCGAGCGTCAGCGCCAGTTGCGCCATCGTCTGTTCCGGCCGCTGCGGCGTGAACGTCTGCAACAACGTCAGCCCGCGCACGAGTGCGGGGACGGAATAGGGATCGTTGTCGCTCATCACCCCTCCGAGGCGTTTCACCGGCAAAACGCGCGCTTCCCAACGAAACCCCCGGCCTTAGTGTCGGGTCAAGCAATTTCACTCGGGAGACTCGCCATGAATATCGCCGCAAACCCTCAGGCCAGCCTTGCAGATCGGATGAAAGCCCATACCGGGCGTTTCGTAGACAAGACCTTCGACTGGAACGCCTTCCCGTCCAACGCCGGCTTCGACGAGCTGGCGCGCGCGCAGATGCGCTATATCGGCGCCGGTGGCTCCCCCAAGGTGGGCGACCCCACGACCCTCAAGGCGGACAACTTCACGCTCAGCCTGATCTACAAGGAACCCGGCCGCTACGCCGCGTGCCACAGCCACGAGATCGAGGAAAGCTTCCTTATCCTGTCGGGGACGCTTGTCGTCGGCTGGGAAAAGCACGGCGAGGTCGTCGAGGTCAATCTCGGCCCCAAGGACATGATCCTCAACGCGCGCGAGATCGGCCACGGTTTCCGGGTCGACGGGGTCGAGCCGGTGTTCATGTCGATCTCGGTCGATGTCGGCAAGCCGCTGCCGCCCGTCTATCACTATCATCCCAAGGAGCATCCGGCGGAACTGGCGCGCACCTTCGGCGCCGAGCCGGGCAAGACCATGCCATTCGACCGCAATGGCACCCACGAGATCCAGAAGCTGATGGCCGACTACGTCGTGCGCTACACCGAACTGCCGACGATCTGGGAAGACGCGGGCTTCACGCGCAAGGTCTATGTGGGCGACGCGCCGGGCGCGGTGCAGCATGACAGCACGCGCAAGGAAATGTGGGGCCTGCCCATGGGGGCGAAACTGGCGCCCTTCACGCGTACCGTCGAGGATGCGTATCTCTGCGTGGAGGGTAGCGTCGAGGTCGTCTGGGTCGGCGAGGACGGCGAGGAAACCAGCGTCGAGCTTGGCCCCCGCGACCTGGTCAAGACGCCCGCAGGGCAGGCCCATTACCTGCGCAACCCCGGCGTCGGGCCGGCCACCGTCTGGACCGTTATCGGCACCTCGGGCGATGATGGCGCCGTCTACAGGAAGGGCTGAGCGCGATGAGCACACCCAGCAATCCCGGACGCCCCGACGCGTTCAAGGAGATGATGGCCGCCGCCCGCGCCGCGGGCCGGCCGGAACTGGCCCATCAGGGCCGGGGCCGCCCCCTCAGCGCCGCGGAGGATGACTTCGCCGGGGCGCTCATGGCACTCTATGGCGAAGGGATCGCCGGGCAGGCCGAACTGGCCGACGCGCTGGCCGCCCGCGGCGTCATCCGACCGTCCAGCGGCAAGCCCGACTGGACGGCCGAAACGCTGGCGGCAGAGCTGCGGACGATCAACGCGGATCTGGACGCGGCATATCTCGAAAACGGCTTCGGAGCCTGAGGGGAGGACACGATGGCAGTATCGGCAGAGATGAGGGCCCGGATCGAGGCCCGCGTGAACGAAGGCGTCCGCGATCAATGGTATCCGGTCGCCAAATCGGTGGAGATCCGGGGCGACCGGCCCTTCGGCGTCGTGGCGCTGGGGCAGAAGCTGGTGATGTGGCGCCGCTCGGACGGTACGGTGCAGTGCATCGAGGATTTCTGCCCGCACCGGGGCGCGCCGCTGAGTTACGGCGAAATCCACGGCGAGAACATCGGCTGTCGCTATCATGGCGTCGTGGTCGACGGCACCGGCACGGTGCAGCAGGTTCCCGCCATGCCCGATTGCCCGATGGAGGGACGCAAGGCGCTGCGCTCCTACCACGTGGCCGAGCACAGCGACGCGGTCTTCGTCTTCATGTCCTCCGACGAGGCGACGGAGCCCCCGCCCCTGCCGCTTTCGCCCGAACTGACCGATCCGGACTGGGCCGGCTTCCTGTGCACCGCCGTCTGGGACGTGAACTATCGCTACGCGCTCGACAACCTCGCGGACCCGATGCATGGCTGTTACCTGCACGCCGAAAGCTTCACGCTGGCCTTCGGCTCCAAGCAGGACCTGCTGGAGCTGGAAAACCGCGAGAGCGGCTTTCGCGTGGCGCGCGTGGGCCAGACCGGCGAGAATTTCGACTGGGTGGAATTCGAAACGCCCGAAGGCGGCATGTATTGCCACCTCGACATCCCCTATCCCGCCTCGGCCGGGCCCGGCGGCAACATGCGGATCGTGGGCTACGTGCTGCCCATGGGGTCGCAACGCTGCAAGGTGTTCTTCTGGCGGATGCGCAAGGTGCAGGGCTTCGAGCGCGACAGCTGGCGCTTCCTGTTCCGCGCGCGGCTGGAGGAACAGCACTGGAACGTGCTGGAGCAGGACCGCGTGATGCTCGAGGGTATGCCCGACGACGCGCGGCGGCGCGAGATGCTCTATCAGCACGATATCGGCCTCGCGCATCTGCGGCGGACGCTCAACCGTCTGGCGCGCGCGCAGATCGAGGCCGAGGACGCGGCGGCCGACGGCGTCGCCGCGCAATGAGCCTGAAGGGACGGCACATTCTGGTGTCCGGTGCGGCGCGCGGTCTGGGCGCCGTGATCGCCCGCCATCTCGCGGAGGCGGGCGCACGGCTGACCCTTGCGGATATCCTCGAGGAGGAAGGGCGCGCCGTGGCGGCCGAGATTTCGGCCGATTTCCACCCCGTCGACCTGCGCGATCCGGGCAGCGTCGCCGCACTGGGCGCGCGGCTTGACGGACCGTTGCACGGGCTGGTCAACAACGGGGCCATCGCCACCGGCATCGGCGGCATCGGGTTCGAGGATGTCGATATCGACACCTGGGACCGGGTGATGGAGGTCAACGTGCGCGGCACCTGGCTGATGACGCGCGCCGCTTCCCCTGCCCTGCGCGCCTCCGGCTCGGGGCGGATCGTCAACGTGGCCTCCGACACCGCGCTCTGGGGCGCGCCCAACCTGATGAGCTACGTGGCCTCCAAGGGCGCGGTGATCTCGATGACGCGGTCGCTGGCGCGCGAACTGGGACCCGACGGGATCGGCGTCACTGCCATCGCACCGGGCATCCTGACCACGGAAAGCACCGAATACGTGCCACGGGCGCGCCATGAGCAATACGGGCAGGGCCGCGCGGTGCCCGGGCCGCAACCGCCCGAGGACGTGGCCGGAACCGTGGCCTTCCTGCTGAGCGAGGCCGCGCTGACGCTGACCGGGCAGGTTCTGCCGGTCAACCGGGGCTTCGTGTTCACATGACCGGGGCGGAGCTTCTGGCCGAGTTGCAGCGCCCGTGGCGCCACGGCGAACATGTCGACGCGCGCGGCATCGTGCTGGAGGCGCCGCTGATCCTCGACGGGCTGGAGGTGCGCGGCTTCGACCTGTCGGATGCGCGGCTGATGGGCGGGCTCAGCGCCCGGGGCACGCGGTTTCGCGGTCTGGCATGGCTGCGCCGGGGGACGGTGCGTGGGCCCTGCGATCTTCGCGGCGCGACGTTCCGCACCGACCTGCGCGCCGACGGTCTGGCGGCGGGCGATGTCTGTCTGGACGGGTCCGAAGTGCAGGGCGTCCTATCCTTCGCGGGTGCCCGGCTCGGCGCGCTGTCGATGAGGCACGCGCTGATGATGGCCAACGTGACGCTGGAGGGCGCGCGGATCGACGGACCGGTCGACGTGTCGGGGACCGAGATCCTCGGCGGGTTCTGGACCGCCGGCGCCGGGATCGCCGCGCTGAACCATCGCGAGGCGGAGATTTCCGGGCGGCTGCGCCTGCCGGCCTGAGCGCGGTCAGAGGCCGAAGCCGCCCGCCTCGGTCAATGTGTGCAACCGTTGGTAGAACCCGTCCACCTTGTCCTGCGCCGTCGCGCGCATCTCGGCATGACGGGCCGATGGATCGCCCGTCTCCCGCGCACCGGCCTCGCCAACCGCGCGCGAGACGTCCTGAACGAAAGCGCAAACAGGAAAACGCGCCTCTCCGAAGCCGGTCAGCGCCGCCTCGAGCGTATTATGAGCCGCAAGCGCCTCCGCGAGCACCACGGCGTCCTGCATTGCCATGGCGCCCCCCTGCCCCATGAACGGGGTCGAGGCATGGGCGGCATCGCCGATCAGCTGGACCCGCCCCCTGTGCCATGGCAGGGGAAGGACGATTTCCTCCACCGCCGTATAAAGCACCTCGGTCCCTGCCCCCAGCTCCGCGAGGAACGGTGCGGCGGGGCCGGTGAACTCCGCGAACCGCGCGGCCATCAGCCGGGGCCAGTCCTCGGGCGCGTAGTAGCTGTCCTCGGGCTCGGCCACGGTGCCGAAGGTATAAAGCAACCCGTCGCTGATCGGCATGATGCCGAAGCGCTTGGCCGGCCCCATCATCATGATCTTGTCGGTCAGCTCCGGCGGCCTGCGATGCACGGCCCGCCAGACGCCCACCCCCGTATAGCGCGGCGCAACCTCGATGCCGATCAGGGCGCGGGTCGCGGAACGCACGCCATCGGCGGCAATCACCAGATCGGCACGGGCGACGCTGCCGTCCGAGAGTGTCGCGGTGACGCCCCCGGCCCCGTCCTCCAGCCCGGTCACGGTCGTCCCCAGCTGCACCGGCACGCCGAGCGCTGCCACGCGGGCGGCCATGACGCGATGCATCTCTGCGCGCTTGATCCCGAGGATCGCGGGGATCCGGCCTGCGTCGGCGGTGGGATAGCGGGTCTCGACGATCGGTTTCCCGGTGTGATCGTAATAGGCGTTGCGGCCTTCGGGCACCGGGAACCCGGCCGCGAGGATATCCTGCAGCAGCCCGATTTTCCCGAGGCTTTCCAGCCCGTTGGCATAGACGAAGATGCCCGAGCTCTGGAATCGCCACGCCTCCTGCTTCTCGACAATCCGGACCCGGTGGCCGGTCTGCGTCAGCGCGATGGCCGCACAGCAACCAGCGATTCCGCCACCCACGATCAGTATGTCCAACGGGCGCTGCGGCATCGGTCTAGGCCTGATGCGTGGGCTGCAGGGATGTGTCCCTCAGCGCGATCTGGCGCTGGACGACTTGCTGCATCAGCTCCGCCTTGCGCGTGGCCAAGACCGGATCGGCCCAGCGGTTCGAAAGCTCGGACGGATCGGCCCCGAGATCGTAGAGTTCACCAAGCTCGGAGCCCTCGAAGACCGTCATCCGCCAGCCGTCATGGACCAGCGTGCGGCTGGCGGTGCGGCCATCGTCGCTGGCGAAGGCAAGGCCCGCATCCTCGATCAGGACGGGCAGATCGGCGGCGTCCGGAGCGAGGAGGTCGCGTCCCTGCATGCCCACGGGGCATGCGATCCCGGCGCTTTGCAGCAGCGTCGGGGCGAAGTCGATGGCGCTGCCCTGCAGCGACGATACGGATGCGCCCGCCCGCCTCGGATCGGTCCAGATCAACGGCACGCGGATCAGCCCGTGGCTGTGCAGCCCGTGTTTCAGGACCGTGCCGTGATCGCCCATGTAATCGCCGTGATCGGACATGAAGACGACCACGGTGTTCTCGGCCTTGCCGGTTTCCTCCAGCGCGTCGAGGATCCGCCCGAGCCAGTCGTCGATCATGGTGATCGCGCCGTAATTGAGCGCGATCATCCGGCGCGTCGCCTCAGCGTCGGTGTGAAAGGGCCAGTAGGCATCAGGGTTTTCCGCGCCGATCTCGTAGACGCGCCGGATATGGCGCGGCAGGTCCGTCCGGGCCGAGGTCGGATGGTCGAAGCTGTCGGGGAGCGGAATATCGGCCGGGTCATACATGTCGAAATAGTGCCCCGGCGGCGTGAAGGGATGGTGCGGATCGGGGAACGAGGCCAGTAGCAGAAACGGATCGTCGCTTGGGTCTTGCAGGAATTGGCAAGCCTCTTCGCCCACATAGGCCGTCGGATAAAGCGCCTCGGGCACCGCCGTCCGCCACACCTGCGGCGCGTCGCCGGGCCCGTTGCCGGCCGACGCGGCGCGTCCGCGCGGATCGGGCGCGCCGTCCAGCCGGTCGCGCAGCCAGCCCGTGTAATGCCCTTCCACCTGATCGCCATGGCCGATGCACAGGCGCAGATGGTCAAACCCGTAATAGGGAAGCGGCACGTCGCGGTCCGGGTCGTCGATCCAGCGGCTGCGGATCTCATGCTCGTATCCGGGCCCGCGCCGTTGGCTTCTGCGCGCCAGATCGAACGGCTCGGGCGGGGCCTCTCCCTCCCCGCCCGGCACCGCTGGCCGCGCCGGAACGGGCGATACGTTCTGGAAATGCGCCTTGCCCACCAGCCCCGTGCGATAGCCCGCCGCCCGCAGCACATCGGCATAGGTGGTGCAGTCGAGGCCCAAGGGAATGCCGTTCTGGCGGCACCCGTTGACCGAGGTCAGCTGCCCCGTGGCCAGCGCCGCTCGGTTCGGCTGACAGATCGGATTGGCGACGTAAAAGCGGTCGAACCGGGTGCCCCTCGCGGCCAGCGCATCGATCCGCGGCGTGTGCACGATGTCGTTGCCATAGCAGCCCAGGTGATCGGCCCGCTGCTGATCGGTCATGATGACAAGGAAATTCGGGCGGCTCATCTGAACATGAGGTCGACCGGATAGGTCACCAGTTCCGGGATGAAGAAGATCAGAAGGATCGCCAGCAGATCGAGAAGGATGAAGGGCACCGCCGCGCGGTAGATATCGCCCATCGTCGTGCCCTTGGGGGCCACGGCCTTCATCACGAACAGCGCCGCCCCGAACGGCGGCGAGGTCGCGCCGGTCTCGATCGCGACAAGGAAGAGGGCGGCGAACCAGACCGTGTCCATGCCGAACTGCTGCACGATAGGCACGAAGATCGGCAGCGTGATCAGCATGATCGGCAGGGGCCCCATGAACATCCCCATGAAGACCACCAGCATGATCATCATGAAGACGATCGCGTCATCCGAGATGTCGAGGCTCAGCACCGCATCGACCATCCCGTAGGTGGCCCCCGTGAAGGCCAGAAGCTGCGAGAAGGTGACGGCGCCCGACACGATCAGAAGCACCATGACCGAGATGTTGGCGCTGGAGAACATCGTGTCGCCGAAGACCTTCGGGCTCAGTCGGCGGCGCAGCGCGGCCAGCAGCAGCGTGGCGAAAGCCCCCGTCGCGGCGGCCTCGCTGGGGGTGGCGATGCCCAGGAAGATGACCCCTACAACCGAAAAGACGATCACCGACAGCGGCACGATGTTGAAGGCGGTGGCCGTCAGCTTTTCGCCCAGGCTGACCTTCGGAACGTCGAAGGACGGCGCGAGGTGCGGCTGCAGGTGGCAGCGGCCGAGGATGTAGAGGACGTAGAGCAGCGCCATCAGGAGCCCCGGCACGATGATGCCGATCAGGATGCGTCCGATCGAGATATCGCCGATCACGCCCAGAACCACCGCGAGCGACGATGGCGGGATCATGATCGCAAGGCCAGAGGATCCGAGGATGGGGCCCAGCGACATCGGTTTCGCGTAGCCGCGCTTTTCCATCTCGGGCGTGAGCGAAGACCCCAGAAGCGCGATGGACCCCATGGAATTGCCGGTCAGGGTGGAGAACAGGACGCCACCGCCCACCGCCATCAGCGCCAGCCGCCCGCGCAGCTTTCCGAACCACTTGTCGAGCGTGTCCATAAGGTCGATGGCGATGCCGGAGCGGAACATCGCCTCGCCCATGATCATGAAGAGCGCGATGGGGATCAGCGTGAAACTGGTGACCGAGCCGACGGTGTTCAGGACCAGTTGCTCGACCCCGGAGAAGCCGCCCATCAGGATGTAGGATCCCACCAGGTTGATCGCGAGAAAGGCGAAGGCGACCGGCAGGCCCGCCATCATCAGCGCGAACAGAGGGATCAGGATGATGGTGAGCGTGACATACCATTCCATCGCTCAGAGCACCTCGGCACGCAGGGTGCGGATGATCTGGTCGAGGAACTGGACGGCCATCAGGGCCATGCCCACGGGCAGGGCGGCGGTGATCCACCAGCTTTGCGGACGCATCACCGTCACTTGCCGGACGCCCAGGTCGAATTGCTCGATCACCACGCTGATGCCGACGACGGTCAGCACGGCGCAAAGCGCGAACCCGATGGTCGCATTCATGAGTTGCAGCAGCAGACGCCAGCGGCCCGACAGGCTGTCATAGACCAGATCCATGACCACATGCAGGTTCTTTTCCAGCAGGTAGGGCGCGCCGAGGAAGGTGATGAACAGAAGCGCGTATTCGCTGACCTCGATCACCCAGAGCTGCGACGCGCCGCCGAGCCAGCGGATGAGGACCTCGAAGCAGATGATCGCGGCGATCATGGACAGAAGGCCCGCGCCAAGCACGGCACAAAACAGGTTCAGGCGACTGAAAATGCGCCTTAGCTGGGTCAGGGTGCGGTCCACCTTCTGCCTTCCGTTCTTGCCAATGGGCGGGGTCGGAACATGCCCGACCCCGCCGTTTCGCGCGTCACATCAGGCCGTCAGCGATCCAGCATCTCGCGAAGCTCGGCCGCGATTTCCGCGCCGGCGTTTTCCGCGGTCATGCCCCATGCCGCGTCCATGGCCATGGCCTCATAGCGCGCGGCCTCGTCCTCGGGCAGCATGAGGTAGTTGAACCCGGCCGCCTCCTGCGCGGCGCGCTCGGTCGCGATGTCCTCGGCCCAGATGTTGTCCATCCGGGGGGCGAAATCCTCGCGCAGGAAGGTCGTGAACCGCTCCTGCAGGTCGGGCGACATCTCGTTGAACAGGTCCATGTTCATCAGAACCGGGAAACCCGCGCGGTAGACGCCGGGCTGAACGACCGTCTCCACCAGCCCCTCGAACTGCGCGGCCTGCCCCAGCGGGCCCTGCATGAACCCGTCGATGGTGCCGCGTTCCAGCGCGGTGTAGATTTCCTCCATCGGCAGGACGATGGGCTCGGCGCCCAGTGCCTGCACCAGCGGCAGAAGCGTCGGGAAGACGCGGATGCGCTTGCCTTCGAGATCGGCGAGGCCGGTGACCTCGTCGCCCATGTAGAGCTGGAAATTCAGTTGCGTGGCCGGGATTTCGCCGATGAACGCAAGGTCCTGTTCGGCGTGCAGCTCGGTCATCCGCTCGTGGTAATCGGTGGCCGCGATCTCTTCGTAGTTCAGGAAGGACAGGTTCATCGTGCCCGAGGTCGGCACAAGGCCCTGGTAGTAGCTGGGGCTGGTATAGGTCATGCCCATCGCACCGTTGCGCACGCCCTCGGCCTGGCCGAAGGGCGGCATCACCTCGGGGCCGCCGCGCCAGTTGATCTCGATCTCGCCGGCGAAGCGTTCGTTCACCTCCTCGACGAACTGGGCGAAGGGCCCGGTGATGTAGACCGACCGGGGCGCCAGCGTGACGGCGTTGATCTGGACCGGATCGGCGAAGGCCGGGGCGGCGGCGGCGGCAACGCCGGCCGCAAGCAAGGCGGTGCTAAACACGTGTTTCATGGGAACTCCCGTTGTGAGTGGAATGATCGAGCGGTGTGGTCCAGGCGTTGTAGCCATAGACCCAATCCGCGTTGCCGGCCTTCTTGAGCCAGTCATTGGCAAGCGAGCTTTCCTGGACCCGCGCGGTGCGGGGCTTGCGTTCCGTCTCGTAGCGCGCGAGCGCGGCCTCGATATCGTCGGCGCCATTGGCGCTTTCGAGGGCGCGGGCCAGCACCACCGCATCCTCGATGGCCATGCAGGCGCCCTGCGCCATGAACGGCACCATGGGATGCGCCGCGTCGCCCAGAAGCGTCGCACGCCCCTTGGCCCATTGCGGCATCGGATCGCGCACATGCAGCGCCGATCGCGTGACCTCGTCCAGCGCGTCCAGCAGCCTGCGCGCATCGCCGTGAAAATTGGCATAGGCGCGGCGCAGGTCCTCGGCATCGCCGGGCAGCGTCCAGCCTTCTTCGGACCAATCCTCCTGCGGCAGGGTCGCGAAGACGAAGATCTCCCGCCCTCCGGTCAGGGGGAAGGTCACGATCTGCTTTTCCGGCACCTCGCCCCACCACTTGGTGAAAGCGTCGATGTCGGGCAGACCGGCGGCCTTTTCGCTGGGGAAGGTGCCGCGATAGGACACCATGCCGGTATAGCGCGGGTGATCCTCGCCCCAGAGCGCGGTGCGCACGACCGAGTGAATGCCGTCGGCGCCGATCACCACGTCGAACGCCGCCCGCGTGCCATCGGCAAAACCCAGCGCCGCCTGATCCTCGACAAGCTCCAGCGAGACCGCCCCCATTCCGAGGCGCAGCCTGTCCTCGGGCAGGCGCGCGCGCAGGGCGTCCAGCAGATCGGCGCGGTGGATGGTCAGCTGCGGCGCGCCGTATTTTTCCTCCGCCGCCGCACTCATCGGCAGACGCGAGGTTTCCTCGCCGCTGACGCCGTCCCGGCTGATCCGAAAGCTGGGACGGGCCGCGCTGTCGCGCAGGTAAGGGCCGACGCCCAGCTGGTCGAGGGCGAAGACGGCGTTCGGCGTCAGGTTGACATCGGCCCCGACACGGTTGAACGCCCGCGCCTTTTCGAAGACCTGCACGTCGTGACCAGCCTGATGCAGCGCAATGGCCGCGCAAAGACCACCGATACCACCGCCGCATATGCCGATTGAAAGCGTCACTTTGGCCCTTTTGATCTTGCCGGGTGTTCCATATTGAACTATATGTTCAAAGATAGGTTATGACGACCCTTGCGGTCAACAGTTTTCCGCCGCGGGGTCCCGGCACGACGCGCAGAGCTGAACGACAGGACAGATCCCCATGGGCGACACGCCATCCCAGACCCCCTACTCCGTGCCCCCGGTCGAGCGGGCCCTGAAACTTCTGCATTACATCGGCGAAGGGCAGCGGGCGCGGAACCTGTCCACCGTGTCGCGCGAACTGGGGATCAACCGAACGACCCTGATCCGCCTGATCCACACCCTTGTGGAACACCGCATGATCGAGGAACTGGGCGACGGCGGCGGCTACCGGCTGGGTGCAGGGATGGTCAGCCTCGGCGCGCAGGCCATCCAGGGGCGGGACATCGTGCAGGTGTGCCAGCCGATCCTGCGCGAGCTCTGCCTCGAAACCGGCATGTCGGCGCATCTGGGGGTGCTGGACGGGCGCGACATCATCTACCTCGGACGCGAGGCGCCCAATTCCCATCTCGTCAGCAACGTGCGCACCGGATCGCGGCTGGCGGCCCATGCCTCGTCCATCGGCCGCGCGATCCTCGCGGAACGCTCCGAGACGCAGTTGCGGCAGATCTTTTCCGGTGACCCGCCCGAGACCGCGACCGACAAGACGCCAAGGACGATCGAGGCGATCATCGCGCAGGCCCGCCACGACAAGGCCGAAGGCTTCGCCTGGAGCCAGGGGAATTTCGAGGCGGGCATCGGGTCCTGCGCGGCGGCGGTCTTCGATCATACCGGCGAGGTCGTGGGCGGCATCAACGTGTCCGGCCCCGAAGCGCGCTTCGCCGCCGGTCGCGACGGCCGCGATCCGGCCCTGATCGACGCGGTCACCTCGGCCGCGCGCAAGGCCTCGGCCGGGCTGGGATACACCGCGCGCTAGGGCCATCTGGCCCAGGGATGCGGTCGGCCAGACAAGTCCTCGTAGATCGATTTCTGCCGCTGGTAGGCGCGCAGGCCCGCGCGACCCTTCTCGCGCCCGATCCCGCTTTCGCCGTCGCCGCCGAAGGGCGTCGAGATCGAGAACTGCTTGTAGGTGTTGATCCAGACCGTGCCGGCCCGGATGGCGCCCGCGATACGCCGACAGCGGCGATGATCGGTCGACCAGATGCCGCAGGCGAGCCCGTAGTCGTTGTCATTGCCCTGCGCGATCACGTCGGCCTCGTCCTCGAAGGGCATCACGACCAGCACGGGTCCGAATATCTCCTCCCGGCAGGTGCGCGCCGTGTTGTCGAGCCCGGCGATGATCGTGGGCATGTAATAGGCGCCCGATTGCAGCGCCGCATCCTCGGGCCGCGTGCCGCCGCACAGGATCGTGCCGCCTTCGTCGCGGGCCAGCGCCACGTAGCGTTCGACAGCTTCGCGATGCTCGGGGTGGACCAGCGAGGACACCTGCGTCGCCGCGTCGAAGGGATAGCCGACCACCAGCGCCCGCGTCGCCTCGACCAGCCGCGCGACGAAGGCGTCGTATATGCTGCGCTGCACGAACAGGCGCGACCCCGCGATGCAGCTTTGCCCCGAGGACGAGAAGATGCCGAACAGGATCCCTGCGATGGCGAGGTCGGTGTCGCAGTCGTCGAACACGATCGTCGGTGACTTGCCGCCCAGCTCCAGCGAGACCGGCATCAGCTTTTCCGCCGCCGCATGGGCCAGCCTGCGCCCCGTCGCCGTGCCCCCGGTGAACGAGACCTTGGCGATATCGCGATGCTCGACCAGCGCGTTGCCGACCTCGCGCCCCGAGCCCGGCAGGACCGACAACAGCCCCTGCGGCAGGCCCGCCTCTTCGGCGATGCGCGCCAGTTCGAGGCTGACCAGCGGCGACCAGCTGGCCGGTTTCAGCAAGACGGCGTTGCCCGCCGCAAGGGCCGGCGCGACCTTCTGGGCATCGGATGCGATCGGCGAATTCCAGGGCGTGATCGCCGCCACGAGGCCCAGCGGCTCGTGGATCGAGGCCGTGGTGTAATCCCCGCGCGGCACGGTCAGCAGATCGTCGGAGGTTTCCGCCACCGCCGCGAAATACCGGAAGGTGCCAGCAGCAGACATCGCCAGCGCGCGCGTTTCGGTCAGCGTCTTGGAGGTGTCGCGGCTCTGCACCCAGGCGATGCGGTCGATATTGGCCGCGATACCCTCGGAGATGCGGTAGAGCACCGTGGCGCGTTCATGGGGCTTGAGCGCCCCCCAGGCCGGTTGCGCGGCGCGCGCGCCGGCGATGGCAAGCTCCACGTCCTCCGCCGCCGCACCGCTCAGCGTGGTGTTGATGCTGCCCTCGGCGGCGAAGAGCGAGGTGATCGGCGCGCCACGCCCCTTTTGCCAGAGGCCGCCCACAAAGATCCGGTCGTCGCGAAATGTCTGGTCCATGGCGCCCTCAGATGACGATCGCGGCGCGCCGGTTCACGACGGCGCGCGCGATGCTGTAAACGGTGGATCGGGACGTCTTGGGGTTTCGCGGCGACGGCTTGCCCACCAGTTGCATGGAAAACTCCAGCGCCTGCGAGGTGACGCGGAAGGCGTGGGTGTTCTCGGTCGTGCCGGGGTCCGCGACGAGGCGGACACGCGTCTTGTCCATGCCCAGCCCGGCCAGAGCCAGCGTCGCGGCGACATTGGCGTTCTTGGGATACCGCTGCGCCGCCTCCCGCGCGCTTCCCTCGAAGAACGTGCAGGGCGCGGTCAGCGCGGCAAGGTCGGTCACATCCCCGGCCGGCGTGCCGACCCAGGCGCCCGGCGGCTTGGTGCCGGTATAGTCGACCGATATCAGCCCCGAGAGCCGCGCCGCGCCAAGCGCGTCGATCCCGCCGATGGCCCCGGCGGGAACGACGCAGTGCGCGCCCGAGGCCCGCGCGGCGGTTTCCAGCCCGACGGCCAGGTCCGGCTCCGCCAGGGCGCCGACCGAGGCCACGATCAGGTCCGTGCCGCTGGCCAGCACCGCCGCCCCGAAGGCCGCCACCGCGCCGTGTCCGGCGCATTCGACGACCACGTCGGGGCGCGTCGCAAGCAGCGCGTCGAGGTCCGATACCACCGACGCCGTCCCGCCAAGTGCCGCACCAACCTCCGCCTCGCGGCCCGGGCGCACCAGCACGGTGACGCGCTCGGGCGCGCGTTCCTGCGCGGCGAGGATGTCGATCAGGTCGCGGGCGATCGCGCCGAACCCGATGATCGCGACGTGACCGAGGCTCATGACTTGCCGCCCGCAGCCCCTGCGGGCGGTCCCGCGAAGGAGTCCGCGAAGGGGCCGATGGACACCATGTCGACCTCCACCACCACGGGGCCACTCTGCCCGAGAGTCGCGTCCAGCGCCTGCGGGAAATCCTCGATCCGGCCGACGCGGGTGTGGGGCATGTCGATGGACTGGCACAGCAGCCCGAAATCGGGCGTCTTGAGCTTGGAGTAATGCCTGCGCCCGTCGTATTGCGCGTCCTGGATGTTCTCGATCACGCCATAGGCCGCGTCGTTCATCAGCACGAAGGTGATCGGCAGCTCCGCATCGACCGCCGTGATCAGCTCGGCGATGCCAAGCTGCGCGCCGCCGTCGCCCACCAGCGCGATGGTCCGCGCCTCAGATCCCGCGGCCGCCCCGATGGCCATGGCGATCCCCTGCCCGATGCCGCCGCCAAGGGCATGCACGCCCAGATGCGGCGCCGTGATCTGGACGTAGCGGTTACCGAAGGTGGAGTTCGAGATCGTCACGTCGCGCACCCACGGATGGCCGCCCTGCGGCACCACCGCCAGCAGGTGATCGGCGACCACCTGGTAGGGCCCGAGCCGCGCGCGCAGCGCCCCCTCGGATTTCGCGCGGGCCACGGCGATGTCGTAATGCAGCTGCGGGTCGGCCCCCAGCCGCTCGGGCAATCGGTCCAGAAGCGCGCGCAGCGTCGCCGCCGCGTCGCCGCAGAGAAACCCGTCGACCGGGTAGTTGCGCCCGCCCTGCGCAGGCTCCATGTCGATCTGGAACAGCGGACGCGGCAGCGGCATCTTGTTGTTGCGCGTCTCGTTGCCCCGCAGCCGCGAGCCCACGACGATCATCAGGTCGCAGCCCTGATAAAGCGCCTCGGCCTCGGGGGTCATGTTGAAGGCCCCGAGGGTGCCCTTGTGGGTTTCTGGAACCACCGCGCGTCCTTGCGTCGAGCTGACCGCGCCGAAGCCGCGTTCGACCAGCTCCAACGCCTCGGCCGCGGCCCCGCGCGCGCCACCGCCGAGCCAGAGCATCGGCCGTTTCGCGGATTTCACCCGTTCGGCCAGCGCGTCGAGGGCGGCATCCTCCACCGGCGGCAGGGCCGGGCGCGGCGGGGTCAGGCGCAGCCCGGGAACTGCGGGAATGCGCTGCACATCGACGGGCACCTCGAGGCTGACCGGACCTGTGGGCGGCGTCATCGCCGCGCGGATCGCGGCCGAGAGCGTGCCTAGAACCCCCATTTCGTCCCAGATGCGGAACACGGCCTTGGACACGCCGCGCAGCATCTCGGGCTGCTTGGGCACGTCGTGGATCGCGGCGCGGTCGCGGTCCATCCAGGGGCGGTCGATCTGCGTGGTCAGGTGCAGCACCCGGCTGCCCGCCGTCAGCGCCTCGGCCTGCGCGCCCGCGGCATTGCCCGCCGCCGTCCCCGTCGAGGTCAGCGCCACGCCCAGTTGCCCCGAGACGCGTGAAAAGGCGTCGGCCATGTTCATCGCCCCGGCCTCGCCCCGCGCCGGGATGAAGCGGATGCGCCCCTGCTCGGCCACCGCGTCGAGGATCGGCATGTTGTGGATCGAGATCACGCCGAACATGGTGGTGACGCCCGCATCGGCAAGCGCCTCGGCGATCTGGTGGCCAACGGTCTGGGACATGGGGCTTGGGTCTTTCGTCAGGGTCTTCGGAAACGGGGATCAGGCAAAGCGCGACACGCCGCCCGAGATTTCGAGCTTGGCACCGGTGATGTAGCTGGACGCGGGCGAGGCGAGGAACGCGATCGCGCGGGCGGGCTCCTCCGGCTGGCCAAGCCGGCCGAGGGGGATTTTCTTGGACCGTGCGAGCGCCGCGAACCAATCCTCGCGGCTCTGGGCCTTGTCCTCGCGCGCCTCGTAGCGGCGCTGCCATTGGGCAGAGTCCACGAGGCCCAGAAGGATCGAGTTGACGCGGATGTCAGGCGCGAGTTCCGTCGCCAGAGATTTCAGCAGGTTCTGCACGCCGGCCCGCGCGGCGGAGGTGCAGACCATGTGCGGCTCGGGTTGCAGCGCCAGTAGCGAGTTGACGGCGACGATCGCGCCCTGCCCGCTTGCGCGCAGCATGCCCTCGAAGGCGCGGATCGGGTGCAGCTGGCTGAAGAATTTCAACTCCAGCTCCTCGCGCCAGTCAGCGTCGCTGGTGTCGGCATAGGTCGAAACACGCCCCTGCCCGGCATTGGTGACAAGCGCGTCACAGCCGCCGAAGGTCTGCCCGACCTCCTCGGCGAAGCCTGCGACCGCGTCCGGGTCCAGCACGGAAAACGCCCGCGCCAGTACCCTGTCCGCGCCGTATGCGTCTGCCAGTTCCGCCGCCACTTCCTCCAGCCGGTCCGCGCCACGGGCGCAGAACGCCACCCGCGCGCCGTCCTCCAGAAGCATGCGCACGGCCGCCAGCCCGATCCCGGAGGAGCCGCCGGTGACCACGACGCAACGGTCGGTCAGTCCGAGGTCCATGGTTCAGCCTTCCTTCGGAAAGCCGGGGTCGGGCCGCCCGGCCATGACCGCGCGTTGCGCCGGCGTGGGCGGGCCCGCCGTCATCCACTGGTCCATCGCCTCGGGGTCGGTGCGCGACCAGACCTTGGGTTCGTGCGTCGCCTCGTCGATCTGCTGCACCTCCGAGGTGAACTCGATCACGAAGCCCGAGGGCGAGACGAAATAGGCGAACGGGTTGTTGCCCGGCCCGTGCCGCCCCGGTCCCCAGCTTGGCACCTGTCCCTGCTGCTTCATGCGGCCGATGCCGCGCATGAAACTGTCGATGCCCGGCATCTCGAAGGCGACATGGTTGACCGACGCATATTGCGCGCGCACCAGCGCGATGGCGTGGTGATCGCTGCCGATGCGCAGGAACACCATCTGGTCGGCGGAGTAGTCGCTGGTGCGGAACCCCAGCATCTCCTCGTACCAGTGCTGCACGCCGTCCATGTCGGGTGTGTTCAGGACCACGTGGCTGATCTTGCCGGGATAGGCGTGGACCTCGTCGGCGTCGCGCAGGGGGATATCGGCGGTGATGCGCAGGCGCCGGTTGTCGGGGTCGACCACCTCGAAGCCGTAGCCGCCGAAGGGCCCTTCGAACACGCCCGGTGCGCCGCGCAGGTCCGCGCCCTTCTCGGAAAGCTGCCGGTAGAGCGCGTCGATGCCGTCGCGGTCCGGCATTCCGAAATGGATGTACTCGATGCCATAGGTCGCATCGTCCTTGAGGCCGTAAATGAAGGGCTCGTCCCCGGTTCCGCGCAGATAGGTGATCCCGTCGCCCTCATGGGCCACGTGCAGCCCCCATTGATCGGTGTAGAACGGCGTTGTCGCGGTGATCCCGGGTGCACGCATCACGATGCCGCGCAGGTGATCCAGTCTGAGGTCTTCGGTCATCTCAAGCTCCCTCGGGGTTTCGGGCGGCGGGCAGGCCCATGTGATCCAGCAGCGCGGTGCAGAACGCGTCGGGGCGTTGCAGGTAGACTGCATGCCCGGCGCGGTCGATCTCGGTGACGGTGGGGTGCGCGCCCATTGCCGCTTCCCACGCGTCGGCGGCGGCCAGGGTCTGCGCCATGGGCGTCACCCGGTCCTGCGCGCCGATGATGAAGCCGGGACGCGCGGCGACATGGGCCAGATCGCCGGGCAGATCGCCCGACGCGAGCATCCGCACCGCCTGGGCGTAGCCTGCGGGGTTGACCTGCGCCATCGCGGCCTCGACGCTCTTGACGATCTCTGGGTGCCTCTCCGGCTCGTGCACGAGGTTGGCGGCGCGCGCGCTGGCGAAGGCGGCCGGGCCGAGGCGCGCGAGATCGGTCAGCCGGGCCGCGACGCCGTCGGGCAGCTTCCCCCCGCGCGGCACGCCGTAGCCCTTCGCCGCGGCGGCCAGCGTGAGGCTCTGCACCCTGTCCGGGGACCTGCGCGCGAAGGCGGCCGCGATCAGCGTTCCAAGCGAATGCCCGACGAGATGCACCGCGCCATGGCCAAGGCGGTCCAGCAGGCCCGCCAGCGCGTCCGCGTAATCGCCGGCCATCGGCCAGTCTTCGGCCAGTGGCGCGGAATTCGAATAGCCCGGCGCGTTCCACGCAAGCAGGCTCAGGTCGGCAGGCAGATACCCGAAGAGCGGCGCGAAGGAGGCGGCGCTGGACCCGATGCCATGCAGAAACACCACCACAGACCCCGACCCCGAGCGACGGATATACGACAGATCGCCGGACACCCCGGGCATCGGCTCAGTCATCGCGGTATCGCCCTGTTTACGGATGCCGGCAAATCGGATCGTTCCTGCGGTCTTGTGTTTGAACTGTGGTTCATTATTGAACAATACGTTCAAAACAGTTTGCAGCCCACGCCCGCTCATGTCAAGGCTCTGGTCCGCCCGTCCCAAAGCGCTGCGCCCGACCTCGCGCAGGACATCGCCGGCATCTCCCGGACGACGCAGCAGCAGGGAGCACACGCCGTCGGTGCCGCCCCTCGATGCGAGAGAGGCCGCGGCCAAATCAGATTGGACGGTAAAAATATTTTTAATCAGCATATTATTGCTCGAAACTGATATTTCGCATGAAGCGTTTGAGACGCATCATACCCGCTCGATGGTGAACTCAGGCGCCCCCTGCCAGACAAGCTTGCGGCTCGCGCCGGGGCGGACATTCCGGATGATCCCGGGATCGAAGGCGAAGACACACCGCCCGCCCGAATGTCGGACGGACGGATAGATCAGCCCACGATGCCCCTCTGATCTCAGATCCGCGGCAAGGCGCTGCCCGGCCGGTGCTGAACCGGTTGCCCGAGGGTCGCGTGCAGGTCAAAGCCGCGTTGATATGGCTCTGCCCATAAAGGGTCAGGTCATGGGAGCGCCGCGCGAGGGAGCCAGAGCGCGATTGCGTCCAACGCACACGCGCTCAGACCAGCGACATCGCCTCGGTGCCCTGCAAGATGTCCCCCAGCGTCTTCAGCGCACCGTCAAGGGCGGCGATATCCGGCGCCCCTCCGAGGCAGATGCGAACACCATTGCCCATCGTGTCGAGCGGCTGAAGCGGCGTGGGCGCGGCCACGGTGATGCCGGCCTGCGCCGCCTGCGCCATCAGGCCCACCGGCGCCCGGCCGGGCGGCAGGCGCATCCAGACGTGGAAGGCCGGCACGTCCGACATCAGGTCGAGCGCCGGACCGAGGCGCGCGCGCGCCACCTCCGTCCGTTCGGCGGCGGCCGCGCGCTTGGCCTTCACCTGGCGGGCCATCAGGCCGTTCTCGATCATCCGCGTGGTGACTTCCGCCATGATCGGATTCGCCATCCACCCGGTCGACCGGATGGCGTTGACGATCCGGTCGCGCATGCCCTCGGGGGCGACCATGGCGCCCACCCGAAGGCTCGGTGACAGGCACTTGGCGAAGCTGACGACATAGATGCTGCGCTCTGGCAAGAAGGCCGAAAGCGGCTTGACCCCGTCGGGTGGAAGGAAACCGTAGGCGTCGTCCTCCACGATCCAGCCGTCGTGCCGCGCCACGATCTCGGCGATCTCCGCGCGCCGTTCCGGCGGCATGAGCGACCCCGTGGCGGCCTGCAGCGTGGGCGTAGTATAGAGCACCGCCGGCCCGCTCTCGCGGAACGCCGCGTCGAGACGCTCTGGGATCAGCCCGTGCCGGTCCATCAACACGCCGCGGAGGTCGTAGCCCTCCATGAGCGCAAGCGACATGATACCGGAATAGGGCAGGTTCTCGGTCAGGACCGGCGCGGCGGAACGCGCCAGAAGCCGCAGCGCGATGGCGATCGCATGCTGCGCACCATGGGTCACGTGCAGGCGATCGGGCGCGGCCTCCATGCCAAGCGTCGAGACCCAGCCCGCCATGGCGACACGATGCGCCTCCAGACCCTGATGCGGCAGGTAGCCCATGAGCGCGTGCAGGTCATCGCCATCGATGACCTCGGCCATCGTGCGCGCGAAATCCTGCGTCTCGCCGGTCGCCGGCGGCGCGTTCAGGGCCAGGTTGATACCACGATGCGCAAGCCCGATCTCGGTCACGCCCAACTGCGGCGTCTTGCCGGTGACGAAGGTGCCGCGCCCGACCTCGCCCGAGATCAGCCCGCGGCTTTCGGCGATGGCATAGGCGCGCGAGACGGTCCCGATGCTCAGCCCGAGCCTGGTGGCCATCTCCCTGTGGGTCGGCAGGCGCTGGCCCACGGCCAGTTTGCCCGTCGCAATGTCGTTTTCCAGCGCGGCGACGATCTGAAGGTAGCGCGGTCCATCATCGTTATGCAGCCTCGGCATTCAGGTCACTCCGCAACATTACGCAAATATCTGTAGGACAATCCGGGGATTGTCGCAATACTTAACGATCCACGGGGCTTGCAAGGCGCGCAGCCAAGGGTGAGAATGACGGGTCATTCTGAGATACAGACTTTAATATTCTGATATATATGATTTTTTATTGTGATAGCGCCCCGATGCAATCTTACGGATTGACCACCGATTGTCGCATAAGCTAGGGTCGAAAAAACACCGCTTGGGAGGGTCACGTGATCTACGATCTGCGTATCTACGAGCATGCCGAGGGCCGCGCGGACGCGGTGCGTGAACGGTTCATGGCCGAAGTCGCCACCCGCTTTCCGGACCACGGCATCGAACTGGTCGGCGCCTTCGTCGACGCGGCCACCGGACGCCTGACCTACCTGACGCGGTTCCCTGACGAAGAGGCGCGCGCAGCCGCGTGGGCCTCGTTCGGTGCCGATCCGGGATGGCAGGCGGCCAAGAAGAACTCCGAGATCGATGGCCCGCTCGTCGTGAAACAGCACGTGTCGCTGCTGGAGCCCGCCATCGCGGACCTGCCGCTCGCCTGAACACGCCTTCGAAAGGGGATAGCCCTTGAAGCCAGCCCAGTTCGACTACGCCCGACCAAAGACCGTGGAGGAAGCCTGCGGCCTCCTCGCCGGGGACATGGACGCGCGCGTTCTGGCGGGCGGGCAGACGCTCGTGCCGATGCTGGCCATGCGCCTGTCGCGCCCCTCGGTTCTGGTGGACATCACGCGCATCGAGGCGCTTGGGGGGATAACCCTCGGCGCCGACACGGTGGCGATCGGGGCGGTCACGCGGCAGGCGGCGGCCCTTGCCTCGGAGGTCATCCGGGACGAGGTTCCGCTTCTGGCGAAGGCGCTGCGCCATGTCGGCCATCCACCGACGCGCTGCCGGGGCACGATGGGCGGCTCCGTCGCCCATGGCGACCCGTCCGCCGAGATCCCGCTGGCGATGACGGTGCTTGGCGCGGGCATCGTGTTCGCCGACGATGACGGGGAGGAAGAGGCGTTCGACCCGGCCGATTTCTTCCTCGGGCCGATGCTGACCTCCGCGCCGATGGGCGGTCTGCTGACGCGGCTGGTGTTTCCCCGTCGTGGCACCGCCCCGACTGGCACGGGGTTCCGCGAGATCGCCTCGCGCCGCAGCGACTATGCCTTTGCGTCGGCCGGCGCGCAGGTGGTGCTCAAGGCCGACGGCACATGCGCCGAGGCACGGCTCGGCATCGGCAGCGTGGGCGACACGCCGGTCGCGGTCGATGTGGCCGGCCTGTCCGGCACCCGTCTGACGCGCGAGGACATCCGCGACGCGGTGGCCGAGGCGCTCGAGGATCTGGAGACGGTCGACGACCTTCACGCCACGGCGCGCTACCGCAAGCGCGCGGCCGCGCGGCTGGCGGAACTGGCGCTGACCGAGGCCCGCGACGACGCATTGGAGCAGGCAGGATGAAGACCGAACTGACAGTCAACGGACGCACCCATGTCGTCGAGATCGAGCCGCGCACGACGCTTCTGGACGTGCTGCGCGACAGGCTGGGGCTGACGGCGACCCATGCGGGATGCGAACACGGGGTCTGCGGCGCCTGCACCGTGCTGGTGGATGGCGAGGCGGTGAGGTCCTGCCTGATCCTCGGTGTGCAGGCCGACGGGCTCGACATCCGGACGGTCGAGGGACTGACGACGGGCGACGGCACGCTCGACATCGTGCAGGACGCGTTTTGCGAGACCCACGGCCTGCAATGCGGCTACTGCACCTCGGGCATGATCCTGGCCGCGCACGCGCTGCTGCGGGCCAACGCCACGCCGGACGAAGAGGACATCCGCGAGGCGATATCGGGCAATATCTGCCGCTGCACCGGCTACCAGCAGATCGTCGAGGCGATCGAGCTCGCCGCCGAACGGATGCGGACATCGAACGTGCTCAGCGCCGGCGAGGTGGTGAAATGACCGATCCCGCACGCAGCTACGTCTCGACCAACCGCCGGGTGCGCGAGGATCGCCGCTTTGTCGCGGGCGCTGGCCGCTACGTGGCCGATCTCGACATTCCCGGCACGCTGCATGTGGCGCTCGTCGCCTCCACCGCGCCGGCCGCGAAGATCCTCGGGATCGACACGACCGAGGCGCTGGCCATGGAGGGCGTCGTCGACGTCCTGACCGGCGAGGAGCTTTCGGCGGGCGTCACGCCCCTGATGAACGGGCTCGACACGCCGCGCGTGCGCCGCTTCCCGCTGGCGGTGGGGCAGATCCGCTATGCCGGCGAATGGGTGGCCGCCGTGGTCGCTGAAAGCCGTGCGCTGGCCGAGGACGCCGCCGAGAAGGTGCGCGTCAGGACCGAACCCCTGACCTTCGTGATCGACGCCGAGACCGCGCTGGGGCAGGACGCGCCGCCGGTCCATTCCGAGCACGGCTCGAACCTGCTGCTCGACAAGACCTTCGACTGGGGGCCCGTGGCCGACGACTTCGCCGCCGCCGAGGATCACCTCAGCCTGCGCGTGACCTGGGGCCGCAACGCCACCGTTCCCATCGAGACCTTCGGCGTGATCGCGCGCTGGAACCCGTGGGACGAGATGCTCGATGTCTGGGCGTCGATCCAGATGCCGAAATATGCCGACCAGATCGCCCGCGCGCTGAAGCTGCCGGGCAATGCGGTCCGGGTCCATTACGACGTGGACGTGGGCGGCAGCTACGGCGTGAAGCGCGGGATCAAGCATACGGTGCTGGTGTCGTATCTCGCGCGGAAGCTGGGCCGCCCCGTGCGGCTGATCGAGGACCGGCTGGAGAACATGCGCGCGGGCGATGCGCAGGGACCCGAACGGATCTTCGACATCGACGTGGCCTTCGACCGGGATGGCACCGTGCGGTCGATGAAGATGCGCGCCCTCGACAATGCGGGCGCCTATGCCGGCCGCGCGCCGTTCCAGCTGGGCAAGCCCATCGGGGCCATCGTCGGCCCCTACCACATCGGCTCGGTGCAATACCGCGCCATGTCGGTCACCACCAACAAGGCGGTGCAGGAGGCCGTGCGCGGCTTTGGCCAGGCGCCGACGAACTACGCCATCGAGACGATGATGGACCGGATCGCGGCGCATCTGGGGATGGACCGGCTGGAGCTTCGCCGCCGCAACCTGATCCGGGCCGACGAATTCCCCTACACCATTCCCTCCGGCAGCACCTATGACAGCGGCGACTACCACACCGTGATCGACAAGGTGCTGGCCCATGCCGATTACGCGGCGCTGACGGCCGAGCGCGACAGGCTCCGGGCCGAGGGGCTGTGCGCGGGCATCGGGATCGCCGCCTGCCTCGAGCCCTCGGGGGGCAACTCGTCCTTCGAGCCGCTTCTGAACGAGAACAACCGCACCTCTACATGGATGGAGGGCTCACGCGTGATCATCGACGCGCTTGGCGGCGTCACCGTGACGATCCACACCACCAGCTCCGGACAGGGGCACGAGACGCTGGCCGCCACCGTGGTGGGCGAGGAGCTGGGCATCGATCCCGACCGCATCCGCGTGACCCGGCCCGACAGCCTGTCGAGCCTGCCGGGCAACTCGCCCGTGGGCAGCCGGATGGCCATCATGCTGGGCGGTGCGGCGGCGCGGGCCGCGCGCGACCTCAAGCGGCAGCTTGTCGCCATCGGCGCGCATGCGATGGGGATCGATCCGGCCGAGGCGAGCTACGACGCGGGCACGATCACGGCGCCGGACGGACGCGCCGTGGGCTGGGACGAGCTGGTGGATATCGGCCACAGGCGGTTCCATGACCTGCCGCCGGGCACCAACCCGGGGCTTACCGCCTCGTTCATCCAGCAGGTGCCGACCGGCGTCGCCCTTCCCAAGGACGGCAAGGTGCAGATGTATCCCTGCTATTCTTTCGAGTTCCACCTTGTCCTGATGGCCTTCGACCCGGTGCTCGCCAAGCCCGAGATCCGCCGTTACGTGATCGGCCACGACTGCGGCACCGTGATCAACCCGCATATCGTGCGCGGCATGACGCTGGGCGGCATCGCCCATGGCATCGGCGCCGC
>Ga0209947_1000387_pt1 | contig 27458 bp, 23 predicted proteins | sample SalPonR2_B_D2_MG_FD_185706 | JGI IMG/M metagenome (GOLD analysis project Ga0209947, IMG submission 185706) | Salt pond soil microbial communities from South San Francisco under conditions of wetland restoration - Salt Pond MetaG R2_B_D2_MG... ...
GGGGCTCGACCTGTCCACCGAGATGATGGGAGTCGCCCGCTCCAAAGGGCTTTACGACGACCTGCGTCAGGTCATGCTCGGCGGCGAGTTGCCCTTCGGGACGGACAGCTTCGGAGCGGCGTTCTGCGTCGGCACGATGACCCCGGGGCACGCGCCCATCGAGACGCTGGACGAGCTGATCCGCGTGACGCGGCCTGGCGGGTTCATCGCCTATTCCCTGCGCCACGACGCGGGCCAGATCCCCCATTACCTGTCCTACCCCAAGATGTTGCTGGACGCCGGGCGTATCCGGTCGGTCTTCGACAGCCCCGAGTTCGCGACGATGCCCTTGGGCGAGCCATCGGTTCGCAACCGCGTCCATATCTGCGAAGTCATGCCCTGAGCCTGCCCGCCGGACGAAGGACCGGCCGCGAGGCAATCCGCACAGCGGACAGCTCACTCCGCCGCTTGCGCGAGGACGACCGGCGCGACACTTGGCGTGGCAGCCGGTTCCGGAGCGCGGGCATAGACCAGCCGGAACGCGGCAGGCGTGAAATAGAAGCTGACGATCGACGACAGCAGCACGCCGCCCGCCACGGCCATCGCGAAGGGCGGCCAGAAGCCGCCACCCGCGAGGATCAGGGGCAGAAAGCCGCCCACGGTGGTGATCGTGGTCGACACGATATGCCGCGAGCTGTCCATGACCACGCCCGTCATCGCCTGCGGATCGCCGGCGGCGGCCTCCGGGCTGTCCTGCAGGGAGGTCATGATGATGAGGGCCGCGTTGATCGACACGCCGATCGACCCGATCAGGCCGATGATCGCGTTGATCCCGAAGGGAAAGTCGAAGACGGCGAGCGCAAGCATCGAGAGGCCGGCGGAAAGGCCGCTGACCGCCAGTGCGACCGCGGCAAGGCGGAAGGACCGGAAGGTCATCACCACCAGCGCGATCGACAAGGTGACGATCAGGCCCAGCGGCGCAAGCAGGTTGTCGAGGGTCGAGGACCGCGCGTCGCTGTCCCCGCCGATATCGAGCCGGTAGCCCGCGGGCAGGACGAAGCCCTGCGTCGCCATCGCCGCGCGAACGCCGGCCAGCGCCTCCTCGGGCAGCACCCCGCGTGAGAGAAACCCCTGCACGGTGTTCACACGCTCGCCGTTGCGGCGCGTGATCGTCCCCTGGCCGGGCTCCAACCGCATCTGCGCAATGGCCGACAAGGGCAACGCGGGATAGGCGCCCGTCGCCGCTATGGCCGCCGCGCCTGCGGGAAGAAGCCCCAGATCGGCCACCGCCGCCGGATCGGCGCGGAGCGGGTCGCCGAGGCGCACGCGGATCGGCAGCGCCTCGGTTCCCTCCACGAGAGAGCCGCCGGTGCGCCCGACAAGCGCGACCTCGAGCTGTCCCGCGATATCGGAAAGGCTGAGGCCGAGCCGACGCGCCTCGGCCTCATCGACATCGAAGACCACTTTGGGGGCGCCTTCGGTGATCGAGGCCCGCGCCAATGTCACGACGTCCTGTTCTGACATCAGGCGGCGCAGGCGCGCGCCTTCCTGTCGCAAGACGGCGATATCCTGTCCAACGATCCGTAGCTCGACCGGGGCCTCCACGGGCGGGCCCTGCACCAGACCGCGCACCAGAACCTGCGCCTCGGGCGCGAGCGTGGGCAGGCGGTGTTGCAGGTCGCGCAGGATGGTTTCGGTGGCCGCGGGCGATGCCGTCCGGATCAGGGCGTGGGCAAAGCCCGGCGCACCGTCCCGGCCGGTCGAGATATTGTAGTAGAAGGCCGGCGCGGAACGGCCCAGAACCCACGTCACGCTCTCGATGCCCCGGGTCTCGGCCAGCGCCCGGTCCAGCCTTGCCACGACACCACGGGTGGCGTTGAGGGCGCTGCCCGGGGCCAGATCGATCTCGATGGTGAACTGGTCGCGGTCGACGCCCGGAAAGAATTGCGCCGTCAGGAACGGCAGGCTTGCGAAGCCCAGCACCGGCAGCACCAGCGCAAGCGCGATGGACCGGATCGGGTTGCTCACCGACCAGCGCAGCGAGGCGGCGAATGCCCGGCCAAGCGCCCCGGATGCAAGTCCGCCCGACCGAGCGCCAACGGGCAGCACCCAACCCGCGATCGCCGGGGTGATCGTGATCGCCACCACGAAGGACCAGCCCAGCATGATCACCACCGCAAGCGCGATGGACCCCACGAAATCCCCCGCCGGTCCCGGCAGCAGGATCATCGGCGTGAAGCTGAGTGCCGTCGTCGCCGTGGACGCGAAAAGCGGCATGGTCAGACGCCCGACACTGTCGGCGACGGCGCGCGCACGCGGCACGCGGTTGCGCAGGCGCCGCGCGATTTCGTCGGTCATGACGATGCCGGCATCGACCAGCAGGCCCAAGGCGACGATCATGCCCGTCACGCTCATCTGGTGGATGGGCAGGCCGATCGCGTTCATCGTGGCAAGGCTCGCAAGGCTGACCACGGGCAGGATCACAGCCACGATCACCGCCGCACGCAGGCCCAGCGTGACGAATAGAACGGCCACGACGAGGCCGACTCCAAGGGCCATGTTCGAGCCAACTTCGGCCAGCCGCTTGGCGGTGTAGGTCGACTGGTCGAAGACCAGCTCGGCCGCCATGCCCGACGGCAGGGTGGCCTCGAACCGGGCCAGCGCGTCGCGAATGCCGGCGGCCCAGATATCGACCTGCAGGCCGTCCTCCAGCTTAGCAGCGACAAGCACGGCCGGTTGCCCGTTCCTCAGCGCCATTTCGGACATGGGCAGACGCGGGCCGCGCGCGATGCCTGCGATATCCCCCAGCCTCAGCGTCGTGCCATCCGGCCCCTCGCGCAGCACGATGGCTTCCAGCCGGGCCAGCGTCTCGATCTCGCCCGTCACCTCGATGACAAGCTCGTCGGAGGCGCCGGTGACCTCGCCCGCGCGGAGTTTCGCATCCGCCGCCTGCACGGCCTGGGCGACGGAGGCGGCACTCAGGCCCAGCGCCATGGCGCGGTCGGGGTCGAGGGTGACTGTGATCTCCTCCTCGGGCAGACCGTAGAGGGACACGACGCTGGTCCCCGGCACGTTGCGCAGAACGTCGCCCAGCGCCTCGCCATAACGCCCGACCAGCGTCATGGGCACGGCCAAGCGCTGCGGCGTCAGGGCGACGATCGCGCCAAAGGCCCCGGCGCCGTCCGTGTCGAGCTCCGGCGCTCCCGCACCTTGCGGCAGACGCGGCACGGTATCGGAAAGCGCATCGCGGATATCGGTCCAGGCGCGTTCGATCTCGGGTTCCGCCAGCGTTTCCACAAGGTCGATGGAGACAAGCGAGATGCCCGTCGCCGAGGTGCTTTCGATGACGTCGATCTCGGCGATCTCTCGCAGGGCCTCCTCGATTTCCGCGGTGACGAGCGCCTCCACGCGGGCAGGCTCCGCGCCGGGATACGGGGTCGTGACGGTGGCGAAGAGATTGGTGATGGTGGGGTCTTCCTGCCGCCCGATCGACAGGAGCGCCGAGACCCCCGCCGCGACGACCACCAGAAGCGCCAGCGCGACGATCCGGGGCTCGCGCCACGTGAGGTTGCCCAGCCGCGCCGGCATCACTCCGCCCCCGTCAGAAGGACGACCTCACCCGGCACGACGCGATGCGTGCCGCCGGGCAGAAACAGTGCGCCATCCGCGAAGCTGCCGCGCACGAAGGCCCGGTCGCCGTCGAGATGCAGGATTTCGACCGCCTCCGTTGCGATGGTGGCGCGCGCCGCGTCGCCCGGTTCCGCAATCAGGATGGTCCACGTCCCCCTCGGGCCCTGCCACAGGGCCGAAAGGGGAACCCATGCGCCGGTGATCGCGCGCGTCTCGGTCAACAAGACCTCACCGGTGGAGCGCGCGGGCGGCGCCTCGGCCTCCGGCGCAACGTCGAAGAACGCCAGCCGGCTGCGCGTCGCCGCATCGAGTTCAGGCGATAGCTCCGCCAGACGCGCCTCAAGACCTCGACCGCCGGTCATAATTTCGACGCTCTGTCCCGGTTCCAGCGTATCAGCCAGCGCGGGATCGATGGCCACGCGGAAACGGGCCGGTCCGGCCTCCAGCAGCGTCGCGATGGGCGCACCCGGCCCCGCGACGGCGCCCGCGTCAAGCAACCGCGCCGCAATGATGCCCTCGAAGGGCGCAAGCGCCTCGGCCTTTGACACGCGCACGTCGATAGCGGCAATCCCCGCATCTGCCTCGGCCAGCGCGGCCTCCAGTTCCGCCAGCCGGAGCGAGGTCTCATCGACGCGCTGCCGCGTCACGTGCCCCTCCGACAGCAGGCTCTCCTGCCGCGCATTGGTGCGCCGCGCCAGTTCCGCCTGCGCCATGAGCGCGCGGCGCGACGCGGCCAGCCGGGCGCGCTCGGCCTCCAGCAGACGCGTGTCGAGCCGCGCGATGACAGCACCCTCGGCCACCACGTCGCCTTCGCGCACGCTGACCTCGGCGATGGTCCCGCCCTCCTCGAAGCCGAGCGCGACCTCCTGCGCCGCTTCGAACTGCCCGGTGAAGCGCCGGGTCACGGTCAACTCGTCGATCATCTCGATGCTGCGCGGCGCCACTGTGGTCGGCGGCGCGGGTTCCGGCCCCGCCGCCTGCGGCGTGCGGTCCGACAGCGCGGCATAGCCGGCCGTCCCGGCCGCCACCGCCATGCCGATGAAGAGAAGGGTCACCGCGACGCGACCCAGACCGGAAACGAGCCCGCGGATACGTGACCGCGCCGAAGTGTGTGATACCGTCGCCAAGACCATGCCGCGCTGGAAAGGGTGCGAAGTTAGTTTCGCTTACATATGTAAGTGTCGCTAACTTAGTCAAAGGAAAATGTCAGAGATACCAACATGAGGCTTCCAAGCACTTGATAGAAGTGAAGAAAAATTACCACCATGGGCACCTGAAGGATCAACTTCTGGAGGCCGTGAGACAGCTTGTCGAGGAGAAAGGGCCTGATTCCTTCTCCATCGCCGAGGCGTGCCGGCGTGCCGGCGTCAGCACCGCCGCCCCCTACAAGCACTTCAAGGACCGCGACGAGATCCTGCATGGCGTCATTCTGGGCGCGATGCACCGGATGGGCGAGGCAATGGAGGCCGCCGCCAGCGCGCATCCCGCACAATCTCAGGAGCGGATCGTCGCGCTCGGCAAGGCCTATATCGACTTCGCGCGCGCCGAGCCCGGCATGTTCGCGCTGATGTTCGGGCTGACCGGCGGCCACGGGGAGGACCCGGCCCTGACCGAAGAGGGACAGGCCAAGTTCGAGATCGTGTGCCGCGTCGTGGCCGACCACCTGAGCCTGCCGCCGGATGATCCGGAGGTGACCGCGCGTGCCTATGCGCTGTGGTGCGCGGTGCATGGGCACGCCTTCCTCGTCCTTGACGGCAAGGCCGACAAGACCAAGATCAGCGTGGATGAGGACGGGTATCTTCGACTTGTGGCGAACGCCTACCTGCCCCCGGTTGCCGGTGGGTCCTGACCGGGGCGCGGCCGTCCCGGGCGGCTGGCGATGCCATGTCCGCCGGTCCGAGCGCCCATGACGTGGCTGGCACGCCTGCGGGTCGGCGGGATCGCCGCGATCCTGATCCTCGCCGGAATCGGGAGCCTGCTGCTTGCACCCCGTGGCGGCGAGACACCGACAGCACCCGAGGCCGAACCGGGCGCGGTTATCGAGGCGCTGGTGGCATCGCTGGACGACGGCCCCGCCGGTGCAATGTCGGGCCCGTGGGACCTTGCGCTGCCGCGCGATTACGGCGCGCATCCCGACGCGCCGGCCGAGACATGGAGCGTCGTGGCGCATCTGACGGACTCCGAAGGCCGGCCGCTGGCCGTCAATCTCGTGCTGACCCGGGTCGGCCGCACGCGCGGCGACGATGCAGCGGCGACGCCCTGGGGTCCCGGTCCGATCCATATCGCGCAGGTCACGATCAACGCCGCCGACCCGGGCCTGCGCGCCGCAGAGGAACGCATCAGCCGCGCGCACGGGGCAGCGGGCCATGATGCGGCTTCAGGCGAGATATGGCTCGACGACTGGACGCTCGCCTACGGAACCGATGCGCTGGACCTGACCCTGCGCCTGTCGGATCACCTGCTCCGGCTGCGGCTGGAGCCCCGCAAGGCGCCGCTTGCGCCCACCGGAGAGGAGACCGCAGGCCCGCGCGGCTTCGCGATCCCGCGGCTTGAGGTGGTCGGAACCGTCGAGACGGCCGGCACGACGACCGCGCTCAGCGGGACCGCGTGGCTCGACCGGCTCTGGGGCGAGATACCCCTTCCCGGCGGACCGCTGGTCCGGGATCGTCTGGTGCTGCACCTGGCGGACGGGGCGGAGCTGTCGCTTCTGCGGACACGACGGCGCGACGGGCGTGGTATCGCCACGATAGACGGCGTTCTGGTGGGGCCGGACGGCGGTGCGACACTGCTCGAGGACGCGACCGCCGACCTGACGGCAGGCCCACTGCAGGAGGGCAGCGCGATGCCGGTATCATGGCGCATTGTCGGCGCAGGTCTGGACCTGCGGCTCACGCTTCGGGGCGCATCGGGGAAGGAGGATTTCGCCCTGCCCGTCCGGATCGGTCAGCTTGCCGTGGAAGGCACGCGGCAGGGCATGTCGGTTGAGGGCGCCGGCACGATCCTTTTGTCCGGGGGTGACGGCACATGAGGGCGCGCGCGGGTCTCGCGATCGCGGCCTGCCTGCTGTCCGCCGCGTGCCAGGAGGAGGGCGCGGACTACCGCTCGGACACAGGGGTGGTGCCGATCACCGAACAGCGCCCCGGCGATCCGGAGGCCGGTTACGCCGCGCTGGTGAACGCGCCCTATGTGTCCTGCGGCGTGCCCCATGACGCCTTCACCCGCGCGGTGCCCGAGACCGATCCCGCCGACCTTCTGCCCGGGCGCGAGGGGCTGAATGCCGCGCTGCCCTATGCCTTCACGGCGCACGAGAATGCCGACGGCGTCACGGTCGTGTCATCCAACTGCCTGACCTGTCATGCGGCGCATATCGAGGGGGAGTTGATCGTCGGCCTTGGCAACGAGTTCGCCGACTTCACGCAAGATCCCCGCCGCCTCGTGCTGCAATCGGGCAATGTCGTTCGGGGGGATGCCGAAACCCGCGCCTGGGAACGCTGGGCCGACCGGGTGGACGGGATCGCGCCCTACATCCAGACGGCCACCGTCGGCGTGAACCCGGCCACCAACCTGACCTGGGCGCTGATGGCGCATCGCGACCCCGAGACGCTGGAATGGTCGACCGAGCCCCTGATCGAGCCGCCACAGGCCGAGCCCCTGCCGATCAGCGTACCGCCCTGGTGGGGGATGCGCGAGAAGGAGGCGATGTTCTACACCACGATCGGGCGCGGCGATCATTCGACCTTCATGCTGCTGGCCTCGATGCTCTGTGTCGACAGCTTGGAAGAGTTCGAGGCGGTGGACGCCTATGCCGACGACATCCGCGCCTATATCGCCGCGCTCGAGGCGCCGGCCTACCCCCATACCATCGACGCGGACCGCGCAGCACTCGGCGCCGCGATATACGCGCGCGGCTGCGCCACCTGTCACGGGGGTCAGGGGACCGATTATCCCAACCTCGTGGTCCCGCTGGACGAGATCGGGACCGATGCGGCCTACGCGACGGCGGCCACGGACGGCTCCCGCGACCGGTTCTACGAGTGGATCGCGCGCTCGCCCTATGGCGATGCCGAAAGCGCCGCCCCGGCTCCGGGATACATCGCCTCGCCGCTGGACGGGATCTGGGCCACGGCGCCCTACCTGCACAACGGGTCGGTCCCGAACCTCGAGACGCTGCTGTCGCCCGAGGACCGGCCGCGCTACTGGCGCCACGTGCTTCCGCGCGCATATGACCGGGAGGCCGTGGGCTGGCGCTTCGAGGCGCTCGATGAGGGGCAGGCGGCGGAGCCCGACCCCGAGCTGCGCCGGCGCATCTACGACACCACGCGCCACGGCTATGGCAATGGCGGGCATGTCTATGGCGCGGACCTCTCGGCGGCGGAGCGGGCGGCGCTGATCGAGTATCTCAAGACGCTCTAGGCCGGCGCATACGGCGACTTGCGGAGCGAGGGGGTTTCACCCCCTCGCGCTCCTCCGCGTATTTTTGGAAAGATGAAGGGGATGGGTGCGCACGGCGGTGTCAGACCCGGATGAGCGGCACGTCGCGCCCCGTTTGCAGGGCGGGGACCTGACGCCGGGCGGCCGCCACGCGGTCGAGGTCCAGATCGAGCACTGCAAGGCCGGGCGCCTCGCGGCCCAGATCGGCCAGGACCGTCCCCCAGGGGTCGATGGCCACCGCGTGGCCCCATGTCTCGCGCCCGTCCGCGTGGTGGCCGGCCTGTGCTGCGGCCAGGACAAAGGACCCGGTCTCGATGGCGCGGGCGCGGAGCAGCACCTCCCAATGGGCGCGGCCGGTGGGCACGGTAAAGGCGGACGGAATGAAGATGAGGCTCACGCCTTCCTGTCCGTAGCGGCGATAGAAATACGGGAAGCGCAGATCGTAGCAGATCGACAGCCCCCATGGCCCCCATGGCGTGTCGAGAACCACCGCCGCCTCGCCCGGGACGAAGCGCTTGGATTCACCGATGGGCGCCTGCCCCTCGATGGCGACGTCGAAGAGATGCACCTTGTCATAGGTGGCTCGGATCGTGCCCTCGGCATCGATGACGGCGGAGTGGTTCAGGAAGCGCCCGTCCGGCGCGAGGACGGGGGTGGAGCCGATGTTCATCCACATCGCGTGTTTCGCGGCAAGCTCCCGGCAGGCGGCGATGAACGGGTCGGCGCCGGCCCCGACCACCTGTGTCCGTGCGACCTCGGCGTTGCGGTTCATCAGCCCCGCAACCTCCGGCAGGCACAGAAGCTCCGCCCCCTGCCCCGCCGCCTGCGCCGCAAGCTCCGACACCGCGGCAATGTTCACCTCGTGCGTGTCGCCCGAGCACATCTGCGCCAGAGCCGCGCGGAGCGTTGGGCGTTGCGGCTCAGGCACGGTCGCTCAGCGTGCGCGCGACGGCATCCTTCCAGCCGGCATAGCGCGCCTCGCGCGTGGCTGCGTCCATCTGCGGGGTGAAGGTGCGATCGACCGACCAGCCCTGCGCGAACTCGTCGAAGCCGGGATAGACGCCCGCGCGCATCCCCGCGACCCAGGCCGCGCCGAGCGCCGTGGTCTCAAGCACCTTGGGCCGGTCAACCGGCGCGCCGAGGATGTCGGCGAGAAACTGCATCGTCCAGTCGGACGCCGTCATGCCGCCATCGACGCGCAGCACGTTCGACCCGCCCGCGCCCTCCCAGTCGGCGGCCATCGCCTCCCACAGATCGCGGGTCTGGTAGCCCACGGATTCGAGTGCCGCCCGCGCGATCTCGGCCGGGCCGGAATTGCGCGTCAGACCGAAGATCGCGCCGCGGCAGTCGGGGTCCCAGTAGGGTGCGCCGAGACCGGTGAAGGCCGGCACGAGGTAGAGCGACTGCGACGGGTCGGCGGTTTCGGCAAGGCTCTGGCTTTGCGCGGCGGTCTTGATCATCTGCAGCCCGTCGCGGAGCCATTGGACCACCGCGCCCGCGATGAAGATGGAGCCTTCCAGCGCATAAGTGGCCTTGCCGTCGAACTGGTAGGCGATGGTGCCGAGCAGGCGGTTGCGGCTTTCGACCAGCGTGTCGCCGGTATTCAAAAGCGCGAAACAGCCCGTGCCATAGGTCGATTTCAGCATGCCGGGGTCAAAGCAGGCCTGCCCCAGCGTCGCCGCCTGCTGATCGCCCGCCACGCCGAGGATCGGGATCGCATCGCCGAACAGCGCCTTCTCGGCGGTTCCGAAATCCGCGCCGGTGTCCAGCACCTCGGGCAGGAGGCTCGCGGGGATGTTCAGAAGCTTCAGGATGTCATCGTCCCAGCGCGCCTCCCGGATGTTGTAAAGCAGAGTGCGCGCCGCGTTGGTGGCATCCGTGACGTGCCGCTTGCCGCCCGTCAGCTTCCAGATCAGCCAGCTGTCGATGGTGCCGAAGGCGAGCTTGCCGGCCTCGGCCCGTTCCCGCGCGCCGTCCACGTTGTCGAGAAGCCAGGCGAGTTTCGAGCCCGAGAAATACGGGTCGAGCAGCAGGCCGGTCTTCTGCTGCACCATCGGCTCATGGCCGTCGCGGCGCAGCGCAGCCGTCATCGAGGCCGTGCGCCGGTCCTGCCAGACAATGGCGTTGTGCAAGGGCGCGCCGGTCTCGCGGTCCCAGAGGACCACGGTCTCGCGCTGGTTGGTGATGCCGATGGCCGCGATGGGGCCCGGCGCCTTGAGGCGCGCCGCGCGCACGGTCGAAAGCGTGGTGGCCCAGATGACCTCCGGGTCATGCTCCACCCAGCCCGAGGCCGGGTAGATCTGGGCGAATTCTTCCTGCGCTGTGGCGATGGGGGCCATCGCTCCGTCGAAGACGATGGCCCGTGTCGATGTGGTGCCCTGATCGATGGCCAGGATCTGTGTCATTGCGCGGTCTCCCTCCCTTGCGGACCCGACCCTATCGCCCCTGTCACGGGGGGCAAGCTACTCCGCGGCTCGCGCGGCCCGGGCATCGGCCATGAAGGCATCGAGAGCGGCGATTTCATTCCCGGTCAGCCTCAGGCCAAGCTTCGAGCGGCGCCAGATCACATCCTCGGCCGTGCGGGCGTATTCGCGCGCCATGAGCCAGCGCAGTTCCACCTCGGTAAGCGTGGCGCCGAAGGCGCGGCCGAGATCATCGGCGGTCTTGGCGTCGCCGAGGATCGCCCGCGCCTCGGTCCCGTAGGCCCGCGCGAGGCGGCGTGCCCAGCGGTCGGACAGGAACGGGTAATCCGCACGAAGCCCTGAGACGAGATCGTCGAAGCCGTCGACCGCGAAATCCCCGCCGGGAAGCGTCACGCCCGCCGTCCAGTCGCCCCGCGCCTTGGGGAAGGACGGCGCCAGTTTCGCCAGCGCCGCTTCGGCCAGCCGCCGGTAGGTCGTGATCTTGCCGCCGAACACGTTGAGCAGCGCCGCGCCGGTGTCATCGAGCGACAGCACGTAATCCCGTGTCGCCGCCGTGGCCGAGCTTGCCCCGTCATCGTAGAGCGGCCTGACGCCCGAGTAGGTCCAGACGACATCCTCTGCGGTCAGGGTGCGCGCGAAATACTGGCTTGCGAACCGCAGGAGGTAGTCGCGTTCCTCGGGCGTGCAGACGGCGGTTCCGGGCGGGCCCTGATGTTCCTGATCCGTGGTGCCGATCAGGGTGAAATCGGTCTCGTAGGGGATCGCGAAGATGATCCGCCCGTCGGTGCCCTGGAAGAAATAGCACTTGTCGTGATCATAAAGCCGTCGGGTCACGATATGGCTGCCACGCACGAGGCGGACCTTCTCGGGCGTGTTCTGCCGCGTGACGTTCTGGATGATGTCGCCGACCCACGGGCCGCCCGCGTTCACCAGCGCGCGGGCGGTGATCTCTCCGGTCGTGCCGTCGCGGTCCACGGTCACACGCCAGAGATCGCCATCGCGCGCGGCACTGACCACGCGGGCGCGGGTCAGGATGCGCGCGCCCCGTGCCTCGGCGTCCCGCGCGTTCAGGACGACAAGCCGCGAATCCTCCACCCAGCAGTCGGAATATTCGTAAGCCCTGGCGAAGCGGTCCTGAAGCGGCGCGCCCTCGGGCGTCCCTTCGAGCGAGACGCGCGTCGTGGCAGGCAGGATCTTCCGCCCGCCGATGTGGTCATAGAGAAACAGGCCCAGCCGGATCAGCCATGCTGGCCGTCGCCCCTTCATCCACGGCATGACGAAGGACAGAAGCCGAGACGTCGGCGTTTCGCTGTTAAACCGCATGTCGGGCGACAGCGGCAGGACAAAGCGCATGGGCCAGCTGATATGCGGCATGGCGCGCAGCAGCGTCTCGCGCTCGATCAGCGCCTCGCGCACGAGGCGGAACTCGAAATACTCCAGATACCGCAACCCGCCGTGAAACAGCTTCGTCGAGGCCGAGGAGGTCGCGCCAGCAAGGTCGCCCTGTTCGGCCACGCAGACCGACAGACCCCGCCCGGCCGCGTCCCGCGCGATGCCACAGCCATTGATGCCGCCACCGATGACGAAAATGTCGAAAGGGTCGCTCATGCTGGTCTCCCGTTGCGCGGTTCATCGCAACTGGCGTTCGTTATGTCAATTTTTCCGTTCGTTTGTTTTCGTTCTCGCCGGTTTTCCGATCAGGACCCCGCATCCACCCGCGCGATCAACGCCTCCACCTCCGGGCCCAGCGCCTCGACGATCAGCCGCACGCCTTCCGCATTGGGATGGATGCCGTCGGGCTGCATGTAGCGGGCCAGTGCGCCCGATGGGTCGTCCTGCGCCGCAGCACTCAGGGGCGCGAGGAAGCTGTCCACATGAAGCGCATCGTATTCGGCCGCGAGATCGGGATACATCGCATCGAAGGCAGCCTTGTACTCCGGCCCGTAATTGCCCGGCGCCTGCAACCCGACCAGCAGGACGGGCAGTCCGCGGGCCTCGGCCTCGGCGAGGATACCGTCGAGATTCGCCCGGCTGTTCTCCGGCGGCAGCCCGCGCAGCAGGTCATTGCCGCCCAGCGCCACGATCAGCGCGTCCACGTGATCGCCCAGCGCCCAGCCGATCCGCGCCAGCCCGCCCGCCGTCGTGTCGCCCGACACGCCATGGTTCTCGACCGCGACATCATGGCCGCGCGCCTCGAGCCAGTCCTCGAGCTGCGGCACGAAACCCTGCTCCTCCACCAGCCCGAAGCCCTGCGTGAGGCTGTCGCCCAACGCCACGACCGTGATCTCCTGCCCGTGAGCAGGCAATGCCAGCCCGATCGCCAGCGCCGCCGCCTTGCCCAGCCGCGAGACGGCCCCATATGCCGAAGAGAAAAATGAACCGAGGCGTTTAGTCATGGAAGATCCTGTTCTGGTGCTCAAGGACGCGCGGCTGACGCTCGACGGCAACGCGGGTGCGGTCGATATCCTGCACGGGATATCGCTCGTCGTGAAGCGGGGCGAAACGGTCGCGCTGACGGGGCCGTCGGGGTCTGGCAAGTCTTCGCTCCTCATGCTCATGGGCGGCCTCGAACAGGCCACGGCTGGGCAGGTGACGGCGCTGGGGCGCGATCTGACCAAGATGAACGAGGATCAGCTGGCCCGCTTCCGTCGCGATCATATGGGGGTGGTGTTCCAGTCCTTCCACCTTATCCCGACGATGACGGCGCTGGAAAACGTCGCCACGCCGCTGGAACTGGCCGGTCACGCCGACGCGTTCGACCGGGCCGAGGCGGAGCTTGAGGCGGTGGGCCTCGCCACCCGCGCCCAGCACTATCCCAGCCAGATGTCGGGCGGTGAGCAGCAGCGCGTAGCGCTCGCGCGCGCGGCGGCGACGCGGCCCGACATCCTGCTGGCCGACGAGCCCACGGGCAATCTCGACGGCACGACCGGCGAGGCGATCATCACGCTTTTGATGGACCTGCGCGACCGCCATGGCGCGACGTTGGTCCTCGTGACCCATGCGCCGGAACTTGCCGCGCGCTGCGACCGGGAGATCCGCCTGCGCGATGGCCGGATCGCGGATGACGCGCTGCGCGAGGCCGCGGAGTGAGCGTCGCACTGCGCATCGCCGGCCGGGAACTGCGCGGGGGCCTGCGCGGCTTTCGCATCTTCCTCGCCTGCCTCGCGCTCGGCGTGGCCGCCGTCGCCGCCGTGGGCAGCGTGCGCGAGGCGATACAGGAGGGGCTGAGCCGGGAGGGTGCCACCATCCTCGGCGGTGACGCGGAGATGAGCTTCACCTACCGCTTCGCCTCGGACGCGGAACGCGCGCATATGGACCGGATCGCGAAGGTTGTGTCCGAGACGGTCGATTTCCGCTCCATGGTCATCGTCGATCCCGAGGGGGAGCCCGAGCGCGCGCTTACGCAGGTGCGTGGCGTGGACGGGGCCTACCCGCTCTATGGCGAGGTGGTGTTGGACCCTGCCATGCCGCTCTCCGACGCGCTGGCGACGGAGGCGCTGCCCGGAATCGTCATGCAACCGCTGCTGGTCGACCGGTTGGCGCTTTCCGTTGGCGACACTGTTCGCCTCGGCACGCAGGATTTCGAACTTCGCGCGGTGCTTGAAAGTGAACCCGACGGGGCGGCGGGTGGTTTCGCCCTCGGCCCGCGCAGCATCGTGCGGCTGGGCGCGCTGCAAGGCTCCGGCCTGCTTGCACCCGGGACGCTCTTCGACACGCAATACCGCCTTGCCCTGCCCGACAACGCGAACCTCCCCGCGCTCGAGGCCGAGGCAGAGGCGCGTTTCGCCGATACCGGCATGCGCTGGCGCGATGCGCGCAACGGGGCGCCGGGCGTGCAGGAATTCGTCGACCGGATCGGCGCGTTCCTGGTGCTCGTGGGGCTTGCGGGTCTTGCCGTGGGCGGGATCGGCGTCTCCTCTGCCGTGCGTGCCTATCTCGACGGCAAGATCGCGACCATCGCGACGCTCAAGACGCTGGGGGCTGAGGCGCGGACGATCTTCACCGTCTATTTCGCGCAAATCGGGTTCCTGACACTTGTCGGCCTCGGGATCGGTCTCGTGCTGGGCGCGATCCTGCCGCTTGCGCTGGCGCCTTTCATCGAGGCGCGGCTGCCGGTACCCATCGCGGTCTCCGTCTACCCCGCGCCGCTGGCGGAGGCGGCACTTTACGGGCTGCTGACTGCGCTGATCTTCACGCTATGGCCGCTGGCCCGGACGGAACAGGTGCGCGCCGCAGCCCTCTACCGTGACGCGTCGGGGCCGTCGCGCGGCCTTCCGCGCGCGGGCTACCTGTTCGTCATCGCGCTGCTTGCCGTCGCGCTGGTGGGCTTCGCCGTTGTCTTCTCGGGCATCCCGCAACTGGCGCTCGGCACGGCGGGGGGCATCCTCGGCGCACTGCTGCTGTTGGCGCTTTCGGCGCGTGGCATCCGCGCCCTTTCGCGCCGTCTGGCACGCAGCCGCTGGGTGCGGGGACGCACCGCGCTGCGCACCGCGCTGGGTGCTGTCGGTGGCCCGGGGTCGGAGGCGACATCGGTCGTCCTGTCGCTGGGCCTCGGCCTTGCCGTGCTGGCCGCCGTGGGCCAGATCGACGCCAACCTGCGCGCCGCGATCCAGCGCGACCTGCCGCAGGTGGCGCCCACCTACTTCTTCGTGGACATCCAGCCCGACCAGCTCCAACCCTTCCTCGACCGGGTGGAGGGCGATCCCGCCGTCAGCCGCGTGGACACGGCACCGATGCTGCGCGGCATCATCACGCGGATCAACGGAGAGCGCGCCGCAGATGTGGCCGGCGATCATTGGGTGATACAGGGCGACCGCGGCGTGACCTACCTGACCTCCGCCCCGCCCGCGGCGGAGATCGTGGCCGGCGAATGGTGGCCCGACGATTACACCGGCCCGCCGCTCGTGGCCTTCGCCGCCGAGGAAGCCGCGGAGATCGGCCTGACCGTCGGCGACGAGATCACCGTCAACATCCTCGGCCGGGACATCATCGCCACGATCGCAGCCCTGCGCGAGGTGGAATTCGAGAACGCGGGCATCGGCTTCGTCGTCACGATGTCGCAGAACGCGCTCGCCGGCGCGCCGCACACGCACATCGCCACCGTCTACGCCGAGCCAGACGCCGAGGCCGCCATCCTGCGCGACGTGGCCGCGGCCGCGCCCAACATCACCGCGATCCGCGTGCGGGACGCCATCGACCAGGTGGCAGAAGCGCTGCGCAGCCTCGCGGCGGCGACCTCCTACGGGGCGGCAGCCACACTTGTGACGGGCTTCATCGTCCTGATCGGCGCGGCTGCGGCGGGCGAGCGCGGCCGCGTATTCGAGGCTGCGGTCCTCAAGACCCTCGGCGCGGCCCGCAGCGGCATCCTCGCCAGCTTCGCCCTGCGGTCGGCATTTCTGGGGATGGCGGCGGGCTTCGTGGCGATCGCCGCTGGCGCACTCGGCGGCTGGAGCGTCACGACCTTCGTTATGGACACCACGTATCGGTTCGAACCCGTCTCGGCGCTGGCCATCGTCATCGGCGGCGCGCTCGCGACCCTTCTGGCCGGACTGGGCTTTGCCATGCGGCCGCTTTCGGTGCGTCCGGCCCGCGTGCTCAGGGCACAGGATTGAGGCAGGGGCGACCCCGCCGCCACACTCGCCGGGTGCAAACGCCGCTTTGCCCTTGCCAAGGCGTAACCGAGGGCGCAGGTCAGTGACATGTTGCGTTCCGTCCGCTCGTTGCTGCGTCGCAAGGACCTCTCCAAGGGCTCACCCGACATGCCGGAGGAGCCCGGTGATATCGATTGTCCAAAGCCGGAAGTCGCGACCTATGTCGTGGGCGACATTCACGGTCGCGCCGATCTGCTGGAACTGCTGCTGAGTCTCATCGACGCCCATATCGGCGGCACGGCGACAACCGACCCGCATCTGGTTTTCGTGGGCGACTACGTCGACCACGGCCCCGACAGCGCCGAGACGCTGGCCCGCCTGCGGGAGCTTACGCGCGATTTCGCGTCGAACGTGGTGTGCCTGATGGGCAATCACGAGCGCATGATGCTCGACTTCCTCGCCGATCCCGCGACACGCGGTCCGCGCTGGCTGCGCGAAGGCGGGGCGGCGACCTTGTGGAGTTTCCGCATCGATGCCGAACCCGTCCTCGCCTCCGGCCGACCCGAGGATTTCCGTGAGGCGGCCAGACGGCTCGAGGCGGCCATGCCCGAGGGGCTGCGCGACTGGCTCGCCGCGCTGCCGCTCAGCTGGCGGTCGGGCAATCTCTGGGCGGTGCATGCGGGCGCCGACCCGGCCCATCCTATGGACGAGCAATCGTCGCGCGTGCTTTTGTGGGGGCACCCGGAATTCGAGGCCGTACCCCGCGCCGATGGCTCATGGATCGCCTATGGTCACACCGAGATGGAGCGACCCGTCTACGAGGACGGGCGCATCGCGCTCGACACCGGGGCATGGCGCACCGGGCGGCTGACCGCCTGCGCGCTCAGACCGGACGGTCAGCACGACTTCCTGCAGACCTGAGGGTCTATCGGCTGAGCTTGCGCTCTGCCTCCGGCTCGATCCTGGTGTTCCAGAGCGTGATGCCCGACCGGAACGCGGCACGCCCGATCATGTGGGCCGCCACGGGTGCGGTCATCAGCAGGAACAGGATCGTCGCCACAGCCCGCGTGATGGTCGCGGTATCGGCGAAATAGACCGCCACGGCCGCGAGGATCAGGCCAGAGCCGAGCGTTCCCGCCTTCGTCGAGGCATGCATGCGCATCAGCACGTCCGGCAGGCGCAGAACGCCCAGCCCCGCGACGAAGCAGAAAAAGCCGCCCGAGACGATAAGAACCGCGATGATGATCTCGGCCATTAAAATCCCTCCCCGTCTTTATCGCCGGTCGCCGGCGCATCTGTGTCCTGCGGTCGATTGCCCGCGAGCTGGGAGCCCCGCCGCTCCACGTACCGCGCCAGCGCCACCGTCGCGAGGAAGCCCACCAGTGCCAGCACGATCGCCACATCGACGAAAGCCGTGTCCTGCGACCGTATGGCGTAGAGTCCGCAGAACGACACGATCAGCACCGTCATCATGTCGAGCGCCACGATCCGGTCGGACAGGCTCGGGCCCTTGATCAGTCGCGCGAAGGCGAAGACGACGCCCAGCATCACCAGCACGAAGGATATGTCGAGCGCGGTTTCCAGAATATTCATGGGCCTACTCCATCGCCTCGATCACCCAGCGTTCCATTCCGGTCTTCAGCTGCCTGCGGATCTCGTCCGGATCGTCGGCGAACATGGCGTGGATGAAAAGCGTGTTGCAATCCTCGGTCACGTCCAGCGACAGCGTGCCCGGGGTCAGGGTGATCAGGTTGGTGACCAGCAGCACCTCCATCTCACGCTTGACGTCGAGCGGCATCGCGATGACGCCGGGACGTGCCTTGTGCTGGGGGGTCAGCACCTCCCAGACCACCTGCAGCGAGCTAACGACCAGTTCGTACAGGAACAGCACGCAGAGCTTGAACCACCGCCAGATCCGCTTGAAATAAAGGTCGCAACCCGGAAAAAGCGACCGCGTGAGATAGAGACAGGCAAAGCCGAGCGCGAAGCCAACCGCCATCCCCGACAAGGTGAAGTTTCCGGTCAGCGCCGCCCAGGCGACAGCCAAGGCGATGTTGAACGCGAAGATGTTCATTCGACTGCCTCCAGTTGCGCCACATCAGCCGGGTCCGGCGCGATGTCCGGCATCTCGCCCAGAACCGCGACCACGTAGGCGGTCGGGTCCAGCAATTGCTCGGCCGACCGTTCCGCGAAGGCGACGAATGGCTCGGGGTAGAAGCCGATGATGCAGGTCAGGATCGCAAGCGAGGCGATCGGCACCAGAAGCGCCGCCCTGTCCCGGGCCGTGAGCGAGGTCAGTTTCGGCGACTGCCCCTCGGGATGCGGTTTCCAGAAGGCGGCGCCCCAGATTTTCGTCATCGAGTAGATCGTGAGCAGGCCCACGATCAATGCCACCGCCGCGATCCAGTAGGCCTCGGCATCGAGGGACGCCTTGACCAGCACGTATTTCGCCCAGAACCCGCTGAGCGGCGGGAACCCCGCAAGCGAGAAGGCGGGGATCAGGAACAGCAGCCCCAAGAGCGGCGCTGTCTTGTAAAGCCCGCCGATGGCCGAAAGATCGGTCGACCCCGCGATGCGCCGCGCCACGCCCGCCACGAGGAACAGGTTCGCCTTCACGATGATGTGGTGGACGATGTAGAAGACCGCGCCCACGATCGCCAGCGGCGTGAACAGCGCGAGCCCGAGGATCATGTAGCCGATCTGGCTGATGATATGGAACGACAGGATCCGGCGAAAATCGTTCATGGCGGCCGCGCCAAGGACGCCCGTCACCATCGTGAAGCCCGCCACCCACAACAGGATCGTGTGGGTATAAGCCACGTCCGTGGTGAAGATCAGCGTGAAGACCCGGATCAGCGAATAGACCCCGACCTTGGTCAGAAGTCCGGCAAAGATCGCCGAAACCGCAAAGGCCGGCGTGTGGTACGAGGCCGGCAGCCAGAAGAACAGCGGGAACACCGCCGCTTTCACCCCGAAGGCGATCATGAACATGATGGCGATCACGATCAGCAGGCCGGGGTTTTCCACCTCCTGCACGGCGCCGTGCAGGTCGGCCATGTTGAGCGTGCCGGTCATGCCGTAAAGCAGGCCCACCGCCGACAGGAACAGGATCGTCGAGACGAGGTTCAGCGTCACGTACTTGATGCCGCCGTCCAGCTGCTCGCGCTTGCCGCCGAGGATCAGCAGGCCGAAGGACGAGATCAGCATGACCTCGAACCAGACATAGAGGTTGAACAGGTCCCCGGTCAGGAAGGCCCCGCAGACCCCCGCCAGCAGCACCTGGTAGAGCGCGTGGAAGCCCAGCGCCTCTTTCGCCTCGTCCACATCGGCCAGCGCGTAGATCGCGACGGCAAGGCCGGTGATGCCGGTGATGACCACCATGACTGCCGACAGAAGGTCGGCCACCAGCGTGATCCCGAAAGGCGCTGCCCACTGGCCCATCTGGGCCGCCACCACGCCCTCGCGCAGCACCTCGGCCATCAGGAAGCCCGACGCGATCAGCAGCCCCGCCGATCCCACGACCGACAGCCACCGCCCCTCCGGTCCGCGCCGGAACAGGAACGCCAGAACCGCCGTGGCGAAGGGGATTATGATGGGGGCGGCAAGGATCCAGCTCATTTGCCGTTTTCTCCCTTGGGTTCGGCCAGCCGCATCTCGTCGGAGTTCAGCGTGCCGAGGGTCTGGTAGGTCCGGTAGACCAGCGCGAGCGCGAAGGCGAAAAGCCCGAACCCGATCACGATCGCCGTGAGCACAAGCGCCTGTGGCAGCGCGTTGGCGACGGTCTCGAGCGGCGCATCGGCCCCCTCGGGGATCAGGGGCGGCGATTCCGGCGTCAGGCGTCCGGAGACGAAGATCGTCAGATTCGCCGCGTTGGAGATCAGGATCAGCCCGAACAGGAACCTGAGCACGTTGCGCGCCAGCATCAGGTGCACCGATGCCGCGACGAGAACGCCGACCATGATGGCGACTAGAAGTTCCATCAGACTTCCTCCTCCAGCGCGAGAACGAGGGTCAGGATCGACCCCAACACCACGAGGTAGACCCCGATGTCGAAGACAAGGACCGAGCTGATCGGCAGGCCCTTGTCATCCTCGGTCGCACCAATGAACCACCACTGGCCGGTGAAGAACGCCTCCCCGAAGAAGACCGCGTAGACCCCGGCGGCCAGCGCGATGCCCAGCCCGGTCATGGCGATGTTCTGAGGCTCGAAGCGCAGCGCGGCGCGTGCGGGCTCGGCGCCGTGGGCCATGGCGTAGAGCACGAAACCCGTGGCGCCGATCAGCCCGCCGATGAAACCGCCACCCGGCAGGTTGTGCCCGCGCAGCAGCATGTAGACCGAAAACAGCAACAAGAGCGCCACCAGAAGCCGCGTCGCGGCGTTGAGAATGATCGAGTTCACCATCTCAGTCGTCCTCCCCGCGCTTGACGCGCCTGTATTGCGTGCCGCGCAAAAGCGCGTAGGCCGACAGCGCCGCGATCACCACCACTGCGATCTCGCCGAAGGTATCCAGTGCGCGGAAGTCCACCAGGATCACGTTGACGATGTTGCGTCCAAAGGCCTCGGGCCAGCTGGCGATCTCGAAATAATCGGTGAGCCGCCGGTCGAGATCGCCTTGCACCACGGCCACGATCACGATGGTGACGAGCGCGCCCACCACCAGCGACAGCGCCGCGTGGCCGGGGCGGCGCTTCTCGTTGCGCAGCTCGAGGTGCGGCAGCTTCAGCATCGCCACCGCGACGAGAACCACCGTCAGGGTCTCCACCAGAAGCTGCGTGATCGCAACGTCCGGGGCGGAGAACATGATGAAGATCAGAGCCACGCCGATGCCGACCACGCCCAGCGCTGCCACCGCCGTCATCCGGCTGGAAGTATAGGCCGTCAGGAGCGCCCCGGAGGTGATGAAGAGGAGCACCGCCCAGTGCATGAAAACCAGGTCGTCGAAGGTCGCGGCGAGGTTCAGCACCACGGGGCCCAGTGCATCCTTTGCCCAGATCGTCATGCCCATCCCGATCGCGAGCGTCACGAAGGTGATGACCATGTAGCGCTGCAGCACGCCAGACTGCAGGATGCCGGTCTGCCATTCCGCCAGCGCCTTGAGCCCGTCCAGCACGCGGTCCCAGCCGGGATCGAACTTGATCGGGTTGGCTGCGATGATGCGGGCCAGCAGCGCCCGGATGCGGTCGCGCGCGAGGTACAGCACGAAGCCCGTGGCGAAGGTCACCATCGACAGGATGAAGGCGGCGTTGACCTCGCGGAAGAGGTAGAGATCGACCGCGACCGCCGTAGAGCCGTAGACCGCCCATGTCGCGGGCGCCACCAGCCACAGCTCCGGCAGGTCCGGGAACAGGCCGAACCACAGGCTCAGGCCGCCCAGGATCAGCGGCCCGATCCACATGGCCGCCGGCCCCTCATGGGTGGACGAAAGCGCCTCGGGCGTGCGGCCGAGGAAGGGGCGCGCGACCGAGATGCCGGCGGCCATGAACATCAGGACCGACGCGGCGAAGATCGTCCCCGTCACCCAGAGCGACGCGACCTCCAGCTCCAGCCCCGCCTTGTAGAGGAATTCCTTGCCGATGAAGCCGAAGAAGGGCGGGATGCCGGCCATCGAGATCGCGGCGAGCGAACCGGCGACGAAGGTGATGGGCATCTTCCGCGCAAGCCCCCTGAGGCGGTCGACCTCCCGCGTGCCTGTCTCGTGATCGACAATGCCGATCATCAGGAACAGCGCCGCCTTGTAGAGCGAATGGACCACGAGAAAGATCATCGCGGCCTTGATCGCCGAGGACGTGCCCGCCCCGATGAAAAGCGTCAGCGCGCCCAGCGCCATCAGCGTCGTGTAGGCCAGAACCTGCTTGATATCGGTCTGCCGCACCGCCAGCAGGCTCGCGAAGACGGTGGTGAAGCCGCCCGCGATGACCAGCGCCCAGAACCACGGCTCGGTCCCGCCGAGCGTCGGGTTCATCCGCGCCATGAGATAGACGCCCGCCTTCACCATCGTCGCCGAATGCAGGTAGGCCGAAACCGGCGTGGGCGCGGCCATCGCATTTGGCAGCCAGAAATGGAACGGGAACTGCGCCGACTTGGTGAAGGCCCCCGCGAGGAACAGGATGAGGATCGGGATGTAATGCTCGTGCGCGCGGATCTCGTCGCCCATGGTCAGAATCTCCGACAGCTCGAAGGACCCCGCCGCGTTGCCAAGCAGGATCATCCCCGCCAGAAGCGCGAGGCCCCCCGTGCCGGTCAGAAGCAGAGCCTGCAGCGCCGAACGCCGCGATTTCGCGCTGTCGCTGTCGAAGCCGATCAGCAGGTAGGAGGAGATCGTCGTCACCTCCCAGAACACGAAAAGCGCGATGAGATTGTCGGACAGGACAAGCCCCAGCATCCCCACCATGAACAGCAGCAGGAACAGGACGAAGCGTGGGTATTCAGGATGATTGCCGAGATACTTGGTGGAATAGAGCGTCACCAGCGCGCCGATCCCCGAGATCAGCAGGCCGAAGGTCAGGCTCAGCCCGTCGATGAGGAACGACAGGCGGATGTCCATCGACGGCACCCAGTCGGTGCCGATGAGAACCTGCTCGCCCGCTGCGACGGGCGCGAGGAACTGCAGGAACCAAACAAAGATCGCCGCCGGGACGAGGACCGAGATCCACCCCGCCGGCCCGCCATAGACGCGCGGCACTTCTGCTCCGGTTTTCGCCACCCTTGTCGCCCCTGTCCTTCTCGTTTCTTTCTGAGCCCGTTTTCTTTCCGAGCCCGTTTTCTTTCCGAGCCCGTATCTCAGCCGCCGTTCAGCGTGACCGGGGTCTCGAACCCCTCGGGCTTGACCGCGATCACCGAGCAGGTCACCGACCTGAGAATGGTCTCCGCCGTATTGCCCATGATGAAGCCCGCAAGACCCGTCCGCCCTACCGTGCCCATGACGATAAGGTCCATATGCCGGGCCTGCGCGTAGTCGGCGATCACGTCGCCCGGATTGCCTTTGAGCAGGTGCATGTTCGCCTCGGGCACCTGCGGATAATCGGCGAGAAGCCGCAGCAGGCGCTCCTTCGCGACGTCCCGTTCGCGTTCCACCATGCGGTCGATTTCGTCCTGCCGGCCCGAGGTGTAGCGGCCATGGCGGAGTGCGTGCTCTTCCTGCAGGTACCACGCATGGGCCACGTGCAGCTCCGCCTCGTCGCGCTCGGCCATGCCGGTGGCAAGGTCGAGCACCAGCCGGTTCAGCCCGTCCCGTGCCGCGTCGTCCGCCGGCGCGGGATCGACGGCGGCGAGAATGCGGTCGAAGGACCCGTCACCCGGGCCCATCAGCACCCAGACCGGGCACGGGCATTTGCGCAGGATGTGCATGTCAAACCCCTTGAACACGCCCCGCCCGTGCGGCGCGACCGTCGCACCCTTGATGACGATGTCGTGCCCCTCGCGCAACACCATGCGGATAACCTCGACGAAGGGAACACCTTGCAGCACCGCCTCGGAGACCTCCACCCCCGCGTCCCGGGCACGCGCGCCGAATTCGGCCAGACGCCCGCGGTGGTACGCGAGCACGTCCTCCGCGATTTCGGTCCCGCGCGATCCGGTCAGCGCCGTGAGCATGCGCGCCAGCTCTCCGGGATTGGAGTCGATCACATCGACAAGCGTCAGCGCGGCCTTGTTCGAACGGGCCAGATGAATCGCACGCTCGAAAGCGACCTCGGCGAGGCTGTCCTCCGCAAGGACGGCAAGCACGCTTTTGAACTGCTGCATGTGACCTCCGCACACCGTTCCGGGGGACCTACGGCAAGGATTTTGATTGGTCCAATCGAAATTCACGGCTATTTTGATAGAAGCCATCTATAAGGCACTGGATATTGCCCAGCCTCCAACAGCTCAGATACCTCACGCTTCTGTCCGAGACGCTGCATTTTCGCCGCGCGGCGGAGCGGGCGCATGTCACGCAGCCAACGCTCTCGGCGCAGCTTGCGAAGCTCGAGGAAGAACTGGGCGTGCAACTGGTCGAACGCTCGCGCGCACGCGTCTTGATGACGCCCGAAGGCGAGGAAATCGCCAACCGCGCGCGGCGCATCCTGGGCGAGGTCAACGAGATCGCCGAGATCGCCCGCCGCGGACAGACCATGCTTTCGGGCACCATCCGCGTCGGTGTGGTCCAGTCGCTCGGCTCCTATTTCCTGCCGCTGGTGATCCCCGACCTGCATACGCGATACCCTGATTTGCGCCTGTATGTGCGCGAAGGGCTGGGCGAGGATCTCGTGCGTCGCATGGAAGAGGGCTCACTCGACCTGCTGTTCTGCCCATTGCCGATCACCGGGTCGGAGTTCTCCGTCGCCCGCCTGTTTCGCGAGCCCCTGCTTGCGGTGGCCGCCATCGACCACCCCATCGCGCAGATGGACCGCGTGCCCCCGCACCGACTGGCCGGAGAGCGTATCCTGACGCTGGAGAGCGGCCACCGCCTGCACGACCAGGTGCGGCAGATTTCCGAACAGACCGGCGCCGAGATCAGCCTCGACTACGGCGCAACCTCGCTCGACACGATCCGACAGATGGTGGCCATGAACCTCGGGATTTCGTTATTGCCGGCGCTTTACGTCCGCTCGGAGGTGCAGCCGAACCAGATGGTCACCTCGCGCCCCCTCGACGGCCCGCAGCCGTTCCGCGCCGTCGGGATGGTCTGGCGCGAGCGCGCCGCCCGGGGGGCGGATTACCGCGAACTGGCGCAGGCCATTCGCCAGATCCTGCGGCAGACCACACCGGAAGTGACAGTGGTCGACTGATTGCGCAGACGCGGTGCAGGGATGGCGTGACCGAAGGCCGAGCGACCCCCATCCGGTTGACGGCAGGGACCGGATGAGAGTCGCCCGGATTGGTCACGGTGCAGGTCCGTGAGCGCTGGAAGGGACAACCGCCAGCACAGCACCGTTACCGGATCAGGACGCACGTGCCTGCGCCCCGACCAAACCGAAACGTCGGTCTGCGTCAATCGTTACCGCAAGAAACTCATAGGAAAAACACCTTCTGGCCTTCCAATTCAATTGGAAGTTCCTATTATTCGCTGTGGCCCCCTCGGAGAAGACGACATGCCGAACTCGATTCCGCCCTTCACGCTGCGCCAGCTTCGCTATCTCGTCGCCCTCGAAGACACCCACCATTTCCGCGAAGCCGCCGAAAGCTGCGGCATCTCGCAACCGTCGCTGTCGGTGCAGATCAAGACGCTGGAGGACGCCCTCGGCCAGACGCTGGTCGAGCGCGGACGCGGTCCGGTCCGCCTGACCATGGCCGGACGGGAGGTCGCGCGACGCGGACGCGATATGCTGGACGCGGCCCAGGGCATCCTCGATCTGTCCGTGACGCTGAAATCCGGTCTGGCCGGAACCATCCGCATGGGCACCTCCGCGACGCTCGGCCCCTACCTGATGCCGCATGTGGTCGGCGATCTGCACCGCTCGCATCCGGACCTGCGCCTCTATATCCGCGAGGCCACGCCCCGCGAGCTCTTGCGACAGCTCAACGACGGGGCGCAGGACCTTATCCTGACGCAACTGCCGGTCAACGGCGCCGCCCTCCATGTCGCGCGGCTGTTCCGCGAGCCGCTGTCGGTGGCGATGCCCTCCGATCATGCCCTGAGCGAGAAGCAAGACCTCGGCAACGAGGATCTGAAGGATGAAACCATTCTCTCGCTTTCGCCGGCCTACACGCTGCACGACCAGATCTCGGCGCTGTGCACCGAGACCGGGGCGCATCTGTCCCGGGACTATGAAGGCACCTCGCTGGACGCGCTCCGACAAATGGTGGCGATGGGCATGGGCCTGACGTTCCTGCCGGCGCTCTACGTGCGCTCGGAGATCGGCGCGCGCCCGGCCGGCGACGTGGTGACACGCCCGTTTCGAGGACGGCGCTTTTCGCGATCCGTGGGCCTCGTGTGGCGCAAGAACTCGGGCGCGGCCCCGGCCTACGAGCGGCTGGCCAGCACCATTCGCGACACGGCCGGGCGTTTCCCGGAACTGGTGATCGAGGGCTGATGCCCGACGCTAGCCCCCGAGCGCATTGACGCGGCGCGCGCCTCGGTCATCATGGTCCGATGACGCATGCCCTCGCCGCCCTGCCCCGAGCCACGGAAACCGCCGCCTGATGCCAACGCTCCTCCCGAAAGGTGTGACGCTGCGGGGACTCGAGGTCTTCGAATCGCTGGCCAGAACCGGATCGGTCGCGGCCACGGCCGGCGAACTCGGCCTGTCGGCGCCCGCTGTCTCGCAGCAGATGAAGAACCTCGCCACCGCACTGGGGGCGGAACTTCTGGACCATTCCCGACGCCCGATGACGCTGACGCCGGCGGGGCGCGTCTTTCTCCAGCGCACGGCAAGCGCGCTCGACAGTCTGCGCTCGGGGCACCGGGACCTCAACGCGCTCGACCTGACGGAGCTCTCTGCGCTGTCGTTGGGCGTCATCGAGGATTTCGAGAACGAGGTCACACCGACGCTTGCAGCACGGCTGGCCGAGGCGATGAGCCAATGCGCCTTCCGGCTTCAGACCGGGCCGAGCCATGAACTGGCCGCCCGTATCGGCGAGCGCGCGCTGGACATCGCCATCTGCGCCGCGCCGGGCGCCGACCCTGCGGGGAGCGTGCCGCATCCGCTGGTGCGCGACCCCTATATCCTCGCCGTCCCGCGAGGAACACCACTTGGCGAGGGGCTCGCGGGACTGTCGCACCTGTCCTTCCTGCGCCGCGACACGGACCAGCTCATGGGCCAGCAGATCGAGGCCTATCTCACAGCCATGAACCTCAGCCCGCAGCACCGGTTCGAGATGGATTCAAACCAGTCCATCAGCGCGCTGGTCGCCTCCGGTACCGGCTGGACGATCACGACGCCGCTCAGCCTGCTCAGGGCCGGGCGCTTCGCGGGCGAGATCGACGCCCACCCCCTGCCCGGCGCCCCGATCGAGCGGCGGATCGTTCTATACGCGACCGACGACTGGACAGGCACGATCCCGCATCAGATCGCGACGCTGGCGGGTGAACTGATCGAGACCCATTTCCTTGCCCCGGGGCTCGAGGCGATGCCATGGCTGGCCGGATCCTTCACGCGGCCCTGACCGGACACGCTTCCCCTGCGTCAGAAAAAAGCGCCTGACCGCTACGCTGCCCGGATCGGACTGAAATCGCGGGATTTCCGGCCGATTTTGAAAATATCTTTACAACTTCCGCGCCGCAGCGTGAAAATACGAGACATAATCCAATCCGTCGAATTCGCGACATATTCTTTCGCGGCCCCAAAGCTGCCATGTTGCGCATGTTCACGGATTCGTCATGTGCGACGCGCACGGGCCGGTCCGGGGACGCATGCGAGCTCTGATCAGGGGCCGCCCGCGAGGGGAACAGGAGCGCGGCGGACGAACACCCTGATCAACAGG
>Ga0209947_1000389_pt1 | contig 27383 bp, 21 predicted proteins | sample SalPonR2_B_D2_MG_FD_185706 | JGI IMG/M metagenome (GOLD analysis project Ga0209947, IMG submission 185706) | Salt pond soil microbial communities from South San Francisco under conditions of wetland restoration - Salt Pond MetaG R2_B_D2_MG... ...
GTGTTGCGCTGCATCCCTCGGAATTTCACGTACAGCTAAGTACGCTGCATTCCTCGGGATTTTGCGCGCCTTGATCTTGAACTTTTTACTTTGCCATCCTAAAATCGACTTTTTACGAGATTGTCTTTACTGCCATTTAATCATCTTTCCTTGTCTTTTTAAGACATTGTCCGGAAGGCTCGCCACCAGTTGAATCAGCCGAATCATCCAGGGGGAGACCGTAGTTTCGCTCTTATTGGCAAAAAAATACGTCGGGAAATTTGAAATTATATCAGCGGCGCGAGAATCTGGACGTATTTGTATAATCACGTCTGTCAGATTTTCACTGGCACTCTATTGAAGTAAATCCAGTCTATGCGTGAAGATATTGACTTGCAGCATTTCAAAAACCGCCTCGAAGATCGCCTGGCTGACATAAAGAAACAGCAGGATTCCCGAAAACCCCACGCGGGTCCGGTTGAGCTGGACCAGGGGCGAGTGGGGCGACTGCGTTCCGATCCCAGCGTGTTGAGTCGTATTTCATGCGCCTAGAAATCAGAGGTGAAATAAACCTGCACTGCCTACTGGCATTCCCGGGTTTGATGGAACCTTATGCCTGGCCAGTCCTCGGCCATGAGCTTCAGCTGCCAGGGGCTGGATGCCAGATAGGTTAAATGCCCCGCCGAATCACTTGCCAACACCTTTTTATTGGCTTTTTCAAATTCTGCCAGATTTTTTTTATCATCGGCGCCAAGCCATCTGGCAGTAAAGTAATCCACCGGTTCATATTCTGCATCAACACCGTACTCGGCTTTGAGGCGGGCTTTGGTCACCTCGAACTGCAATTCACCCACCGCCCCGAGGATCAACTGGTTTCCGATGAGCGGCCGGAACAACTGTACCGCCCCTTCCTCAACAAGCTGATGCAGGCCTTTTTGAAGCTGCTTGGCTTTTAAGGGAGATTTTAGATGCACCCGGCGGAAACATTCAGGGGCAAAATTGGGAATGCCGGTGAAGGTAAGCGGCTCCCTTTCCGAAAAGGTGTCCCCGATTCGTATCGTGCCATGATTGTGAATACCGATTATGTCACCGGGCCAAGCCTCCTCCACAAATGATCGGTCACGGGCCATAAAAATAATCGGATTGGCAATCGTGACGTCCTTGCCGGTACGGTGGTTACGCACTCGCATTCCCCTTTTGAAGCAACCCGAGCAAACCCGCAGAAAGGCGATCCGATCACGGTGGGCAGCGTCCATATTTGCCTGGATCTTAAAAACAAATCCGGAAAAGGCATCCTCCTCAGGGTAAACCGTGCGGCTTGCCGTTGGCCGTGGCAATGGGGGCGGCGCAATTTCCACAAATGTATCAAGAAGTTCCCTTACACCGAAATTATTGATTGCACTGCCGAAAAAAACCGGCGTCTGACTTCCCTTTAGAAAGTCATGTAAGTCGAAAGGATTGGCTGCCCCTTCCAGTAATGCCACATCCTCCCGAAGATCATCGGCTTGGCTGCCCAAGAGATCGTCGAGCCTGGGATCTGACAGGTTGTCGATGGTAATGCCGTTATTTGCTATCCGTTCCTGCCCGGCCTCAAACAGGGTCAGTTTTTTGTGATAAAGATTGTAAGTGCCCTTAAAGCTTTTCCCCATTCCGATGGGCCAGGAGAGCGGAGCGCATTCAATCTGCAGGGTTTCTTCGATATCAGACAGGATGTCGAGCGGGGGCATGCCCTCCCGGTCAAGCTTGTTGATAAATGTTATAATGGGGGTGTTGCGCATCCGGCACACCTCCATCAGCTTGCGGGTCTGGGTTTCAACCCCCTTTACGCTGTCAAGAACCATAATTGAGCTGTCCACAGCGGTCAGCACCCGGTAGGTGTCTTCGGAAAAATCCTGATGACCGGGCGTGTCCAATAAATTTATCTCGCAGTCCCGATAATTGAATTTCATCACCGAGCTGGTAACCGAGATGCCACGCTCCTGCTCTACGGCCATCCAGTCGCTGGCGGCATGCAGCCTTGCCTTGCGGGCTTTCACGGAGCCTGCCATCTTGATGGCCCCGCCAAAAAGCAACAGTTTTTCGGAAAGCGTCGTCTTGCCCGCATCCGGATGGCTGATGATGCCAAAAGTCCTTCGTCTGTTTATTTGCGGGTTGTCGGATTGATAATTGGGATTTTTCATATTCATCACTTTTCTGTAGTACAACTTATATTAAAGACAGCTTGGAGCCATCAATACAGGCTTTGCAAAAAGATATACTGCCTTGACCTGCCGCTGTGAGCAACCCGTCCCTGCTTAGGCAGTACAGTGTGTCCGCACCAATGGAATTTTGAACCTGCTCAATCAATTTATTGTGATCTGGAACTGTATTCCATAGTCACATTGATATCTGCTTGGCGGACAACCCACCAGCAAATGCACCTCCTTTGCGCCCGTTTTTCGCAGCGAGAAAATCATGTCTAAAAAGTCAATGCCGCCGATAACAGAATCGTCAATGACGCAGAATGGCTGTATCTTAAAATTCTCATGGATTTATACTCCAGACAGATAGTCGGCTGGGCAATGGACAAACATATGGAAGTTTAACTTATTTTGGATGCTTTATCAATGGCCTATTGGAAGCGTTTACCCTCAGAGGGTCTAATCCATCATTCTGATCGCGGCATTCAGTATGCCTGTGAGCAAATACCAGGGAAAGCTCAAAGCCTGTCAGATGGTTCCAAGCATGGGCAGGAAAGGTGATTGTAATGCGCCGACGGAACGTTTTTTTCGGAGCCTGAAATCGGAATATTTAACGCATTGCCGCCTACCTTCCAGCGTGGCAGCGAGAAATCTTTCATGCAAGATTCCTCGCTGCTGGCGCGCCTCGACAAATGACGAGGGAGGATTATCCCGGCAGAACGGATGAGCCCAGCTCCAGGCGTTCTTGAATCGCTTTTTTTATGGCATCCAGGCCGGCGAGGCCGGAGGCGACGCTTTCTACCGCATCGTCGGTTTGCCGGGTAACAGCGCGCTTGATATCGCTTTTGAGTTCAGCCTGACGTTTTGCCAGAGTTTGTTTTAAACCGGCTTGTAAGGTATCGTCAATATTTGATGCGATTCTCACATCCGGTTTTCCAATGGTGCCGCCGAGCTCCGCGGACAGGTCAAAGGAGCGGATGTTCTGCAGCGTGTCAGTCAGGCCGCTGATAAGGAGGTTATCCGCTTGATCGGATTTTACCTTGAAACCGGCGGTGTCAAAGACCGCCTGAATATCAGCATCCAGATTTTCGCCGGCGACCCGGATACTGCCCTCTGCACTCCCTACCCTGGCGGACTCCAGAAGCACCGCCATGTCCTGGCGGTCCAGAAGCGTAAAATCCGAGAGGGGGTATTGTTTTAAGTTAAATTTTACTAAATCTTCGGGGCTTTCCGGATTGGTCCGGTCCAGGTGTCCCTCTGCCTCTATCGTCCCGGCGTCTTTCAGGCCGGAACCTGAAAAGGCGAATACAAGCGGCTGGCCGAGCACCTGCTGATTGGAAGAAAAATCCTGAAACTGCCCGACTGCAGTGCCGCCGCCCACTTCCATGGCCAGGTCCGCTGTTTTTATCCAGTATTCAGGAATCTGTCGGTGCGGGGCAAATTCCACATCAACTCCCTCGCCCCGGCGCCGTTTTTCCTCTTTTTCGCCGCCGCGCATCATCCCGGCGAGATAAGGCGAAAGCCGCTGGTACCAGATAAGGCTTGTTTCCACCCATTGCGCATACCTGGGTCCGAAAACAAGGGCGGACATATTGCTGATGCCCTTGGGCGAGAGCGCATATTTTTCCATAAGTCGTTCTGCGTCCCGGGCCGGTGCATTTTTAAGATCTTTCAGGCGGTTTTGAAACTCAGCCCGGCTCCGGGAGAGATCCTCTCTTGCGCTGCGAAGCACCTCAAGGTCTTTTTTAATATCTTTTCTGATTTCCCGGACCTCGTCCACTTTTCCAATAACGCCCATCACGCCCCCGGACAGCCCGGAATCCTCACGCAGATTTCTAATCCGCGCTTTGTATTCCTTAAAGGTTTCTTTATCCGGAAGCGCATCCAACCGCGCTTTGAAATTTTCTCTTGCAGCGGCAATATCCGTCCTGAGCGCTTCTGCTTCTTCAATGGTCGCCAGCTTTTCGTTTTCCAGGATTTCTTTTGCATTTTTTGCCGCCAAAGACGGAAACTCGCCCAGCTTGGAGCGGAGCCTTTCGCGGATTTCAGCGCCTTTTTCAGAGAGTTTTTTCGTCTCCGGAAGCGCGCCCGAAGTTGTCCGTTCTTTATTAAACGCAAGGCCTGACGCGGACATAGCCTCCACAACAGTTTTACCTTTGATGAGATGACCCGGGTTGAATGTCATCCGAATCCTTTCGGCCACAAGTGCATTTCGCATGGGTTGCTTCGGGTTGGTGACCTGAAGGCCGTTTAATTCAAGGCCTAAAGGGAAAAGTGTCAGGTCTGCCGAGGCAAGCTCGACTTCTGCGCCCACCGCCTTTGTGCCAGTGCGTTCCACCATGTATTCTGCCGCATAGTCAACCACAAGGTACCAGACAGCCAAGCATAAGGCGGCAATCACAACAAAGGCAGCGAGTCCGGGCCATCGGATCAAGCGATTCATATGGGTTTCCTCCATCCGGATACGGTGCGATATGCCGAGTAGATGCGGCTTCCTTTGATCATCTGGACAAAACGCGTTTTCTCCAGCCAGGCCATGAAGTGCTGCCGGTAGCGTCGAATCAGGGCGTTGGACGTAAAATACAGGGGAAGGAAAAGCACCAGGGCCGCAATAAAGCCGCCCATGACCACCGTGTTGTTAAAACGGGTGAGGTGCCAGAATCCGGATTCATAAAGAAAGCGCCAAAAGCCCTCTAGGACGTCCGCAGATAAAACCGCCATGCCCAGCCAGTGAAATAGCGGATAAAGAAAAAAAGCGACTGCGGCAAATACAAGCCAGCCAAGGATAAAGCCGGTAAGATTGACACGCAGGACCAGCACCAGAAAAAGCAGCAGCACGTGCTGCAGGGTAAAAAACGGCATAAAGGCAAAAAACAGGGCCAGACAGAACGCAGCACTGACCTGGCCGGGGGCGGCTTCCGCGTTTAACACTTTTAAAAGCTTTGCCAGCAGAGTGATCATATCCGGCTTCCTTTCCGGTACTGCAGGGAAGTAGTCAACATCAGACGATTTTTTTCCTCAACTGAGCGTTTCAAATTTTTAAACTTTTTGTTTCTATATTATTTCAAAGGGCTTAAATCAATTTCCCATTTAAAAATTCGAAACCCTCCGGGATTTCCAATTTTGCCGCATCTACTTTGTCAGCGGATGTTTCGCATAGTTGAGATTTTTTTTATAGCTGCTCAAAAACCATATATCTCAATATAACAGGCTTTTTACTGGTTTCAAATAGCCACGGCGCGGTCGCCTTACTTCAACCCGATATCCTATCTCCACAATCCCTGGCGCTTTTTGATCTGGACTCCGATCTTTTTGAGCTGATCCAGGACAGCGGTCCAATCAATCGTTATGTGCGGTTGGTTGAGTATCAATTAAGCAACTCTTTTAATATTCTATAGCCATGATCCGATAGACTAAACTTGGCATGAAGCCTATTCAGCATTTCGCCCCGGCGGATCGAGGCCTATTTGTTCTTGTTCAAAACCGCCTTGCAGATCGCAGCCTTATCGAACGAAAGGAAAAATAAACAAAACTGCTTTTTTCAAAGAGCGAAATCCAAAATAAATAATTTTAACAATCTCGTAAAAAGTCGATTTTAGGATGGCAAAGTAAAAAGTTCAAGATCAAGGCGCGCAAAATCCCGAGGAATGCAGCGTACTTAGCTGTACGTGAAATTCCGAGGGATACAGCGCAACACAGATATTGGACTTTTTACGTAGCCATCAATTTTATTTTGTACCAAATACCCGCTTTAATAATTCGGTTGTCTGTTTTGCAGGATTTTCGCGAATAGCCGCTTCCTCTTCTGCCATATAATAAAAGATCCCCTCCATGCCCTTTTTTGTAACGTAATCGGTCAGGTTTGCCTTTGCCTCCGGCACAAGCGGGATAGAATCGTATTCATCCATCATCCTGTTATACGTCTGTACTGCACCTACCTGTGACAGGCTGTTTTTAATTATCGGGCGCATCTCCTCGGCCAAAGGTCCTGACATTCTGCTTTTAAAATACTTTGTAGCCGAATCTTTCGGGCCTTCGTATATCTTCATAACATCTTCAAACGACATGTTTTTGATGGCCTGTAAAAAAAGCTTTTTTGCCTCCGGCGTTGCTTTTTCTGCAGCACGGTTGAGTTTTAATTCAAGATTATCTGTAAGAAAGGATAATCCGGTTTTAGCCAGGACTGATTTTACAACATCGAGTTTTTCGGGCAGGGGGATATGAACGGCGGGATCTTCATTAAATCCGTCTTCTTGTCCCAATTGCTCGACCACGTTTTCAGATCCGATGCGAAGCGCCTGTTTGAAGGCCTCCTTGATTTCACCGGCTGTTGCCTCTTCCCGGCTCCCGTTTTCCCCGGCGCCGAAGAAGGTTTTTATGCCTTTTTCCAGCAGATTGTCTGCATTTGCCATGTTTAAAATAAAAACAGAGATCACTATGGCAAATAAAGTATATAAACATTTGTGCTTTGCTGATTTGTGGAAAATAGCTTTCATATCAACACCTCATGTAAAATTTTTAAGGGGCTTCCGGTAAATGCTGGGATAAACCATGCTTCCCAAGGAGTTTGATCAAAGTTTTAAACACATCGTTCGTATCGGCGGCGCGGCAAGAACGGGCCCCATAGAGAAGCCCGCCGGAAGCGCGCCGCTACGTATAGTTAAACACAAAAAAGGCAGTATTTCAAGATTCTGCTCCTCTCTAAATCACCCCTACATTTTGTGCCTCTCTTTTAACCGGATAGCTGTTGGTCCTTTTTTACTGTCCTCAGTCCTTGGGGCTTCCTTGAAAGCAAAAAAACATAATAGCCCAATATGGAATTCTATTTTTGATGGCTTCGTAAAAAGTCCAATATCTGCGTTGCGCTGCATTTCTCGGAATTTCACGTACTCCTATGTACGCTGCATTCCTCGAAATTTGCGACGCCTTGATCTTGAACTTTTTTCTTTGCCATCTAAAATAGACTTTTTACGAGATTGTCATTTTTGACATTTCATTATATTATTGTTTTAAGCTGTTAATATTTTTTTAAGGAACCAGCTTCACAACCAATAATCGATAGAAATTGAATAAGGCGCATATTACTTATTTTGACTCTCCAAGTTTGATGGCTTCGTAAAAAGCGAATTATACCGCTGGTGCGAGATTTTTGCCAAAAGTAATTTTTACTTCCGACTCGTAATCGGCCTTTTCCTTCCCCGAGGCCGAGAGCCGTCTCGCTTGCGTGGGACTGATTTACGATCAGTTTTTTGGAAATCGTCAATTATAAATAGAATCATAAGTTAAGGAGCCCTACGTGTTTGACTATACAGCCTACCTTAAAAAACTGGCCGCCGGCCAGACTGTAGACAATCCTTTTTTGTCTTTTATGGGCATGACGCTTGAAAAGATCGGAAACGGGTATGCGCGGTTCAGCATGTTAATCCGCCCCGAATTCCTTCAGGGAGCCGGGATCATGCAGGGTGGTCTCGGCATTGCCTTTTCAAGCGAAACCGTAGCCCATGCCGTAATGACCACCCTTGAGCCCGGCGACAATATTACAACACTGGAGTTGAAGAACAATTTTATCTCACCGGCAGTCACCGGCCGGCTCACAGCGGAAGCCACTGTTTTTAAAAGAGGAAGCCGCATTATCATTGCAGACTGTATTGTCAAAGACGAAAAAGGGCAGGATATTTCACGAAGCACCTCAACATTGATGGTTCTTAAAAAAGGGGGCTGATAATTAATTTTGCAATTACTCTGGCCGTTGTTACGAAATGAAAAAACGCAGGTCCTGAACGATTTTGAACCCCACATTAACAATGCGCAATTACGAAAACGCTTGCGCCTGATTACTGACAGCGCGGAGGTGGTGGAAAGTACAGGCGCTTATAGAGCGGATCCAGCCGCTGATCAAACCTAAATGCGTTTAAAAAGCCATGATACAGGTTGCCTTGCAAGCTCAGTAGCATCTCCATTAGAATCATATCCGTAACGTGGGACTGATATAATTGCATCTTTACCATTTTCCCTGGCAATGGCAACAAGGCAGACCATATTCCGCACCGATGAACCCCGAGTTCCAGAGCAGGACGAACCCAGCTGCCAGACATGCCGTATAGGAAACCATCACGCCGGTATAAAAGTTTTAAATCGAGCGCCGTGGATTTACAGGCTTGGGGCAATTCGCCTTTGTCTTTTTCCGCGGCTTCGACACCTGTTTTTGAGTCACCGTGCCACGGTTGGTTTTGTCTGCCGTGGTGCCATAATTAATATCCGGCAGCCTTCGGCGTTCAATTTTATAACCAATGACCCGATCGATAGCCTTCACCATCTGATCATCTGCTTCTGTGACCATGGTAAAGGCGTCGCCGTTTCTGGCCGCCCGTCCGGTCCGGCCGATGCGGTGTATGTAGGCGTCCGCGGTGTCTGGAATATCATAATTGATCACATGGGAGACATTGGCAATATCGATTCCGCGGGCAGCAATATCAGTAGCGACCAAAACCTGGTAGTTGCCGTTGCGGAATCCGTCGATCGCATCCCGCCGCCGGTTTTGTGAAAGATTTCCCTGCAGCGATGCTGTCTTGTAGCCGGCGTGGTCCAATTTTTCACTAAGGCGTTTGGCCCGGTGCTTGGTCCGGGTAAAAACCAGGACCGAACCGGTCCGGGTCTGCTTAAGCAGTTTCAGCAAAAGCGGCGTCTTCTGATTCTGCTCAACCGGGTAAATGGCGTGGGAAACGGTATCTGCCGGTGCCGTGATGCCAACCTGGACCGTTACAGGATCGCTCAGATTTCCCTCCGCCAGTTTCCGAATTTCCGGTGGCATGGTCGCTGAAAAAAGCAGTGTTTGGCGTTTGGCCGGTATCTGTTTCAGAATGCGGCGGATATCGGGCAAAAAACCCATGTCGAACATGTGGTCAGCTTCGTCGAGGACCAGCACCTCCAAGGATGACAGGTCTACTGTTTTTCTTCCCATATGGTCAAGAAGCCTGCCGGGGCAGGCAACAACAATGTCAGCCCGATTGACTTTTTTGATCTGGGGCCCGATTGCCACGCCGCCGTAAATTGCCATGCTCCGCAGCCCGGTTTTTCTTCCGAGAGTTTCAATAGCCCCGTGAATCTGTTCGGCCAATTCTCTTGTGGGGGCAACAATCAACGCGCGGGGAGTTCCGCGCTTGCCTGAAATAATGCGGTTTAAAATGGGCAGCACGAATGCCGCCGTTTTTCCGGTTCCGGTCTGTGCAAGGCCGATAATGTCCTTTTTCGCCATTACCGAATCAATAGCCTGGTATTGGATGGGGGTGGGGTCTGTATATCCGGCGGCGGTTATGCCTGCGGAGACAGTGGGGTGGAACTTGAATGTGTTAAAACTCATAATACCTCTTATTTTTGAGTGTGCATAAAAAAAGCCCCGGAGTAATTCCGGGGCTTCCGATTTTTGATTTCATTGTCCGGGAAAAATACGTTGTTATTGATACTATACGAACTCTAAGGCGTATGTCAATTTATATATTTTTGGAAACGCCCCCATAACCATCATTTGAAACATTAAACGGGACCGGCGTTATTATAACCTAAATTGAGCGATTTTCAAGTTTACCGCAGATACAAGGAAAATGATGTCGAGCGATAGTTGTCTATGCGAGACATCATTATCAGAAGCTGTCTCATAGTCGGTGGTGGTATAAATATCTTCTCCGCGCTGGCTGAATAAGGGGACGGGGACGGCGCTCGACATGATGGTCAGCATATTCTTATGCACCGCATCCCACCGGAGTTCCGGATGCCGGGAGCGTCTATTGCCACATAGGCATTGTGCCCTCCTACCAGAATAGCCCCTGCCTCATGCAGGACATCCAGCCCTTCGGCCAGTGTATCCCTTAAAACCGCTTCTGGCCAAACATCCGCCGGAAAACAGACAATATTCATGGCAGTAATGGGTTCATTGCGTAGATATCGCTTAATGCATTGGCTGCCGCTATGCGACCGAATCCATATGGGCAATCGACGATCGGTCCTAAACTGAGCGTTTTAAATTTTTAAACTTTTTGTTTCTATATTATTTTAAAGGGCTTAAATCAATTTCCCATTTAAAAATTCGAAACCCTCCGGGATTTCCAATTTTGCCGCATCTACTTTGTCAGCGGATGTTTCGCATAGCCCGCTATAGCTCAACATCCGCTTACGAGACCGTCATTGTTAATATTACGAAAGATTAGATCGGGCGGTATCGGCGAAGTAAGATCCAGCCGGCTGACACTGGCCCCGCTTAAGCGCCTGGATGAAATCCTGCCGGGAGCATATGGGGGCAGAAAAACGGGTCACGGCCGTGCCCAGCTCATCTGCCGTATGGGCATCACTGCCGGCGGTCGCAATTAGTCCGTAGTGCGTTTGCCGCTTGCTGGCTTTGAGATTTTCAACGATGGTGTTTCGGCCGTTGTGGGTTTCAATGACCGGGCATAATCCTTTTTGAAATATCGATTCCCTGACAGGGCGCTCTTTGCGGCAGGGATGTGCGGCAATGGCGACACCACCTGCGCTTCTGGTATAATTAAGAAGTTCGGGAGCGCTTAGATGGGACGGAATCTGTTCGGCCGGGCCGAAAAGCAGGAAATCCCCTTCAGGCGTTTCATACTCCATCCCAATGATTACGACTAGACCATTGGGCTGGCGGCCTTCTGTAATGTATCTTCTGATGGCCATGCTCTCATGGTCGGTAACGCAAATCCCGTCCAGCCCGATCCTGCCGGCTGCTTCAACCAATTCGTGAACATCCAGCCGGCTACATGGCGAGATGGCGGTATGGATATGTGTATCGAAAATCATTTGCCCAAAATGATATGGTTATGCGGTAAAATCAAATTGTTTGTTTCAATATGGTAAATGTTAAATATTGAAAAAATCAATGCGCTTTTGTAATGATTTGGCTTTTGTTGATTTGTCTGACATGAATTATAATAAAAAAGTGTGATGTTTGCGTCATTAGTGAAAAATCATCCTTAATAATTCTTCTGAAAGGATACGACGTGCCCCAAAAGTGTATTCTGATCCTACTGGACGGCTTGGGCGACCGCTCCTATGAAAGCCTTGGCGGACAGACGCCGCTTCAGGCAGCCCATACCCCGACCCTGGACAAACTGGCAGCCGATGGTTCCAGCGGTCTTTATCATCCTTCCGCCCAGGGGCAGGCGCTGCCCAGTGAAAATGCGCATTTCTCCCTTTTCGGCTATGATATGGCGGATTTCCCCGGAAGGGGCGCGCTTGAAGCGCTGGGCGCCGGTGTTGATGTATTACCTTCTGATGTCGCGCTTCTGGCCCATTTTGCAAGCATCTCCCGGAAAAACAATGTCTTTTGGCTAGATAATAGTAAACCGGATGTGGATGCGAAGTCCCTGGCCGCGTTAAACGCTTGTATTTCATCCTTTGAAAGCGACGGCGTGGCGGTGACGTTTCATGCCACTGAGAGAATTCGGGGTATCATAAGACTTCGCGGAGATGTATCCCCGTTTGTCACCGATTCAGATCCGATTACGGACGGACGCCCCCTGTCTGCCGTATTACCGTGGCAGGACTGCGGAGAGGAAGTCGCGGCCGCCCAAAAAACCGCCAGCGTGCTCAGGGGCTACCTGCTGTGGGCTTATGAAAAACTTTCCGCCCAAAAAGTGAATCAGGCACGGAAGCAGAAGGATCAGGCGCCGGTCAATGCGCTTGTCAGCCAGCGGGCCGGCCGCTTAAAAAAGGTGGATCCCTTTCGTCAAAAGTATGGGTTGCGCGGCCTTAGTACGGCATCGGGTTTGGTTTACCAGGGACTCGGCACATACCTCGGCATGGATGTCCAAAAGGTAGCGGACACCGGTGATGCCGGAGCTGATATCGCAGGCCGCCTGCAGGCGGCTTATGCCTGTATCAAGGACTATGACTTTTTCCATATACATACCAAAGCCCCGGATGAAGCCGCCCATGAAAAGGATCCCATGCTGAAAAAAAAGGTGATTGAATCGCTGGATGCCGGGATCGGCCGGGCTATCGGCCCGCTAATGGATGACCCGGATATTCTTTTTGTGGTGACCGCAGACCACTCCACCCCGAGCGGCGGGCCTCTGATTCATTCCGGAGAAACTGTTCCCCTTATTGTGGCCGGCCGAGGTGTCAGAAAGGATACCGTCTGTCGGTTTGATGAAATTCATGCCGCCAATGGCGCGCTGGGCAGGGTGCGGGGAAAAGAAATCATGTACCTGATCCTTAACCATCTGGACCGCGCCAAGCTTGCGGGACTTATGGACACCCCTGAGGACCAGCCTTACTGGCCCGGGGATTATGAGCCGTTTCGCATTGATTTTTCTTGAAATGAAAAATGCGGGTGAACCGATGAACGAAAAGCTTCAAACCAACGAACCGGCAGTTTTTGCCGTAGGCGTGATCCACGGCCGTTTTCAGATACTGCATAATGACCATCTGAAATATCTGTTGGCCGGGAAAGAAAAATGTGCACATCTGGTCGTCGGCATCACCAATCCGGATCCGGTGTTGACCAAAAAGGAGGGCAGCGCGCCGGGCAGAGACGATCCGGCGGCCAATCCGCTTACCTATTATGAGCGACAGGTTCTTGTGAGGGCCGTTTTCCGGGAGCAAAACATTCCCTCTGAAGCATTTTCAATCGTGCCGTTTCCCGTTAATTTTCCCGACTTGTACAAATATTACGTGCCCATGGATGCCGTATTTTTTCTTACCATCTATGACGAATGGGGAAAAAGAAAGCTTGGGTATTTTTCAGAGGTAGGGCTGGCCACGCATGTGCTTTGGGAGGTGCCACCGGAGAAAAAGGGTTTGAGTGCCGCCGATATTCGAATGCGAATGATTGAAAAATCGCCCTGGACGCACCTTGTGCCGCCGGCTGCAGGAAGGCTCCTTGAGGAATGGAATATCCGCGAACGCTTGGTCCATCTTATTCAGCACTCATAAATTCAGGCCACATCTTACCCGATTGTCTTTGTCTTGGTCGTCGGTACAGCCGCAGCATTGGATTAATAGCTATGCTTTTAGGACTTTAGCAATCTGGTTGCCGATATATTCATCAGCAATTCGCTAATATTCGAGCGCATACTTCAATACATTACCGGTAAGGCCTTTTGTATAACATCCGGCTATAAAATTCTATCTATGCGCACATTTACAACTCTAAAGACTCTCAAACAGAAGAGGCAGGAATGCGGTGCTCTGACCCTCCGGCGGTTACTGCAGTGTCGGCTTCTCCTGCTTCGCAAGATCCGGACGATTATATTCCCCCCTGGCTATAAAGCGCATTGATCACCATAAAAACGGCCGCCAGCCAGTTGGTGAAGGCAAACACCGGCTTTAGATATTTGGGCTTTGTGTTCAAGGCGAATTTCCCGCCGATAATGCCGCCAAGAACCGTCATCACGGCCAGGGGCAGGGCCCATTGCGGATTGAAATCCCCCTGGGCGGCATGGCCGGCAAACCCCATAAAGGCAATGGCTGCGATTAATGTAGAGGATGTGCCCACGGCTTTATGCATGGATACCCCGCAGGCCACCACCATTAAGGGCACAAGGAAGGAGCCGCCGGAGACACCGACCATGCCTGAGCCGAATCCGGTGAGCAGGGTGGCCGGCACGGCAATCCAGAGATTGATCCAATACCGATCCTCCCCGGAGTTCAAAACCAACGTCCCGAAAGGTTGTGCTTTTTCCGTGTGTTTCTTTTCCGATACCGGCATCAGCATGACGGCGCCTGCTGCGGCCAGCATGCCGGCAAAAATGAGCTTCAGGGTAAAGCCGCTGAAGAGATGGGAGAAGTAGCCGCCGCCCAGTGCCGCCACAGCGGTTAGACCCCCCACTAAAAATGCCAGGGGCCATGAAACCGCCTTGTTCTTCTGAAATACGATCATGGCCGCAACAGAGGCGGCAAAAAGGATGAACTGGCCGGTGGCGGCCGCCTGATGCATGGGAATGCCCGCTATGGCCAGGATCACCACGTAAAAATTGCCGCCGCCTTTGCCCACCATGGTCATGGTGACCGCCACGATAAATATGAGCGCGCAGGAAATGACGAGATGCATCATCGGTGCCTACCCCCTTGAAAGGTCTACAGGTGCTTTAAGAGCCTGCCCGGTTTGACGGCTTCGGTGATGGCAGCGTAGCCGCCCTCCAGTACCTTCACGGGCTCCAATCCCTTTGTCAGCAGGAATGCATAAACGATGGAAGAGCGGACATTGGCCGGGCAGAAAACGGCGATCAGCCGGTCTTTCGGCAGTTCCTCCCACCGGTCGGGGATCTCATCGACAGGGATGTTGCGGCATTCGATGTTGTCATGCTTTGACAGATTGATGGAAACCGAGGCCGCCTCCTCCCTGGAGCGCACGTCGAGCAGAACGGCGGCTTTATTTTCAAACAGTTTTTCCGGTGTAATCTTGTGGGCGCCGCTTCCGAAGAACTCCAGCGTCAAGCTTTTCAATACCTGCTCCATTTTAATCTCCTTGTTTATCCTCTCCAATTATTGAATTTTCGCCCCATACCACCGCTTCCCTTTTCATTTGTCGGTTTTTGCCTTGTCCTTCGGCTGATGCCCTGTTCTTTGCAAAGGTTCAATCCTTGCATGCGACATGGCATACCCCCATCGGCGTCTCCTTGACGTACGGAAAATACCTTTGTTTCAACCAAAGGGCCACGTTGACCAGCGAAATCAGCACCGGCACCTCAACGAGGGGGCCGATGACCGCGGCAAAGGCTTCCCCGGAACTGATGCCGAAGACGGAGACGGAGACGGCAATGGCCAGTTCAAAGTTGTTGGAGGCAGCGGTAAACGAAAGCGTGGTGGACTGCTCGTAGGTCGCCTTGAACTTCATGGACATGTAAAAAGTAATCAGGAACATGGCCGCGAAGTAGATGCACAAGGGAATGGCAATGCGCACCACGTCAAAGGGGAGTTTCACAATATATTCGCCTTTGAGCGAAAACATGACCCCAATGGTAAATAAAAGGGCGATGAGCGTTATCGGGCTGATTTTGGGGATGAATTTTTCCATATACCATTGTTCGCCCTTGGTTTTTAACCCGATAATGCGCGAGATAATGCCGGCGATAAACGGGATGCCCAGATAGATGAACACGCTTTCGGCAATCTGGCCGATGGTGACATCCACGGCCGATCCCTCAAGACCGAACCAACCGGGCAGTATGGTGATGAAAAACCAGGCATAAACAGAGAAAAACAGGACCTGGAACACCGAATTAAATGCCACCAGCCCGGCGCAATACTCGGCGTCCCCCTTGGCCAGGTCATTCCAAACCAGCACCATGGCAATGCAGCGGGCCAGGCCGATCATAATCAGCCCCACCATGTATTCGTGGTGGCCGGATAAAAAGGCAATGGCCAAAAGAAACATCAGGATGGGACCGATCACCCAGTTCTGCACCAGGGACAGGCCCAAAATCTTGTAATCCCGGAAGACCTCGCCCAGCTTTTCATAGCGCACCTTAGCCAGCGGCGGATACATCATCAGAATCAGGCCGATGGCGATGGGGATGTTGGTGGTGCCCACGCTCACATGATCGAGCAGGTCCGTGACCCCCGGATAGAAGTAGCCGGCCGACACGCCGGCGGCCATGGCCAGGAAGATCCAAAGGGTTAGAAACCGGTCGAGAAGCGGCAGTTTTTTGACGGTGGATTCAGCCATAAACAGATTCTTCTTATTTCGATTACTTGCCCCTTTCCATCAGCAACTCGGGCAATTTTTCTGCAAATGCGCGGATTTCATCTCTTACCCGTCCTTAGTGCGCCATAGGTTCCGCTTCATTGGCGGCATTTTCGGCAAGCTTTGGCGGATCATCACCGGCTTCTGCCATTACTTTAACGGCCAGGGGGTTTAAGCAGCATTTGCCGGCCCTTTTTAAACCAAGATGATTTTTTTTCTCTCGGTCATTTTAAATCTTTTGGCTCCGGGCTATAGCATTAAATTTCAATATAACGATATAACAAGTAAAAAAATTATTTGCCGCAGATCTTTTCCCTGCGGATTTCAGGCAGCCGGTTGATAAGCGCACTGACATCCGGGTCGTCTTCGAGCCAATCGTTCAAATGGGCAAGCATGGCCCTAGCATAGCCGTTATCCGATGCTTCAGCCAGGGTGTAATTGACCCACAGGCCATCCTTCCGGTACGTGGTAAGGCCGGCTTCCTCCAGGACCCGTAAGTGATTGCTTGCCGTTGACTGAGCAACGCCCAGGCCCTCCTGGATTTCACAGACGCACATCCTCCGGCGCTGCAGCATCTTCAGGATCTTCACCCGGCTGGGGTCTGACAGGGCCTTCATGACTTTGATAAAGGATTTCATTAAAGCGCCTTTCGCATATATAGTTAAATAGAAATATAGTGTTTTAATGATATGGTGTCAATATTTTTTTAAACGCATAGCCTGTAGGAACTGATGCCTATAAGTTGCCGCGAGGGACATAATTTAAGGGGAGTCAAGATTAACGTTAAGGTTCAGCTAAGTAAAATGGATAGACTGCACACTTCGGCTATCAAGCTTCAGTTATGCGTTAAGCCTTGCCGCTACGTATATTCAAACAGAAAAGACAGTAATCCAGAATTTTGGCGCTACTGAGTCAACCCCCATATCTTGTGCCCGCCCTTTTAACCGGATAGCTGATAGGATCTTTTTATTATCCTTACCCGAGGCTAAAAATTTTGAGGCAAGAAAGTAATCGACAGTCCTCGCCGTTGGATACGCCAGCAATAATGTCGGTTCATAGCCGCATTCCGCAAAACACCGAATTTCGAATCAAGGTATTATTCAAGAATAAGCCAATTCTTTTTGGCGACCGGTTTCTCCATGCGGAGATCTAATTTCTATTTCCTGCTCAGCCATTTTATGAAGTCTCTCGACGAGTGCATCGCGATCCTCATAATGCATGCCCGCAGTTGCAATGGGTTCCAGAAACCTTGCGGTGACTTCTCCCGGTCGAATTTTCCATTTCCCGTAGGGGAGGCGATTTACAGACCCCTGGATGATGAAAGGGAAAATTTTTGCCTGGGAGTGAATTGCGAGCACCACTGGCCCTTTCTTGAAGGGACTCAAGGAGCCGTCTCTTGACCGCCTCCCCTCGATTGACAGATATACAAATCCACCATTTTTAATGTGATCTTCTGCTTTTTTGAGCTTTTTCCTGGCCTGGCCCGGCCACTGCCTGATAATAACCCATCCATAAAGCCATGAGATCCAACCGATAAAGGGGATTATGGCGTACTCAATATTCCATATGGACATAAACATTTTCGGCGCAACTGAAATGCCGATGATGGCATCCAGAATGCTTTGCTGAGTAAGGCCGACCACAACCCCTCCGGAGGATAGGTCCATATCCGGTTTTTTGTATTCGAGGTTCACTTTGACCCCGAAAATCTTCAAAAACAAACGATTCCAGCTAACCATGATTTGCCAGCCCGCCGGTTTATAAATAAGCCCGGCCGCAATCACACAAAAATACATGGGCAGTAATAATGAAATGGCGATTGCATAGCGGATCAGCGCATTTACGGTAGACATGGATAAATCCTTTCTTCAGAAATAATCATCGATATGATCCAGCATTTGCTGAACATCTCTCTGAATAAAGATATGCCAGGGATAAGTTAAATAATGACGCACCTTGTGGGGGCTCTGTACCAAAACCCACTCGATATCTTTCTTAAAGGCCTCTCGATTTTTATTTTTGGTGTGTAACAAAAATGCCCTGGTGCGCCTGAAATTAAGCATTTCCGGCCCTATTTCGATTGCTTTGGCAAAATAGTCTTCGGATTTTTTCAAATCAAAACCGGCGATGCGGGGTGCTGTGGCATAATAGACTGCCCAGGCATAATAGGGGGTTCCCCCTCCCCAGGTGGGATCAATTTCCATCATGTTTTTGAGAATTTTCTTGAATCTGGATCCCCAATGCAAATTGCATATTTTCCCAAACGCATTCAAACTCTCTTTAAACAGACTGCCTAATGCCAGATAATAAAAAAACAAAGAATTAAGTTCGTTGTTGGATAAAACCCGGCACGCTTCCCAAACCTTTTCATGATTGTCCACCAAGTCAGCAAATCGGCTGTGCAAATACATTCGCTGCTCAAACCGTCTGATGGCGGATGAAAAATAGATTGCTTTTTCTTCTTTCTGATCACAATAACCAAAACCTATTAAAGCATTATACAACCCGGCACCATACAGTGCTTCCTGGTTTTTGGGGTCAATTTTTAAAACCTGCTCATAGGCATTTACGAGTTCTAAAATTTTTTCTTTGGTGTCCGCCGATTGGACCATCTGATTCGCTTTTTCAAGTAATTGAGATATATTGCCTTTTGCTGATGGTTCTTCAAACTGAAGCCAGCCAGGTTTCCAGTTCATTGCGCCGGAGATAAACAGCGAGGAGTAATTCATGATCAGGCCTGTATTCATGCCAGGTTTCATTGCCTTCCTCCCTTTCATCCAGTAATTCTTTGTTGTGGGTTTACATGATACCGTTAAAACGACTGTATCTGACTACTCACCCCTTTATCTGCTTAAATCGCCTCAATGCTTCCTTTCTTTTCAACTAAATATGTTGTCTCCCGGATCGGCCCGGTTCACTCACAATTACATTATTTTTGTCCCCGACAGAAAATGACATCGACCATGATACTGGTGATATTTCTCTGGCAAAGTTCTTCGAGTATTGTTTTCTCAAACATTTTGTTTTTTTCTTTTGAATACCGCTCTGACCAAAATAACGTGGTTGTAGAGGCATAAAACTTCCAGACCTTTTCAGGCGACCCCAATTCGTCTTCCCATTTCATGGTGCTTACTTTCTGATGAGTGAACCCGACTTTATTGAGCATTTTAGCAGCGATCTTTTCGTTTATCGGCCAATATTCGATCCGGTATCCCATCATACCCAGCAATCCTTTCAAGGTATATATTTTGAAAACGATTTCATTGATATTTTGATAGTGGTACGGACCATGGGTTGATATCGCCATAGTACCCCCCGGTTTCAGGACTCGCCTCATTTCAGATAAATATTTCATTTGGTTCGGGATCATACTCATTACCATGCTGGAAACGACGATATCGAATTCACCATCCGCATACGGCAGGTTTTCTGCGTCAAGCAGGCGGAATTCGATCTTTTCATTATCGGCTCCGGCAGACGCAGACTTGTGCCGCCATTGATCAAGCATGAATTCCGACTGGTCCCCGGATACCAGCGATAATGCGCCACACTCGATTATCTGGTTCGAAACAATGCCCGTACCGCATCCTACGTCAAGTACCCGCTTTCCCCTCAGGTCTAATCCGTCCAGAAGGTGTTTGGCTATTTGGTTGTAATGCTGCGAACTCGTTTCATCGTAACATCCGACATCCGCGAACCCGCCATCATAACCGAGCTTAAGCCGTTTCTTCATGGTGTCTGTGTCCCGAAGTCCGCCAACAATCCACGCGAGTAGAAAATTACTGTTTACTGCAAACTTGAGCAAAGGCGAAAGTTCCCCCCGATAAAGTATTGCTGGCATAGCACCCCCTTTATTTACCTGTTCACTTCTCTTTTAAATTTTTCTTAATGTCGATTTAATATCGAATTGAAGGTTTCTGAATGTCGCAAGTCTTCCAGAAATCCCTTGCACGGTAGGGTATGAATACCATCCAAACTAAGATTTAGTGACCCGGATGATACTCGCTATCAATTAATAGAAGTCAGACCGCCAAACAGCATCACACGCATACTATCGGCAAATTGTTTTCTCTGGGGTGATAAAAATCCGCTTATGGAGTTAGCAAAGCAGAAAAGGAAGGGCTAACTTCATGATTCCGCACAAAACTCACCCTTGAGATCGGTTCTTTTTGGCACGAAAACATAAAATCGAGGTGTTGGCTGCTGATTCTGGATGACTACCCAAAACCGAATAAGGAGTATAATCAAGCTTTTTTTTAAAAATTGCAAGCAAAAAACAATAGCCTACATCTTTTTTGGTGATGGAAAATAGATTAAGCAGTCCTTGACCAATGTGCACAATAAAATTCCGCCTCACCTGTGCATAAAGCAATAGCGAACCTTCAGTTATCCATTGATGCGTTACACTAAGTACAGTCAAACAGTAAAGACAGTAATGCCGGCCTTTGGTCCGCCGCAGGGCAATACCACATATTGTATGCCCCATTTTTACAGGATAGCTGCCTGGTTCTTTTTACTTTCCTCAATCACGTCCATAATTTATAGATCAGGATAGTTATCGATAGTGCGCGTCTCTGAAAAATTTTGGAATACTGTCGTTTTGGTCCCAACCCAATAAAGAGTCGGTTTTGGGAATTTAATCATTCATGACAATTTAATTTTTATTTTTTTTATATTCTTAATTGTGTTATATACTTATATAATTATTTAACTTCCATCTATTTAATGCTGAACGTATTTTTAGGTAAAGCAAATACCCTCGGGCATGCAAAAAAAATGTTACATCATCGCGGGTCCAAATGGATCCGGTAAAACGACTTTTGCCAATGAATTTCTCCCCATCGAGGCGGAATGTCTTAATTTTATTAACGCTGATTTGATTGCCAAAGGTCTGTCACCTTTTCAGCCGGAGAAAGTAGCGATACAGGCAGGAAAATTAATGATTCAGCAAATGAATGAATTCATAAGGAAAAATCAGTCATTCGCATTTGAAACGACATTTAGCGGAAAGGAATATGCAGAGAAAATCAGAAACTGGAAATCACAAAATTATGAGGTGATAATTTATTACCTTAAACTTCCATCGGTTGATTTGGCAATTGAACGTGTAAAATTGAGAGTTTCTCAGGGAGGCCATAATGTGCCGGAAAATGTTATAAGACGTCGATATGATCGTAGCTGGGAAAATTTTCAACATATTTATAAAGGATTGGCTGACTCCTGGACTATCTTTGATACATCCGGGAAAGTACCGGTCATTATAGAAGAATCAGGAGATAATTAATGAAGAAATATAGCAAATACTCAATTTTGGGACTAAAAGCGATTCAACGGGCGGCAGCAAAAGTAGCTGAGGACGCAAAAAAAAATAATTATAAAATACCTGTTTGGCAAAATGGCAAAATTGAATTTGAAGTTCCTGAAATCGTCACGAACCACACTGGTCCTAATGATGATGCCAAAGCCGAGAGAATTTGAGATATTCAAACAGAAAAGACGGTAATCCGGGGCTCTGACCCTATGAAGGCCACCTCAACATATAGTGCTTTCCCTTTTAACCGCATAGCTGTTATTCCCTTTTTATAATGTTGATGGCTTCATAAAAAGCGGTTTATTCCGCTGGCGCGGTATTTTTGCAGAAAGGAACGTTTGATTCGTACTCGTACTCGTTCTCGTAATCGGCTTTTATCTTTCGAGTACGAGTACGAGCACGAGAACCGTCCCGCTTATGCGGGACTGAGTACGATCAGTTCCTTAGAAGCCCTCTATTCATTGGCGGTGGTATTTTTACATAAAGTGATGTGGGCCAGGATCTAAGGATTTCTTCATTTGCAAAGTGATAAAAGAACCCTATGAGTTTATAGGTTATCGAATTTCTGCATTGGAAACAGCAATTCACGGCAAAACTGACAGGTAATGGTCATTTCTGCCTCGCTACCGCATATTTCACAGTGGCGGAGCTATTCATCCAGAGAGAAAGGCGGAAGGGTGAATTCATAAGAATCTGGCTTTTTTATTACGTGCTTATTGTAGTAGCTGTTGGGGTCGTTCTTAAATTTTTCTATCACGGCTCTTTCTTCCGCGTCATTTTTTGGACCGCACCGCTTCGCTTGCATAAAATTCCCGACAACCCCTCCGACGCGTGATGCTGCACCGATGGCTACTCCCGCGCCCTCTAGGAAAGCATCCCCGTAGTTGCCCTGCATCAGATGATCCATTACCAATGTCACCCCGGCCGCCGTGCCGATTTTACCGAGCTTTGTGGTAGCCGCAGTTAATGCATCCCTAAAGACGGTGCAAGGGTCTGTATTGCTGCCCTTCATGCGCGGCTGGTTGTAAGTATAGGAGGTAACACCCCTGTTTAAATCCGCGGCCGTCTTTGGCTGCACGGCTCCGTTGGCCGATACTTTGGCCAGATAGCCCCATTGCCCGTCCGGATCAATATAGTTGACCGGATCGTTGTAGGCGTATTGCCGGGCATTGACGGTGACCCCCATGCCGACGGGGTCATTGGACAGAAAAGCGGCCGTGACCGCATCATACGTGCGGCTGCCCATGTAATAGAGACCCTCGCCCAGGTCAATGACGCCATAGGTGCCAACAAAGGTGAAAGGGTTTGCCACCGTGCTTTCGGATGCCGTCTGCAGCCCGTAGGGCAGGTAGCGGTAGGTGGCTGCGATCCGGGCATCTTCGTCGGACAAAAAGGAAACATTGACACTCAGGTCGTTGTGATAAAAGCAGACGCCTGAGGCATCGGCCATGGCCACGATCTGTCCGCCCCGGTAGAGCCACATGGCCTTTAACGCATTACTGCCGTCGGTTTCAAAAAGCAGGCGGCCCTGTTCATCGTAATGGAACCGGCGCACCGAGCCGTCGCTGGTCCACTCGATCAGCCGCCTTCTGCCGTCATAGACGGCCTGATGGCCGGCCTTGCGGGTGCTCCAGTCCGTCAGCAGGTCCCGGTGGTCAAATGTGCCGGAAAACGACCGGTCGCCGGGGATTTCTGTCTGGTTCCCGCCTGTATCCGTTGCGGCCGCCGCTCCGTTGAACGAGCTCAGGGTAAAGGAGCGGTTATATGTATATTGGGCACTCGTATCCCCGGCTAAAAGCTCCGGAACCCAGGCAACCGCGGTTCCGGTCTGGTTCAGTTCATTAATCAGCCCTAGGCTGTTGCGGGTGCACGTCAGATCCAGCAGGGTTTCTGAGGCGCTATAGTGGCGAATACGCGTGGCCAGGCTGTTCTTGTCATAAGTGACGGCCGTGTCAATCCCGTTGGAGCGCTCCTCTTTGGTGAGGTTTCCGACCGCGTCATAGCTCATCTCAATTGTTTCCCCCTTCCAGGCAATCGCGCTCACCCGGCCCCGGCTGTCGTAGGTGTAGGTAGCCCCGCTGCCGTCCGGATAGACCATGCCGGTCTGCTGGCCGGCCGCGTCATAGGCGAAACTCATGGACAGGCCGTCATACCAGTTCTGCTGCGTAACCTGGCCGCGGCCGTTTCGCCCATAGGTCTCTGTCCCCAGCGCATGGGTGGCGGCGGTCAAAAGCCCGTTGCCGTCATGGGTGTAAGTGGCGATGGGCGTTCCATTAAAATCTATCTCCGTGAGCAGGCCGTCAGCATTTCGGGTGTAATGAATCGCGTTATTCCACGTACCGTCAAACCGTGGGTAAGTATCGCGCAGCCGGCCCATCTGATCCCGGACGTACCGGGCGCCGTTTGCTTCCCACGGCAGCCCCCGCCAGTCAAGCCCAACTGAAACACTGACGTCTAGAGTCTCGGAAAGGGTCTGAGAGAACAGCTCGTCGGAGTACAAATAATCCCAGCCCACCTGGTCTCCGTCCGGGCCCTGGACAGAAGTTGCCTGTCCCAGTTCGTTGTAAGCGGTGATAAAGGCTTTGCCGTCAGGACGAGTGGCCTTGATCTGCCTGCCGGCCGCGTCATAGGTGTAGGTCATGGTCTGACCCAGGTAATCCGTCTCGCTTAAAATCTTGAGGGAGGGTGACCGGGTGACGTATTGCTGATCGCCGTTCTCGTTTCGAAGGCCGATGGCGGCGCAGCAGTCATACAGGTTTTCCTGATAAGTGCCGTCCGGATGGGTCACCCGCAAAAGCCTCCGGTTTTCGTCGTAGGTGAATGTGGTCGTTCGCCCCAAAGGATCGGTGATACTGGTGAACTCAATACCGTTTACGTCGTAGCCGAAGGTTATGGTATTGCCGTCTTCATCTGTCAGGGCCTTAAGGTTGCCGAAGCCGTCATAAGTCCGGGTCGTGACGTTGCCCTCCGGATTCGTGGTCTGTGTCAGCTGGCCGTATGTGTCATAGCTGAACTGAAAAACACGGCCAGCCGGCGAGGTGGTCTGGGTGGGGTTTCCGTTCGCATCATAGGCGATGCTCCATGTGTTTCCAAGCGCATCCACGTACTGGATCACCTGCCCCCGATCATTATAGGTGTAGGCATGAACGCCCCCATCATATTCGGTGACGCTTGCGAGCCGGCCGTCATCGTTGTAGGTAAGCTGCCGTGTAGCTCCTGGGCCTTTCTGCGTGATTTCAAGCGGCCGCCCCTCGGCGTCCGTGACTACGGTGGGCGCCTGCTGACGGTCGTTGCCTGCATATTGACCATTGGGATACTCATAGTCAAAGCTGCGGCCGGTGGCGTCTATGATCCGAGTTGTCAGATATTCAAGTTCCGGGTCCGCAATTGCATATTGGGTGATGTTTCCATCCGGATCTGTGACCTTGCCCAGGTAATCGAACTTGTTGTCATAGGTCGACCACAAGAACTGCCAGATGCGTCCGGCGGTGTTCATCTCCGTGATATAGTGATCGCTGTTATAGGTATAGTCGGTCTGGTTACCAATTAGGTCCACCACCCGAACCAGGTGGGCGCCGCTGTAGCTGAAGGAAACCGCATTCCCGCCCGGAACCGTCAGAGCGGTGCACTGCCCCGAGGCGTTGTAGGAAAGGTCGGCCGACCGGCCGACCGCGTCGGTGATCTGCGTGATGGCGCCGGCAACATTTCGGGTGATTACCAGGCGGTTACCATTCCAGTCCTCAACCGCCACCAGGGGCAGAGGCTCACTTATATCCAAAGCTCCCTCGTAAATATAGGAGAGCCTCTGATCCGGCGGAGTCAAAATAAACCGCCGTTGGGAGGTCTCAGTCAGATCTTTTTCGAGACGGTAGCCGGAGCGATTGGGAACAAAAGCACCGTCCCAGTCCGCGGTATAGGCGGGCCCGCTTTCGGCTGGGTCATAGTCCACGACTATAGTTTCATCGCCGGTCTCGGTGTTCTGTGTAGCAGTTATCACGTTGGCGTTTGCATCGGACGGGATCTTGAAGTGTAGCTGCCCGCCGTCATCCTGCTTCACCGTCACCCCCTCAAAGGATTCAGTCAGCCAGGAATCATAGGAAAACCGCCATCCGGTCCCAAAACCGGTTGCACCCGCCGATAGCCGGGCGTTCCAGGTCAGAGTTAGATCCACCGCCGGCCCGCGGCCGGACCATTGAAAAAGTGTATCCTGAACCCCGGGCAGGAGGTTTGCCATGTTGACGCGGTATCCGGGCAGGCCGATATCCGAGCATCCGTTGCAGCCGTATGGTTTTTTTCGCATATAATCGGGCTCGGTGCGGGCGTATTTCGGCAGGCCGTTGTTTTCGGGATTGGTGAGGCTGGCAAGGCAGGTCGGGACAATATGGATAGACAAACCCCGATCCTCAGTCCCCTCACCTGCACCTCCGAATGTTACAACATAAGTCCGGTCAAAAATGCGGATCTCCTTGTCCGGCTCCCAGGCATAATATTCTGGATAAGGAGGCTCCGCCTGATAGGGATTAAATGCGTTATGAAGGGCAACCTCCATGGACGTGGGTGAGGGAAAACCGCTATCCTCGCTGCTGTATCGCTTTTCAGCGACAATGCGCTGGCCGTTATCCGGGATGCTGATCGAAAGCACCCGCTGGGCATTACAATGATCGTTAGGTTCCTCACAGGAGAGGTCCCTGGCCTCGGGGACGGTTACCTCTACTGTCAGGTTGGCACCCATGGAAATCGGCGCCGTATAATAGACTCTGTCCAAGATGCCGTCTTGGTCGTAGATCCAGTAAAGCAATTCAATCTCACTGTCATTCACCCCGCTGATGGACCACTCCACGTCTTCCCCAATCACTGCAGATGTAGTGGTCATGGCATAGGCCGAAGAAACTAGCAAAAGGATCAGAACACCTGCCGAGAGCCAAAGGAAAAATCTATTCTTTATGCCAGCAGCTTTGAATCGCATCAAATCCAACTCCTTGTAAAATAGAATGTCAACCACTTCTCCCAAAATAAAGCCAACCACTTTTTCTTTTCCTCCTAAGCCCCCTTATCATGTTTTTCAGGCGCTCATACCGACTTAAAAACCAGTAAAAAATTTCAGTTTATCCTAAATATGTCAATAAAAATGCAAAGATTACCTTAAAAAAGGTGGGGGCTCTCCGGTCTTCTTCCCGAGGGATCTGTTTTTCCAACCTGGATGGCTTCGTAAAAAGTCCAATATCTGTGTTGCGCTGCATTCCTCGGGATTTTGCGCGCCCCCTGATCTTAAACCGGGCTTGAACTTTTACTTTGCCATCCTAAAATCAAATTTTTACGAGATTGTCAGCCTTGACGATTTAAAAATTTTGAATCGGAAAAAGCAAAACGTCCAGGAAATGATTGATTTAACGATTTTCCTTTGATAATCATTGTTTCTATCTTTTAAGGGATGGAGAAAAAAAAGAAATGACAAGCGACAGCCACTTGCGCTTCGGCAGATCCAGCAGAAAACCTGTCGGCATAAAACTAACCATATCAACAAATATTTTTTGTATTTTTTTTCTTTTGTTGACCATGCCCGGCTTCGCGGCCGCTGTATCCGTCAGTTACACCTATGATGATATGAATCGCCTGAAGCGGGTGACCTACGGAAACTGGGGGGTCGTGGAATACACTTATGACGCGGTCGGCAATCGGCTGAATAAAATCGTCATTCCTACCGACACGGATAACGACGGCATCCCTGACATCATCGAAGACGCCAACCAAAACGGTACTATGGATGACGGCGAAACCAACCCATACAGTGCAGATACAGATGGTGACGGCATGCCGGATGGCTGGGAGGTTGACAATAACCTTGATCCGCTGACCGATGATGCCGATTTGGATCCGGATGGCGATGGCCTGACCAATCTTGAGGAATACCAGAATGGAACTAATCCGAATATACATAATGACCACAAGCCACTGCCTTGGATAATGTTGCTTTTGTCTGATTAATTGAAATCGAAATCCAATTTAATAAAAAGGCAGGGCTTACATGGCCCTGCTTTTTGTATATCGAAAGCAAACATTCGGCTGTTGAATTTCAGTTATGCGCTAAACACTGCCGCTAAGTACAGTCAAACAGAAAAGGCAGTAATCCGGGACTTTGCCTCTTCTGAAGGTACCCCAATATGTTGTACTTTCCCTTTGAACCGGATAGCTGCCGAAGCCTTTTTACAGTCTT
>Ga0209947_1000390_pt1 | contig 27375 bp, 30 predicted proteins | sample SalPonR2_B_D2_MG_FD_185706 | JGI IMG/M metagenome (GOLD analysis project Ga0209947, IMG submission 185706) | Salt pond soil microbial communities from South San Francisco under conditions of wetland restoration - Salt Pond MetaG R2_B_D2_MG... ...
CCGCAAACGCGCCAAAAGACGCGCTGACACGAACCAAGACGGCGGACGGCCATGACGCGCCGCATGACCTCTCGAAGATCCATGGCCGAGCTTGCGAAACTCACGGTACTGGCGCGTATGAAAGCGCATTGCATGGAGCACCGGCTCGTCACGGACCTGCAGCGCGTCCATGCGCTCAAGGCGGAGATCGAAACTCTGGGAGACCGGCGCGGCGCGCTGATTGCGAACCAGTCACAAGCAGTTCGCGCACCTGACGAGTTCGGGACAGGGGATGCGACACTAGCCGGCTATCTGCACATTCAGGCCGATGCGCTCCGGCGCAGGCAGGCCGCGCTCTACCGCGAACTCGCACGGGCTGAGGCCGAGGTCGCGCCCATTCGGATCGAGGCTGCGCGAACCCGGGGACGGGTGGCGGCGCTGGAGAAACTGGCGCGCTCCCGCGACCGTCGGCATCCCTGAAAGACGCCGAGGACCGGCCGCGGCCGGCAGCGCGACACGTCAGGCGTCCTGTCGCGTGATATCCACGATCAACACGTCGCGCGCCACGTCGCCGAGAACACCGATGGCGGCATCGCGCAGTCCGGAACGCAAGGGTGCCATGGCCGAGGATTCGGTGAAATGCCCGTCGAACCCGCCGGCATTGGCATGGGCGAAGAGAACCCGCAGGAACGAATCCCGCAGCCGCGGCTCATGCTGGAAAACCGCATCGCTTCCGCCCGTCGTAGCTTCCACCGTCAGAACCAGGATCACGAGCGACCGCACCGATCCATGCCGCACGACGGGCACGATGAACTGGTTTCGGAGCCTGACATACTCCGTGCCCGCATTGGCCGGCGAGACGAGGCTGTCGCCCGCCGGGGCGGAGGCCTCCGCCGTATCTTCACCATTGCCGTTGTCATCCGCAGGTGCTTCCTCCGGGCCGCCGTCAGCCGTTTCCGGGCCGGCGGCCCCCAGAAACAGGCCGACGCCGACACCAGCACCGAGGCCGAGCAGCAGGAGCAGAATGGGGAGGACGAAGCGCATACGATCGGGTGTCGTCAGAAGGGAAGCACGATGTCGGCGACCTGCTGGCCCAGCCGCGGCTGCTGCACGTCACTGATCTGGCCGCGTCCACCATAGGAGATCCGGGCCGACGCGATGCGGTCATAGGCGATCTCGTTCTGTCGCGAGATATCCTCGGGGCGGACATAGCCGGACACGAGAAGCTCGCGGATCTCGTAGTTCACGCGAACCTCCTGGCTGCCCTCGATCCTCAGGATCCCGTTATCGAGCAGGTCTGTCACCGTCGCGGCCACGCGCAGGGTAAGCTGCTCATTGCGTCGCACGGCGCCGGAACCCGAGGAACGGCTGGATCCGGTCGCGCCGACGGCATCGGCCATGGATGCGCCATCCGGCAGTCGTTCGTCGATGCGCTGCGGTAAACCGAAGAGCCCAGTCACGCCCATCTGCTCGGACCCCGAACGTCCGCGTTCGGAGGAATTCGAAAACTCGGCGCTATCGTCGATCTCGATCACCACGGTCATGATATCGCCCCTCTGGCTCGCGCGGCGATCCCCCAGCAGGGACTGGCGACCGGACGTCCAGAGTGACGAGGCCACGTGGTGGGCGGCCGGCGCGCGTGCGGTCGCCATGGGCTGCGAGGTCATCGCGAAGACCTCGTTCCCGCGCACGGGCGAGGTGAATTGCGGCACCTGACCGACAGTCTGCAGACGCCCGCATCCGGCAGCAGAGAAAAGAACCAGGGCGTAGAGAACGATACTGATGCGGTTCATGGCGTATGCCCCACGATTGCAGCGCCCGGTCCCGTGGCCCTGGCGGTCACCGTCATCCGCGACGAGAGGTTGATCACCCGCAAGCGGTCCCCCTCGGCCGCGCGATCCAACGCGCGCCCATCGGTGACGATCATCAGCCCGCTGGCAACGAAGCGCAGCGTCACGATGTCGTTGCGATCAATCACGGCCGGCGGCTGCAGATCGGTCGGGTGGATTGGCCGCCCGGGATAAAGGTTGATCCGCGCCTCCATGCCAATCGCCTCGCGGGGATCGCTCAGCGCGCCGGGCACGACCTCGGAGATCACCGCGACATCGCGGGGACCGATCGGCGTGGCGCCCCGTATCGTCGTTGCGGCCACAAGGGTTTCCGACCGGAGCGGACCCGGCGAGATGGCCAGCATGGCGAGTGCGATGACGAAAACGCGCCCCATCAGCGGACCTGCGTCGCGGCACCGAGCATCTGGTCGGCGGCGGTGATGACCTTCGCGTTCAGCTCATAGCCGCGCTGCGCCTCGATCAGTTCGGTGATCTCGCGCACCGCATCCACGGAGGAGGCCTCCACATGCCCCTGACGCAGAGTGCCGAGCCCGTCGGTTCCCGGATCGGCGGTGAAGGGCGCGCCAGAGGCGGCGGTCTCGACGAAAAGGTTCGATCCGACCGCCTCAAGCCCCTGGTCATTGGCGAAGCCCACCAGCGTGATGCGGCCCAGAAGCTCCGGCTCCACCCGGTCGAGGAAACCGGCATAGACCTCCCCGTCGCCGTTGATGGTGATCTGCCGCGCGTCGTCGGGGATGGTGATGCCGGGCGCGACCTCATGCCCGTCCGAGGTCACGATCAGACCGTCGCCCGTACGATAGAGCGACCCGTCGCGCGTATAGGCAGGATTGCCGGCGGGCATCGTGACCTCCAGGTAGCCGCGCCCCTCGATGGCGATGTCGAGGTCGCCACCGGTCGCCGTCAGCGCGCCTTGCGCGAAATTGACCGTGACCGCGGCGGGGCGCACACCAAGACCGATCTGCACCCCGGCGGGGACAACCGTCCCGTCGGCGGCGCCGATCGTGCCCGCGCGCGTCACCTGCTGATAGTGCAGGTCCGAGAAATCAGCGCGCCGGGGCGAATAGCCCGTGGTCGACATGTTGGCGAGGTTGTTCGAGATGACCTCGACGCGCATCTGCTGCGCGCTCATGCCTGTGGCAGCGATATCGAGAGCCCTCATTCATGGTCTCCTTTCAAGGTCATGCCCGCGCGCCGACGGTGCGCAGGAAATCGCGGACGCGGCCGTCCTCGGCATCGAGGAAGCTCTGGCCCAGTTCATAGGCGCGCTGCACCTCGATCATGCGGGCGATCTCGGCCACGGGATTGACGTTGGACGCCTCGAGCGCGCCGTGCACGAAGCGCGCCCCGTCGATAGGTTCGACGCCCGAGGGCGCCAGGAACAGGGTGCCGGACCGGCGCGACAGTTCGGTCGGATCGACGGCGCCCCATGTGCCGATCCGGGTCAGCGGCTGTCCATCGGCCGAGAGCGTGCCGTCGCCCGAAAGCGCGACGGACTGCGCCGTGGCCGGGACGAAGACGGGCGCCCCGCCGGCATCGAGCAGACGGTGTCCATTGACCGTGACGAGCTCTCCCACTTCGTTGCGGATGAAGTTGCCCGCGCGGGTCAGCGCCTCGCCCTCGGGCGTTTCGACGAGGAAGAAGCCCTCCCCCTCGATGGCAATGTCGAACTGCCCTCCGGTGGCCGAGATCGCGCCCTGCACCGGCGAAATGCTGCGCCCGACGGCATTGCCCATGGACAGGCTGGCCGCATCGGGACCGGTGGCGGCCACATGCTCGGCGAAGATCACGCCCTCGCGGCGGTAGCCGGTGGTCGCCATGTTGGCGATGTTGTTGGCCACCACCTGCATCTCGCGCATGAGGCCCGATTGGCGGGTGAGGCCGACATATGTGGGATTGTCCATCTCCTGCCCTCACATGCCGACGATGATCGGCAGCAGCATGTCGGTGAAATAGGCGCGCAGCGTTTCGGTCATGAAGCCCATCGAGACCCAGAACACCGCCACGATCGCCGCGAGCTTCGGCACGAAGGTCAGCGTCAGTTCCTGGATCGAGGTCAGCGCCTGGAAGAGACCCACCGCAAGGCCCGATACCAGCGCCGCGCCGAGGATCGGCGTCGACGTGATGACAGCGACCCAGAGACCCTGCTGCAGCGTGTCGAAGAAGATCATCTCATCCATGTCGCCCCCTCAGACCGGCATCCGCAGGATTTCCTGGTAGGCCTCGACCACGCGGTCGCGGATGGTCACGGCGGTCTCCACTGCAAGTTCGGTCTGTGCCAGCGCCAGGACGAGGCTGTGAGGATCAGCGCCGCCCGTCATCGCCGCGCGCGCCTGCGCCTCCCCTTCCTGCAGTGTGCCGGCGACGCTCTGCACCGCAGCGGCGAACACCTCACCCGCGGGCTGACCGGTCGGCGTGGTGCTGATCTGGGACCGGGCCTGGGCATAGGCGCCGGCGGCAAGGCTGTTTCTGACATCCATTCTGGAGTCTCCGGTCTCTAGCGGCGAAGGAGTTCGTTGAGCGACGTCGACATCTGCCGAAGCTGGTCGAAGACGCGAAGGTTGGCCTCGTAACTGCGCTGCGCTTCCCTCGCGTCGGCAAGTTCTACTACAAGATCAACATTGGAGCCGAGGTAGTGCCCGCTATCGTCGGCCATAGGGTGACCGGGGTCGAAGACGCGCGGCAGATCGCGCTGGTCGAGTGAGACGGGCCCGGGCCGCACCGCGCCCGGCGCGGCATCGGGACCCCGCTCGGCCTCGAACGCGGCGACCTTGCGGCGGTAGCCGGGCGTGTCGGCATTGGCGATGTTCTCCGACACATGCTGAAGCCGCTGCGCCTGAGAGCGCATGCCGCTGGCCGCGACGCCGAGTGCCGAGCTGAAATCCGTCAAGCCGATCCACCCCGCAGCATCAGTTGCGCCCGATGCTGGCGCGCAGGATGCCCAGCGCCGCGCCATAGACGCGGATCGCGCGGCTATGGGCGCGCTGCGCCTCTATCCCGCGCAGCATTTCCAGCTCGAGCGAAACGGAGTTTCCGTTGGGCGATGCCGGCGTGCCCGCATCCCGCGTGCGAAACGACAGATCGCCTGTCGCCCCCTCGGCCCGGGTGCGGACCTGCCGAAGGGTCTCGGCGAAATCGGCGATGTCGCGGGCGCGATACCCGGGGATGTCGGAATTGGCGATGTTCCGCGCGACCACGGCCTGCCGGGCCGCGGCATGACGTGCCTGCGCGCTGGCAAGCGTGAATATCTCGAGCCTGTCGAACATCGGGGCTTCTCCCACTTCGGCTACACGGATGCTTAAGGGTGATTCCTTTAGAAACGGTTGCAGGCGCAGAAAGCGCGCGGCGACCGAGGTGCAAGGATGACGGCAGGCCCGGAACACGACCCGTTCAACCCGCTCAGGACGCAATTGCGGGCGATCCTCACGACCCGGGACGTGGGCACGGTCTCGGCGCTTGCACGGGATCATGTCGACGTTACCGGTCTGCAAGAGGTGGCCGCGATCGGTGACCGCGTACGCATCGGCGAAGCGGTCCATGGCGAGATCCTGAGCATCGACGCGGCGCACTGCCGCGTCCTGACCGAGGGCGCGACCGCCGGCCTTCGCCTCGGGATGAGCGTGGTCAATCTCGGCGCGCCCATGATCGCGCCCTGCGAGGGATGGCTCGGGCGCGTCATCGACGCCTATGGTGCGGCGATGGACGGGCGGCCCCTGCCGCTGGGCGACATTCCACGCGCCATTTGGTCCGCGCCGCCACAGCCCACGGCGCGCCGCGGGCTCGGGGGCCGGCTCGGCACGGGGCTTGCGGTCTGCGATACGCTTCTGCCGCTGGTGCGCGGGCAGCGCATCGGACTCTTCGCCGGTTCGGGTGTTGGCAAGTCGCGGCTGCTTGCCGCGCTCGCCACGGCGGTGGAGGCCGATGTTATCGTCATCGGCCTGATCGGGGAGCGCGGGCGCGAGGTGCGGGATTTCATCGCCGACACGCTGGGCGAGGCGGCGCTGCCGAAATGCGTCATTGTCGCTGCGACCTCGGACCGGGCGGCGCTGTCGCGGGCGCGGGCGGCGGGCACGATGATGAGTGTGGCGGAGCATTTTCGCGATACGGGCCGCCATGTCCTCGTGCTGGCGGACTCCATCACCCGCTTCGCCGAGGCACAGAGCGAACTGGCGGCGGTGGCGGGGGAACCCTTCGGCCCCTCTGGCTTCCCGGCCTCGATGGCGCAGATGGTCATGTCGCTTGCCGAACGCGCGGGCCCCGGCGGCGAGGGGCAGGGCGACATCACGGCCGTGTTTTCCGTGTTGGTCGCAGGCTCGGACATGGAGGGCCCTGTGGCCGACATCATGCGCGGCGTGCTCGACGGGCATATCGTGCTGTCGCGCGAGATCGCCGAACGCGGCCGGTTTCCGGCAATCGACGTCCTGGCCTCGGTCTCACGCGCATTGCCCGGTGCGGCCACGGCGCGGGAGCTGTCCCTGATCACCCGGGCACGGCATCTGCTGGGCGCCTACGCGCGGGCGGAACTGATGCTGCAATCGGGTCTTTACGTGGCAGGATCGGACCCGACGACCGACGCGGCGATCGCGGTCCGGGACGACCTCGACGCCTTCGTCGGTATGGAATCTGGTGGTTCGGTAAAGGAAAGCTTTGAACGGCTTGAAGAGGTCCTCGGCGTAAAGGCGGCCCCGGCGGTCGATTGACGCCGCCCCGTGCGGGCGCCCGCTGCAGGCGCCCCGTGCGGACGCTCAGCGACCAGCCTGCAAAAGCGTCAGGGCCGCAAGCCCCGGTACGATCGACGAGGGACCCGAGGCAAGTTGCGCCCGGAGGGTGAAGTTCTTGACAAGTTCCTCGGTCGCCTCGGATTCCGCGAAGCGCGCGATGTCCGAAAACCCCAGGAGGCGTGTCGCGGCGTCGCGGAAATTGTCGATCTGCCGGTCCAGGTCAAGCGTTCCGACCGACGCCGGAAGGCCCAGCGCGGTTTCGAACACGCGGCGAAGCGGCGGGTTGCCCAATACGCTCAACCAGGCAGTCGTGTCCGCCAGCCCGCGCGCGGCAAGCTCCGGCAATTCGCGCGACGCGGTCAGGGCGAGGCGCAGGTCCGCGTCCTGCTCACCGACGGAGCGCTCGAACTCCTGCCGGTCGAACCGGGCGAGAATCCTGTCCGGGAACCCCGGAGAAAGCGTCCGCGGCGGAAGCGGTCCACCAAAGCCGAACGCCTCGGAAAACGCACGGTATCGCTTGTCAGCCAGCCGGTTCGACAATGCCGTGGGTTCGATGGCGCCATCGCCCAGAACGCGTTCGATGAAGGCCCGGTTCGGCAGATCATCCTGCAAACCGAACGCGCTGAGCGCGACACGGCGCAAACGGAAATCTTCTACAAGTTGTGAGGCGGTGACGACATTTCCGATATTCTCGCGAAAATAGTCGCGGTCGCGTGCCTGGATCGGACTTTCGGACATGCGCTGGACTTGCGTGTCCAGCGTGGCCGACAGAAACCGCCAACCGGCATAGCCGCCGATGGGCACGACCGCGACCAAGGTTCAACTCCGCGCGGCCGCAAGCAGCCGCTCCTCCCGAGGGAGAAGGGCGCGCAACGCCTTGAGCGTCTGGTAGACCTGCCCGTCCACCAGGCTGTCGGTCGCGCGCGCCAGCTGCGCCCGGCTGTCGGGATCGGTGAACACCTGGCTCAATTGCTCCATCCCGCGCAGGATTTGCGCGCGCGCGTCGTCGATATCCGCATCGCCCGACAGCACCAGTTGCGCGATGTAACAGACGCGCCGCACCGGCGTCGTGACCTCTTCGGGATGCAGCGCGTCGCGCAGGCGCAGTATATTGGCGTTGGGCGTGACGATGCTCAGCCGCGAGCGGCGATCGCCGTTCTCGATCACCGCGCCGTTGATCAACACCCGCTCCTTCGGGCCAAGCTTGAGGACAAGGCCGCTCATGACGTGCCACCGTCACCCGAAAGACCCCGCATGACAGCGCTGTTGATGTCGATCAGTGCCTTCATCGCGCCCGCGTCCTCCAGCGCGCGCCCCCCGGTCAGAAGCGTGTATTCGGCAAGATAGAGCAGGCGGGCGCGGAGCATGTCGGGCAATGCATTTGCGTCATCGGCGAGATCGGTGGCAAGCACTGTCCACAGGCGCCGGTTTTCGTGCAGGGCGCTGGCGCGGTCCGTCATCGGAGCGCCTGCCCTTGTGGCGCGCATCATGTGGGCGGTGACATTCTGGAACGCGGCATATTCCGTGCCGCGGGACGTGCGCACCGGTGCGGTGGCGGCATAGGCGGTCTGGGCGAGCATGGTCGAGGACAAGGCGGACTCCTGTTCCGGGCGGACGGGCAGGCGGCGCGGGCGCGCACGTGCCGAAGCCCGGTTTGCGATCTTTGAAAACGGTCCGAGGGGCATCCCCCGGCTGGGCGCAATGCGCTGGCCGCCCGCATGCGTGGCGACCAGCGGCGTTTCTTATCTGAACAGTGCCAGGATGTTCTGCGGGGCTTGGTTCGCGATCGAAAGCGACTGGGTGGCGAGCTGCTGCTGCACCTGCAGGGCCTGCAGACGCGCGGAAGCCTCTTCCATGTTTGCATCGACCAGAGAGCCGATGCCGGCCCTGAGCGAGTCCATCAGCTTGCCCACGAACTCCGCCTGGATATCGATACGGCCTTCGGCCGAACCGAAAGTCGCGGCGGCGTCGATCGAGTTCTGGATCAGCGTCTCGATATTGCCCAGCGCGTTGGCCGCTCCGGAATTCGTCGTCACGTTGATGTCGCCCATGCCGAACAGGCCGCCGGACGCCGTCCCCCCGGTGTTGTCGTCGACGGCAAAGGCGATCTGACCGGTGCCGCCATAATCGACGAGAACGTCCCAGGCGCCGCCACCGGCATCCTGGATCTGTGTCGTCACATCGGCGACATCGCCGGCGTCGATGGCCGCCTTCAGGCCGCGCGCAACATCCTCCATCGTCTCGCCTTCGCCGGCGATGTATTCGAAGTTCTCCGATCCGATCGTGGCGCGGAAACTGTCGCCGGAGGCCACCGTCGTTGCGGCCAGCACCACACGCTCCGCCCGCTTGTCGAGGGTCGTGGACCCGGTCTGCGCCGTGGTCACATCCGCACCTTCGCCGGCATTGGCCGCTGCGATGGTGTTCGCCGCCTCGCTCGACGACCAGGAGACATCGAAATCGTCGAAGGACGCAGTGTTGCGCAGGATGACATCGGCGCCGGTGCCCGATACGTCGATGTCGGCCAAGTCGGGATTGCCGCTCAGCGCCGTGCGGATGTTGTTGGCGGTGGCGTCCGCATCGGCACCGACGGCGATGCCGGTAATGGTCTCTGTTCCGATAGTGACATCGATCGTTCCGGTGCTGGCCGAACCGACCGTTGCCGTCAGGGTCACCTGGTTGTCTTCACCTGTGGAGTCGATCTCGGTCACGCCGACGACGACCGACGTGGCCCCCTTGGCCCCGTCGCTGCCGTAGACGCCGGCGGTGTCGGTCAGGTCCTGACGGTCGATATTGATGTTCGACGCACTGACCACGCCCGCGCTGCTACGGTCGAGCGACGAAAGAATGTCGACCGATTCAGTACCCTTCACCAGGTTCAGGCCGTTGAACTGCGCGGCGTCCACCACCGTGCGGATCTGGTCCGTCAGCTCATCGATGTCGGTCTGGATCTTGCTGCGATCGACGTTGGATTCCTGCGCCGCAACGATGCGGCCCTTTACCTCCGTCAGAAGCTCCGTGACCGTTTCGGAGGCGTTGCGCGCCACCGCCACGGTCGATTCCCCGAGCGCGAGGCTTTCGGAGATGGCCATGAAGCCCTTAACGTCCGAATCCATCGACTTGGAGATCGCCCAGACCGCTGAATTGTCCTTGGCCGAGGCGACCGATTTGCCCGTCGAGATCTGCGACTGCGTTTCCTGCAGGTTGGAGTTCACGGATTTCAGGGTCTGCAGCGCGACCATGGCGCTGGTGTTCGTCAGAATGCTGGACATGTTGCCCTTTCCTCTACTGTATCGGCGCCGGTTTCGCGCCAAGGGTCATCGGGTCGGTGCCGACCCTTTCAATCGTCATTCTGACGCCTGCGGCCCCTCTTGCCGGGCCACGCCACACGAAGCGGTGCGAGGCCGACCATCGCGAAGATCCATGAACAACGTGCTAAATCGCCCGATCGCGTGGGTCTCATTCGGCGAAAACTTGAGATGACCTTTGCGCGAAACGGCGGCGCGCTAGCGGCGGGCGAGCGTCTGGCCCGTGGCGGCCTGCGGCGAAAGTCGCCCCGATGCGTCATAGGTCGACAGCCGTGCGCCCTGCCCTCCCGCACGGAGCGTCCGAACCTCCGCGAGACCGGAGAGCGCCGCCCGGATCAGCCGCGCGTTATCGTCCGCCATGGACCTGAGCCGCGCAAGATGCGGCGGCGGGATTCCGGGCTTCAGCGTCTCGATCGCACGCTCAAGCCGTGGCGCGATTGCCCCAAGGGTCTCCAGCCGCCCCGCCCGCAACGCGGCACGCTGTTCGTCGAGCAGCGCCTCGAGACGCGACACCCCGCGGCCGGCCTCACCGAAGCGTCTCATGCGCCTTCCCGCGCGACAAGGGCGCGAAAGATGCCCTCCGCCAGCCCGATGCCGCCGCGCTCCGCGAACAGACGCGCGTGTTCCTGGTTCAGGAAGGACGAGAACTGAGCCTCCCCGACGCCGCCACCAAACGCGTCCGACCCGGCCCCCAGCCCCGAATGCTTGAGCATTTCGGCAAGAAAGGCGGCCTCCAGATCGCGGGCGACCTCGCGAAGCGCCTCTTGCCCCCCGGTCCGGGATGCCTCGTCGGAATGGTGCGGCAAGCGTGGGGCGCTGGCGGGACTGTCGATCTGCATGGAACATCTCGCATTCGAGGGATTTTCGCACAGCGTGCCGCGATGGCGTAAAGATTCCGTAAGGCCATAACGCGTAGGCAGGCAACCAGAGCAAAGCACAACGGACAGCCAGAATGGATGCTCCTTCACCCTTGCCGCGATCTTTCGGCGCAATGCCCCCGGCCGCGAGCGGTCGCGACCGACCGCGGGACCGGCCAGAAGCGGCCGGTGATGACGGTTTCGCCAGCCTTGTCGCCCTGCCCGAAGCGGACGGTGTCGCCCTGCCCGAAGCGGACGGTGCGGTCGACAAACCAGCACAGGGCGGCATTCTGCCGGCCGCGCAGTCCGCCGGAGCGCGGGGATCGGGCTGGCGATCGGCCGATTATCCAACAGCCGAAGGCCGTCGCGTGTCGCCATCGGATGTCGCCGTGCGTGCCGATATTCCAACGGTGGAACCGGGGGTTGCGCCGCCACGACCTGTGGATCTGTCCGACGCAACAGCCGACGACACGACCGTGGCACAGGGCACGACCGGGCCGACGCGGCCTGTTTCGTCCCTTTGGGGCGCACAGTCCGACCTGCCTTTCGGCACCACCAGCGCGGAATCGGCCGGGCCGCCGCGCGAAGCGCGGCAGGGCCAGCAACACGCGCCGCGTACTGTGCCCGTGGGCGGCCCGGTCACACCATCCGCGCCATCGGGAGACGTGGTGTCACCCTCCGGGACGATCGAGGCCGAGGCCGCGGCAAGGCTAGTGGCAGGGAACTCCGCAACGGGTCCCGATCCCGTTCATGTGTCGCCGGGCGCGCCTCCCGGCTCGGGCGTCGATGCTCCGCCGGGGGCGACACCGCAGCCCGGCGGCTGGCGCGGAGCGCCCAACGGCACCGCAACCGACCTGCGCCCGAAGGCAGGCGGTCCGCCGGACGAGGCGGGCGGTCTTGCCCGAACCCGCGCCATAGCCCGACCGGACGCGGTTGAACCGACCGTCGAGACGCGACGGTGGCTCGATACCGACACCGCGGCAACGGCATCACCCTCCGGGACGACGGCATCACCCTCCGGGACGGTGGAACGCGGGAAACAGCACGCGCCAGCGGGATCGCCCGCCCTGGCCGCGCGTGACGCTGGCGCCGGGATGAAAACCGCCAGCACCGCTACCCTGCAGCTATCGGCCGTCACGGCCCATGACGGCCCGATGCGTGCCGAGATGTCCGAGGAAACGGACGGTATCGAATGGCCGTCGAACCCGAACCGTGCCCCTGACGTCGCGCGGCGCGCGGCTCGGGCCATGCCCGCCGTTTCGTCAGCGCCCCCGGCACCAGGAGACAACACACCACGTCAGCCGGTGCCATACCCCCCTCTCGCAAGCGAGGCGACCGGAGCCGACCCTCAAAAGGCGGCTGCCGCTCCAATGATCACCATTCCGGCGACTGCGGCGATGGATGCGCCTCCAGTTGCGGCCGTCGCCACCGCCACGTCGCCCGCACAGTCCGGGATCGCGAACCGTGCCGCTCCGGCGCCAGACCTGCGGGTGGCGCGGATCTCCGACGGCGCGGCCTTGCCGCCACCAAGGATTGGCCCCGAAATCATCCAGCCGTCGCCGAAGCCCACCCATTCGACGACGCCTGCCCTGGTTCCGGGGGGGAGCGACGCAGTGATCGCGCTGTCCCGATCGCCCGAGATCGGCGCGATACCGGACTTCGACGGCCTTGGCCCTGCCACAGCTCCGCAAGCACTCTCCACTCCGGGCGCCACCACGCATGCAGCGGTCTTCGCAGGCACGGGCGCGGCCGTTCCGCAGCAGATCGCCCAGCATATCGCCGCAAGCCTGCCGAAGCCGGTCAGCGACATGGGCAATGGCACGCTGGAACTCGCCCTCGACCCGCCGGAGCTTGGCCGCGTACGGATGAGCCTGGTCGAGGTCGGCGGCGTCATGACGCTGTCGATCGTCGCCGATCGTCCGGAAACCGCCGAGTTGATGCGGCGGCACATGGACATCCTCGCACAGGAATTCAGCCGCGCCGGCCTGGATGCGCCCAATGTCCGCGTCGGCACGGGCTGGGACGGTTCGGGCAGTGCGCCGGACCGGGACGGGGCGCCCGCCGCGCCGCCGGACACCGGCCCGGATGCCGAAACCGCCCCCGTCGCCATGCATGCACACACGGCGCGGATGCGCCCAGACGATCCGACCCGCGCGCTCGACCTGAGACTCTGACCGAAAGGCAACCTGATGGAGATTCTTCCCAACACCTCCCGCCCCGATGCGTCGCGTCCCGACAGGGCGTCCGCCCCCTCCACCGCCGCGCAGGACCAGACCGCAATCACGGCGGATTTCCAGACCTTCCTGCAACTCCTCACCACGCAGCTGAAGAACCAGGACCCCCTCAACCCGATGGAATCGACGGAATACGCCACCCAGCTGGCGACGTTTTCCGGGGTCGAACAGCAGGTGCGCACCAATGAACTGCTTGAAACGCTGTCGACCGGTTTCGCCACCCTCGGCATGGGCGAACTGAGCGGCTGGATCGGGATGGAGGCGACGGCCGAGATGCCAGCAGTCTTCACCGGCGCGCCCGTGACCGTGCAAGCGACACCATCACCGCGCGCCGACCGGCTGGAGCTGATCGTCACGAACGCCGCCGGGTCGGTGGTTCAACGGCTTCCGGTCCCGCTATCGGACGCACCGTTCGAATGGACGGGAACGGACCTGAACGGGCGGACCCTGCCGCCGGGCATCTACGATCTCGCGGTCGAGAACTGGGACGGAGAGGATCTTGTCGACACCCGGCCCGCCAACGTCCGCGCCACCATCGAGGAGGCGCAGCTGCGCGACGGTCAGGTGCTGCTGACGATGCCGGGCGGCGTGCAGGTACCGACCGATGCCGTGACCGGCCTGCGGCGCCCGGCGAACTAGACGCCGAATATCAGGATGATCACCGCCAGAAGCCCCGCGCCACCGGCGGCATAGGCCGCACGCTCCGGCCAGGGGGATCGCACCTCGCGGCGCGGCGGGTTGGCCTGGGCGATCAGCGCGCCTTCGGCCAGTTGCGGCAGGCGGGGGCCGAACCGCGCCAGCACCCGCGCCGTGGTCGCAAGATCGCGCACGAGCGCCTTGGGCCCGACATTCTCGCGGATATATTCCTCGACCACGGGGCGCGCCACCGTCCAGATGTTCATCGAAGGATCGAGCGACCGCGCCACCCCTTCCACCACCACCATGGTGCGTTGCAGCAGGATCAGCTCGGTGCGCGTCTCCATCCCGAAGCGCTCGGTCACTTCGAACAGGTAGGACAGAAGCCGCGCCATGGAGATGCGGTTCGCGTCCATACCGAAGATCGGCTCGCCCACGGACCGCAGCGCCTGCGCGAATTCGCCCACGTCCCTGTCCGGCGGCACGTAACCGGCCTCGAAATGCACCTCGGCGACCCGGCGGTAATCCTTGCGGATGAAGCCATAGAGGATCTCGGCATAGACGCGGCGCGTGTATTCGTCGATACGACCCATGATCCCGAAATCGAGGGCGACGACGTCCCCGTTCGGGGCGACCTTCAGGTTTCCCTGATGCATGTCCGCGTGAAAGAATCCGTCGCGCAGCGCATGGCGCAGGAACGTCTGCAGCACACGCGCGGCCAGCGCCTTGCGGTCATGGCCCGCCGCGTCGATCGCGGCCAGATCCGACAGCGGTATGCCCTCGGCCCAGCCCAGCGTCATCATCCGGCGCGAGGACAGGAACCACTCGACCTGCGGCACCACGAAGCCCGGGTCGTCCTCGGTATTGGCGGCGAACTCACCGGCGGCAGAGGATTCGATCCTGAGATCGAGCTCCTGCAGCACCACGCCTTCGAAATGTTCTATCACGGCGCGCGGCCGGAGCCTGCGGGAGGCCGGCGAGACCGTCTCGATCACCCATGCGATCAGGTAGAAGGCGTCGATATCCTTGCGAAACGCCCGCTCGATCCCGGGCCGGAGGATCTTGACGGCGACCGCGCGTTCGGTTCCGACCAGCTTGGCCTTGTGGACCTGCGCGATGGAGGCCGCCGCCACGGGATCCGAAAACTCCGAGAAGAGCGCGCCGAGCGGTTTCTCCATCTCGTGTTCGACGACGCGGCGGGCCACATCGGTGGGAAATGGCGGCAGCTTGTCCTGCAGCACCTGCAACTCCCCCGCGAGGCGGTCGCCGACCACGTCGGGGCGCGTCGACAGGATTTGCCCGAACTTGATATAGGCCGGGCCCAGCGCGGTCAGCGCGCGCGGCACCGGCGGCACGTTCGGATCGCCGCGCAGGCCAAGCCACTTGAAGGGCCAGCCCAGCACGCGGGCCACGACACGGACGGGCGCGGGCGCTTCCATCGCCTCCAGAACCGCGCCCATCGCGCCGGTCCGCTCGAACGTCGCGCCGGTGCGCACCAGCCGCCAGATGTTGTGCGGGCCCCTCACCTCAGATCTTCCAGCCCGAATGCAGCGCCGCGATCCCGAACGAAAGGTTGCGATAGGCCACGCGTTCGAACCCGGCGGCGCGGATCATGGAGGCGAATGCCTCCTGATCGGGGAACTTGCGGATCGATTCGACGAGATACCGGTAACTTTCGCGATCCCCAGCAATCATCTGGCCCATGCGCGGGATGACGTTGAAGGAATAGAGATCGTAGAGCTTCTGAAGGCCGTCATTTGGCAGCTGGCTGAACTCCAGCACCATCAGCCGCCCACCGGGCCTGAGGACGCGGAAGGCCTCGGACAGGGCATCGGGAATGCGCGTGACGTTCCTGATGCCGAAGCTGATCGTGTAGACGTCGAAGGAATTGTCCTCGAACGGCAGAGCCATGGCATCGCCCACGACCCAGTCGAGCTTTTGGGCGACCTGCGTCGCCTCGGCCCGCTTCTGTCCCTCGACCAACATCTGCTCGGTCATGTCGAGCACGGTGGCGGTTGCCCCCGGCGCGCGCTTGAGGAAGCGGAACGCGATGTCGCCCGTACCGCCCGCCACATCCAGCAGGCGCTGCCCATCGCGCGGAGCGAGCCAATCCATCATCGCATCCTTCCACAGACGATGGACGCCCCCGCTCATCACGTCGTTCATGATGTCGTAGCGGCTGGCCACGTTGGTGAAGACGCCGTGGACCAGACCGGCCTTTTCCTTCTCGTCGACCGTCTGGAACCCGAAATGCGTGGTGTTCGTCTCGTCCGCCATGCTGCCGCCCTATTGCTGTCGTGATGGGAGGTAATCCTTCGGCCCGCGAAGGACAAACCATCAATTGCCGCAGGAGCTTTCCGCGATGAGCGACCTGACCATGTTCCTCGTCTATCTCGGCCTCGCGGTCGCACTGGCATTCGCCGCGCGATACTCGCGGGTCCTGCGGCGCATGATCGGGTGGCACACCTTCGGGTCGAGGCCACGTTCCGACACGATCGAAAGCGCTCTGTCTGCAAGGCTCGCGTCGGTCGGTACGGAGATGGAGGCCGTCACCGAAGGCGATTGGCGCGTGTTCCGGCCCAGCATCGGTGCGCGGCTCCTCACGCCGGCCCTTTCGGTGGCCTTGCTGCTGACGATGTTCGATCCCTCGAAACTGGGCTACGCCGAGGTCGATCTGCCGCCGATGATGGCCGCCGGAATTCTCCTGCTCCTCGTCTATGCCAATGTCTCGATGCTGCGCTACCGCGTCGAGGTGGCCGGCGACACACTCGCCCTGCGCACCACCCTTTTACCCGTGCGGCAGTTCGACCTGCGCCAGCTCGATGCCATCGAGGAGGACGCGGTACACTCCTTCCGCCTCGGTTTCGTGGACGGGCGCAGCGTCGAGATCCTCAAAACGGTTGCAGGCGCGGCAGAGCTGCGCCACATCCTGCGGGTTCGACTGAAGCGTAACCCGAGGGGCTGATGCCCGAACTGCCCGAAGTGGAAACCGTGCGCCGCGGCCTCGCCCCCGTTCTCGAGGGTGCCGTGATCGCGACCGCGCGGGTGAACCGGCCCGACCTGCGCTGGCCGTTCCCCGAGCGCATGGCCGAGCGGCTGACCGGCGCCCGCGTCGAGCGCCTGCGCCGGCGGTCGAAATACATCCTCGCCGATCTCTCGACAGGCGAGACGCTGATCATCCATCTGGGCATGTCGGGCCGCATGATCGTGTCGGTCGGCGATACGACGCGAGCCGCGCCGGGCGTGTTTCACCACGTCCATCCCGCGCCCGAGAAACACGATCACGTCGTGTTCGACACCGAGGCCGGCGCGCGCATCACCTTCAACGACGCGCGGCGCTTCGGCGCCATGGACCTCACGCCCACGGATCAGGTGGAGGCCCACTGGCTGCTGAGCGGGCTGGGCCCGGAACCGCTGGGCAATGCGTTCCACGAGGATCAACTGGCGCGCGCCTTCGAGGGCAAACGCTCGCCGGTCAAGGCGGCACTTCTGGACCAGCGGATCGTCGCGGGGCTGGGCAATATCTATGTCTGCGAGGCGCTGTTCCGGTCCGGCATCTCGCCGTTGCGGCATGCCGGGCGGATCTCCCGACCCCGGATCACGCAGCTCGCCGGCGACATCCGAACCGTTCTGGCCGAGGCGATCGCGGCCGGCGGTTCGTCTCTCCGCGACTACCGACAGGCCGATGGCGATCTGGGTTATTTCCAGCATAATTTCAGGGTCTACGGGCGCGAAGGCGACCCCTGCCAAACCCCCGATTGCCCTGGCGTCATCCGCCGAAAGGTGCAGTCCGGGCGCTCGAGCTTCTATTGCCCGGTCTGTCAAAGATAGCTTGAACCCAGCGCTGGCGATGCTAACCCTGCCCCTCTGAGCGCCCGCCGAACACGTGACGCGGGCCCCCAAACAGCCGGAGTTTCCGACGCATGGCCTATGAAACGCTGATCGTCGAGATCGAGGATCACATCGCGCTGATCAAGCTCAACCGCCCCGACGCAATGAACGCGCTCAACACGCAGCTCCTGGGAGAACTCGGCAAGGCGCTGAAATCCGCCGAGGAGAACGAGAAGGTCCGATGTGTCGTCCTGACCGGGTCTGAAAAGGCCTTCGCCGCCGGTGCGGACATCAAGGAGATGTCGGAAAAGAGCTTCGTGGAGGCCTTCACCTCCGACATGTTCGGTGCCGAGGTGGCGCAGATGCTCCGCTGCCGCAAGCCGATCATCGCCGCCGTTTCTGGCTATGCGCTGGGCGGCGGGTGCGAGCTTGCCATGATGTGCGACTTCATCATCGCCGCCGACACGGCGAAGTTCGGCCAGCCCGAGATCAACCTCGGCGTCGTGGCCGGGATCGGCGGCACACAGCGGCTTACGCGCTTTGCAGGCAAGTCGAAATCCATGGACATGCACCTTACCGGCCGCTTCATGACCGCCGAGGAGGCCGAGCGCGCAGGCCTCGTCAGCCGCGTCGTGCCCGCCAAGAAGCTGATGGAAGAGGCAATGGGCGCGGCCGCCAAGATCACCGAGAAATCCGCCGTGACCGTCATGGCGGTGAAAGAGGCCGTCAACCGCGCCTATGAGACACCCCTGAGCGAGGGCCTGCTGTTCGAGCGGCGGCTGTTCCACGCGCTTTTCGCGACCGAGGACCAGTCCGAGGGCATGTCGGCCTTCCTCGAAAAGCGCGAGCCGCAGTTCCGCGACAAGTGACGCAAGGCGCCTGCTTGTGAAAACCGCGTCCGGGGGCTTTCCTTCCGTGCCGCTTTGCCTTATCGGCCTTTTTCAGACATGCGCGTGAGGTCCGCTTTGGCCAGATCACCCCGGTAGCGAACCCGGGGCTCTCGGGTCCTCCCGCGTCGTAGAACCGTATCGAAGACCCGAAGAGAAAGATCCGACGCAATGGCAAATTCACCCCAAGCCAAGAAACGTGCGCGCCAGAACGAGGCGCGCTTCCAGATCAACAAGGCGCGCCGGTCGCGCATCCGCACCTTCCTGCGCCGCGTCGAGGAAGCCATCGCATCCGGCGATCAGACCGCCGCCGCGACCGCGCTGCGTGCTGCCCAGCCCGAACTGATGCGCGGCGTCACGAAGGGGGTGTTGCACCAGAACACCGCGTCCCGGAAAATGTCGCGTCTGAGCGCCCGCGTGAAGGCGATGGCCACCTGACCGAGTCCGGCTTCGCCCTTGTTTTAAAGGCGTCTCTTCGGGGGCGCTTTTTTTTCGTTCGGATTTTCCATTACTCCGTAAGGCACTTAAATCGAGCCCCAAGATTCGAAGTTTGTGGTCCCGTGGAGTCAAGGACGAAGATATGTTGCGAGCCCTGCGCGACTCCCGCTAGCGTCTTCGAGTGATTCAGACGCCTGGGGGGCGGATGGAACGAGCGAAGGGCAGTGCCCGGGGTCGGAAATGATGTCGCCGTAGGGACAGGACCGGTGACGCATAAGGGTGAAAACGCCGTACCTCGTAGCAACCCGTCGGTTGGAATGGCTGGGTCGCGATCGACCATGAGGTGATCGCGTGACAGGCCACCGAACTCGTTTCGAATGCCCCGCGACCTAGAGGACTTGGGATTGAGCAGCTGCGCGTCGCTGTATTTCGGCGCGGAAGTGTTAATTTTGCTCTAACCATATGCCGACATGTCATCGGTGCGCTTTTTTGAGCGCAGGCGGTTGCGAAGGTCGTTCTGGTGCGCTGTATCGCCTCGCACGCGCACGGTGTCGGGAATCGGGGTAAGATGGCTGGCGTGGCAGCGGCCGAAAAAAAGAAACGAGGGAAAGAATGACGGAAGACACGTGGGGCCAGGTACGCGACGAACTCCTGAAGGCAGTTGGGAAGAACAACTTCTCGGCATGGATCGCACCGATCAGCTTCGATCGCATGGACGGCCGGACGGCACGGTTTCACGTTCCAACGAATTTCTTCGGCTCGTGGGTCTCCCAGAACTATGGTGACGTGATCCGGCGCCACCTCGCCTCGGCCGGGATCGGCGCGGATCGCGTCGAATTCCATGTGGCTCCGGCGGGCGCGCACGATGCCGGCGACGCGCCGGACCAAGGAAAATCAGCCGAACTCGAGGCGGCCGTCGCGGTCGCCCCGGTTCTCGCGCAATCGGCTGCCGCCAACCCCGTGGCCGGTGCCGTGGCCGATGTTCGCCCTCCCGTCCGCAACGATGCGCCCAAATCTCCGGGCACGTCGCCAGCCGCCAGGCCCGCAAACGCGAAGGCGGACGTGCCGACAGGCTCGAACCTCAACCCGCATTTCACCTTCGAGAATTTCGTCGTCGGCAAACCGAACGAATTGGCGCAGGCCGCCGCGCGCCGCGTGGCCGAAGGCCGTGACGTGACCTTCAACCCGCTGTTCCTCTATGGCGGCGTGGGTCTCGGCAAGACGCACCTGATGCACGCCATCGCGTGGGAGCTTCAGGCGAATTTCCCCGAGGCCGACATCCTCTATCTCTCGGCCGAGCAGTTCATGTACCGCTTCGTTCGGGCGCTTCGCGAACAGGACACGATCGGCTTCAAGCAGATGTTCCGCTCGGTCGACGTGCTGATGGTCGATGACGTGCAGTTCATCGCCGGCAAGACCTCCACCCAGGAGGAGTTCTTCCACACCTTCAACGCGCTCGTGGAGATGGGCAAGCAGATCGTCATTTCCGGCGACCGCGCGCCGGTCGACATGGACGAGCTCGACAGCCGCATCGCCTCGCGGCTGCAATGCGGGCTGGTCGTCGATATCCACCCGACCGATTACGAACTGCGTCTCGGCGTGCTGCAGCACAAGGCCGAGCGGATGCGCGAGCGTAATCCCCGGGTCCAGATCGCCGATGGCGTGCTGGAATTCATCGCGCGCAAGATCTCGTCGAACATCCGCGTGCTCGAAGGCGCGCTGACCCGTCTTTTCGCGCTCGCCGATCTTGTCCAGAAGGACATCACGATGGAGCTGGCGCAGGATTGCCTCGCCGACATCCTCAAGCACACCGACAAGAAGGTGACGATGGATGAGATCATCAAGAAGACCTGCGAATACTACAACCTTCGTCAGTCCGACCTGATGAGCGCGAACCGGTCCCGCGCGATCGCCCGACCGCGCCAGATCGCCATGTTCTTGTGCAAGAAGTTGACCACGCGGTCCCTCCCCGAGATCGGGCGCAAATTCGGCGGCCGCGACCACACCACGATCCTTTACGGTGTGCGCAAGATCGAGGAACTGATCCAGGTGGACAGCCAGATCGCCGAGGATGCCGAAATTCTGCGGCGCATGCTCGAGGCCTGAGCGCCCATCGTAGCGCGTTGGGGTTGACGCCCGCAGAGAGACAGGGAAACTCCGGCAAAACACTTGTGCTCGCGGGAGGAAAGGCTAGTCTCCGCCTCCCGCGATCTGTCGGAGTCAGGGCATGAAACTCTCCATCGAGCGTGCGGCGCTTTTGCGCGCTGTCTCTCAGGCGCAGTCGGTCGTCGAACGGCGCAACACGATCCCAATTCTGGCCAACGTCCTGATCGAGGCCGAGGGCGAGACCGCCAGTTTCCGCGCCACGGATCTGGATATCGAGGTGGTCGATCGCATCCCGGCACAGGTGGAGCGCGCGGGCGCCACGACGGTCTCGGCCGTGACGCTGCACGAGATCGTGCGCAAGCTGCCCGACGGTGCGCTGGTCAGCATCACCGAGGACAGTGCCGCCGGAAGGCTTCTGGTGGAGGCGGGGCGGTCCACCTTCCAGCTGGCCACCCTGCCCAGGGAAGACTTCCCGGTGATGACGGCCACCGACTACCCGGCGAATTTCGCAGCACCCGCGCCAATGCTGCGCCGGCTCTTCGACAAGTCGAAATTCGCCATTTCCACCGAGGAAACGCGGTATTACCTGAACGGTGTCTACTTCCACGTGGCCGAGGGCGAATCCGGCGCGACGCTGCGCGCCGTGGCAACCGACGGGCACAGGCTGGCGCGGATCGATGCGCCGCTTCCCGACGGCGCGGCCGACATGCCCGGTGTCATCGTGCCGCGCAAGACGGTGGGCGAATTGCGCAAGCTTCTGGAGGATGACGAGGCCGAGATCGCAGTTTCGGTCTCCGAGACCAAGATCCGTTTCGCCACACCCGAGATCACGCTGACCTCCAAGGTCATCGACGGAACCTTCCCGGACTATTCGCGGGTGATCCCGACCGGCAACACCCGCCGGATGGAGGTCGATGCCAGCGATTTCGCCAAGGCGGTGGATCGCGTGGCGACGGTGTCCTCGGAACGCTCGCGCGCGGTGAAGATGCAGCTCGACGAGGACCGCCTGATCCTGTCGGTCAACGCCCCCGACGCCGGCGCCGCCGAGGAGGAACTGGCCGTGGCCTATGGCGACGAGAAGCTCGAGATCGGGTTCAACGCCAAGTACCTTCTGGAAATCGCAAGCCAGGTCGATCGCGAGAATGCGGTATTCATGTTTGCGTCCTCGGCCGAACCAACCCTGATGCGGGAAGGCGACGACCTGAGTGCGATCTACGTCGTGATGCCGATGCGCGTGTGACCGGCCGGAATTGCCGGCAATCCCGACCGGGAAAAGCCGGCTTTTCCCTTCCGTTTTCCTGCAGGAAAACGCTTCCATGACCCCCCATGTCGCCCATATCGGCCTTTCGCATTTCCGCAGCCACAAGCGCACGCGGCTCGACCTCGACGGCCGTCCCGTGGCGCTGTTCGGCCCCAACGGCGCGGGCAAGACCAACCTGATGGAAGCCGTGTCCTTCCTGTCGCCCGGGCGTGGCTTGCGCCGCGCCACCGCCGAAGAGGTCATCCGCCGCCCCGAGGCGATCGGCTGGAAGATCCGCGCCACGCTGGCCGGTCCGGGTCTCAGCCACGAGGTCGAGCTTTCCGCCGAACCCGACGCGCCGCGCAGCGTGCGCATCGACGGCAAGGCCGCGCCGCAGACAGCCCTTGCGCGGTTGATCCGCATCGTCTGGCTGGTGCCGGCGCAGGACCGGCTCTGGATCGAAGGGGCGGATGGGCGGCGGCGATTTCTGGATCGCATGACGATGAGTTTCCTGCCCGACCACGCCGATGACGTGCTGACCTATGAGAAGGCCATGCGCGAACGCAACCGCCTGCTGCGCGACGAGGTGCGCGACCCGGCCTGGTACCGCGCGCTGGAAAGCCAGATGGCGGATGCGGGCGCCGCGATCACCGCCAACCGTCTCGACGTGCTGTCGCGCCTGCGGACGGCGCAAGAAGGCGCCGACACGGCCTTTCCCTCCGCCGGGCTGAGTCTCGAGGGCGAGACGGGTCCGCAGGACACGCCCGGCCTGGCCGAGGCGCTGGCCGATGGCCGCGCGCGCGACATGGCGGCGGGACGCACGCTCACCGGGCCGCACCGGGCCGACCTGGGCGCGGTCTACCTCGCCAAGGGCGTGCCCGCGCGGCGATGTTCCACCGGCGAGCAGAAGGCACTTCTGATCTCGCTGGTGCTTGCCAATGCGCGCGGCCTCAGGACGGAAACCGGCGCGGCACCGCTCATCCTGCTTGACGAGGTCGCGGCGCATCTGGACGCCGGCCGCCGTGCCGCGCTTTTCGACGAGATCTGCGCGCTCGAGGCGCAGGCATGGATGACCGGAACCGGCCCCGAGCTTTTCGCCGAGCTGGGCCAACGGGCGCAACATTTCGCCGTGCATGAGACCGACGGCATTTCGGAGGTCACCGCGCCGTGACTCTCACCGCCGCGCAACTGGGCCTCTACGCCACGGCGCTTTTCGTGCTGTTCCTCACGCCAGGGCCCGTCTGGCTTGCCACCGCGGCCCGCGCGCTCGCCCATGGCTGGGTGGCGGCGGTGCCTCTCGTGATCGGCGTGGCGCTGGGCGATGCGCTCTGGTCGGTGACGGCCGCCCTTGGCCTCGCGTGGGTCGTGGGCACCTACGGCTGGGTCATGGACGCACTGAAATGGGTCGCCGTGGGCGTGTTCGCCCTGATGGGGTGGCTTCTGATCCGCCACGCGGACAAGGCCATCTCCGCCGACAGCGCGTTGATCCGCCCCGGCGCGATGGCGGGTTTTCTCGCCGGGCTCGCCGCGATCCTCGCCAATCCCAAGGCGATCCTGTTCTACATGGGGATGCTGCCCGGCTTCTTCGATCTGACCCGCATCACGGCCCTCGACATCGTGGCGATCGCCGCCGTCTCCACCCTCGTGCCGCTGGTCGGCAATACCGGTTTCGCGATCCTTGTGGACACCGCGAGACGTCGGTTTTCCTCGCCCGAAAGGCTGGCGCGGATCAACCGGATCGCGGGCGGATTGCTCATCGCCGTGGCGGGGGTGATCGCGCTGACCTGACAAAACGAGCAGAGGTAGCGGAACCGCCGCCAAGCCCCTAAATATTGGGGGCAATCGCGTGACAAACCCGGCCGGGCCGGGTATAAAACGCCAAACAGAACAGGCATACTCAGGCATGGCAGACAACGCTTCGGCGGCCGCGGAATACGGCGCGGATTCCATCAAGGTTCTCAAGGGCCTGGAGGCCGTGCGCAAGCGGCCCGGCATGTATATCGGCGACACCGATGACGGCTCGGGCCTGCACCACATGGTCTACGAGGTCGTCGACAACGGCATCGATGAGGCGCTCGCGGGCCACGCGGACGCCGTTACGGTCACGCTGCACGCCGATGACAGCGTCTCGGTCAGCGACAATGGCCGCGGCATTCCGGTGGGCATCCACGAGGAAGAGGGCGTCAGCGCGGCCGAAGTGATCATGACCCAGCTGCATGCGGGCGGCAAGTTCGACCAGAACTCCTACAAGGTGTCCGGCGGCCTGCACGGCGTTGGCGTTTCCGTGGTCAACGCGCTGTCCGACTGGCTGGATCTGCGCGTCTGGCGCGACGGCAAGGAACATCACGCCCGTTTCGAACGCGGCGATACGGTCAAGCACCTCGAGGTCGTGGGCGATGCCAATGGCAAGACCGGCACCGAGGTCCGTTTTCTTGCCTCAACGACAACCTTCTCGAACCTCGACTATTCCTTCAAGACGCTCGAAAACCGCCTGCGGGAACTGGCCTTCCTCAATTCCGGCGTGAAGATCGTGCTGCAGGACCTCCGCCACGCGGAACCCCAGCGCGTCGAGATGGAATACGAGGGCGGCGTCCGGGAATTCGTCAAGTATATCGACCGCTCAAAGACCCCGATGATCGAGGAACCGATCTATGTCGAGGGCGAGAAGGACGGCATCTCCGTCGAGGTCGCCATGTGGTGGAACGACAGCTACAACGAAATGGTGCTGCCGTTTACCAACAACATCCCGCAGCGCGATGGCGGCACGCATATGGCGGGCTTTCGTGGCGCGCTGACGCGGACGATGAACCATTATGCGAACTCCACCGGCATCGCCAAGCGCGAGAAGGTGAACTTCACCGGCGACGACGCGCGCGAGGGGCTGACCTGCGTCCTGTCCGTGAAGGTACCGGACCCGAAATTCAGCTCGCAGACCAAGGACAAGCTTGTGTCCTCCGAGGTGCGCCCCGCCGTCGAGAGCCTGATGAACGAGAAGCTCGGCGAATGGTTCGAGGAAAACCCGCAGGAAGCGCGGATGATCGTCGGCAAGATCATCGAGGCCGCGCTGGCGCGGGAGGCGGCGCGGAAGGCCCGCGAACTGACCCGGCGCAAGACGGCGATGGACGTGGCCTCGCTGCCCGGCAAGCTCGCCGATTGCCAGGAGAAGGACCCGGCCAAGTCCGAGCTTTTCCTCGTCGAGGGTGACAGCGCTGGCGGCTCGGCCAAGCAGGGCCGCTCGCGCCACAACCAGGCAGTGCTGCCGCTGAAGGGCAAGATCCTGAACGTCGAGCGCGCGCGCTTCGACCGCATGCTGTCGAGCCAGGAGATCGGCACGCTGATCACCGCGCTGGGCACCGGCATCGGGCGGGACGAGTTCGACATCAACAAGCTGCGTTACCACAAGATCGTCATCATGACCGATGCCGACGTGGATGGCGCGCATATCCGCACGCTGCTGCTGACGTTCTTCTTCCGGCAGATGCCCGAGATCATCGAGGGGGGCTATCTCTATATCGCGCAGCCGCCGCTCTACAAGGTGACGCGCGGCCGGTCCGAGGTCTATCTCAAGGACGAGCGCGAATTCGAGGATTACCTGATCGCGCAAGGTATCGAAGGCGCGGTGCTACAGCTTCCCCATGGCGAGGAAATCGCGGGCGCCGACCTCGCCCGCGTCGTCGAGGGCGCGCGCCACTTCAAACGCATCCTCGAGGCGTTTCCGACGCATTACCCCCGCCGCATCCTCGAGCAGGCCGCCATCGCGGGGGCCTTCGATCCCGGCGCGGCCGATGCCGACCTTCAGGGCGTGGCCGAGGACGTGGCCAAGCGGCTCGACCTCGTGGCGGCGGAATACGAACGCGGCTGGATGGGCCGCATCACGCAGGATCACGGCATCCGCCTGTCCCGCGTCCTGCGCGGCGTGGAGGAGATCCGCACGCTCGACGGCGCCGTGCTGCGCTCGGGCGAGGCGCGGAAACTGTCGGAGGTGAGCCAAACCACCCGCGAGGTCTATCGCGACCCGGCGACGCTGGCACGCAAGGAACGGTCACAGCTGATCCACGGGCCGACGGAGCTTCTGAAGGCGATCCTCGACGAAGGCGCCAAGGGCCAGCAGATGCAGCGCTACAAGGGCTTGGGCGAGATGAACCCCGACCAGCTGTGGGAAACTACGCTCGATCCCGATGCGCGCACGCTCCTGCAGGTGAAGATCGATGACCTCGCCGAGGCCGACGACATCTTCACCAAGCTGATGGGCGACGTGGTCGAACCGCGGCGTGAGTTCATCCAGGCCAACGCGCTGAGCGTGGAGAACCTCGATTTCTAGGACGCCCTTGGCGGCGGGGCGCCTGCCCGAGCCATGTCCTCGGCGACATCGCAACGTAACGCACGGCGGACCGCACCCTTCGGGCAGGACTCACGGCTAGACTCGTCGCGAGCTGGCAGAGCGCACGCTCAGGTGAAAGATGGCGCGCACCGCCATGCGGGCAACCGAAGCTCGACCACCGACCGGAGGTCTTCCGAGCCACTGCGCATCCAGCCGCCGTGAAGCTGGACGATCCGCTTAGCAAGCGGCAATCCAAGGCCAAGGCCGCCCTTCCGGCGGGTATCGACATGCGATCCGACCGTGAACGGGCGGTCGGCTTTCTCGATCTGGTCCTCGGACAGGCCGGGGCCGTGGTCGTAGACCGCCATGCGAAGCGTTTCGTCTTCGCAACGGTGTGCGGCAACCTCGATCGCGCCCTCGCCATGCGTCACCGCGTTCGTGATCAGCGAGGTAAGCGCGATGCGCAACTGCTCGCCGTCAGCGCGGACTGTCGTCACGTCCGGTGCACAGGATGTCGAGAGCTGCCGGTCCGAGGCCTGCGCGATCGGTTCGACCGGCGTGGCGGCGGCCCGCAACAGATCATCGCAGACGATGGTTTCCTCCGAGAGGGCCAGTTCGCCGCTTTCGAGGTTGCTGTAGCGGATGACATGCTCGATGAGATTGTGAAGGTGACGTCCCGAGGCCGTAATCGCCTCGACCATCCGTCGCTCCGTCTCCCCTTCCACACGAGCCCGCAACAGCAAGGCATTCCCTAGCAGAACCGTAAGGGGCGTGCGGAACTCGTGACCGACGAGCGACAGGAACTCCCTCTGCGCATCGGACTTGATACGCGCCCGCCGATCCGTATCTTCCGCACCGCGCTCCGCATAGAGGGCCTCCAGGTAAGCAGCGGTCTCGTCGGCAAGCCGCACGAGTTCGTCGAGCGTCTCCCGAGAGGGCGGATCGTGCGGCTGGACGTCGAGCGCACAGACAC
>Ga0209947_1000392_pt1 | contig 27318 bp, 22 predicted proteins | sample SalPonR2_B_D2_MG_FD_185706 | JGI IMG/M metagenome (GOLD analysis project Ga0209947, IMG submission 185706) | Salt pond soil microbial communities from South San Francisco under conditions of wetland restoration - Salt Pond MetaG R2_B_D2_MG... ...
CAGCTCGTAAAATAAGATACCATAAAATAGATTTTCTACCTGTAATTAATGAAAATGATGAAGTAATTGGTCGTATAAGTAAGACTACTATAATTAGATCATTTGTAGATTATGTAGATTAATTTTTAAAACATATTTACTTAATAATTTGTTAAAAATTAATTAAATTTAAATAATTATATGCTAAAACTTATAAATTTGTAGATGCCAGTATGTAGCTTAAATTTAAGCTATAGACTGGCTTTTATATTTGGAAAACTTGTATCATTACTATAATGTGTTATAATATTCATAGTATGTTTTTCTATGGAAAAGTATAACCAAAATATGGAGGAATATCTTATTTCCTCTTGAATAAAATAAAAGTAGGTTAAAAAATTTAAATTAAATTGAGGAGGGATCCGGTGGTACCGGTTGAAGAACAAATAGATATTAATGATTATCAGATTTCTAGGAATGTTTTTGGCAATAAAGATAAAAACATTAAGGTGATTGAGGAAAAATTGGATGTAAAAATTATTGCAAGAGGTAGTAATGTTAAAATAGAAGGTAATAAGGAAGATGTAGATTTATCAAGTCGTGTTATAGAAGAGATGGTTAAGTTAGCAAAAACAGGTAAAAATATAGATAAAAGACAGGTTAAGTATGCTGTAGAACTTTTGAGTAAAAACAGGAATATGGACTTAGGAGAATTATATGATGAAGTTTTACAGGTCAATTTTAAAGGTAGAAAAATTAAAGTCAAAACTTTAGGGCAAAAATATTATGTAGAAGCAATTAAAAATTCAGATATTGTTTTTTCCATTGGACCAGCCGGTACAGGTAAAACGTATTTGGCAATGGTAATGGCTGTGAAAAGCCTTTTAAATAATAATGCTAATCGAATAGTTTTAACCAGGCCAGCAATTGAAGCTGGTGAGAAATTAGGTTTTTTACCTGGTGATATGCAGGATAAAGTGGATCCTTATTTAAGGCCCTTATATGATGCTTTGTATGACATTTTAGGTCCAGAAAAAGTAAGTGAATATTTAGAAAAAGATATAATAGAGGTAGCCCCTCTGGCATATATGAGAGGTAGAACTCTTGATGATTCATTTGTGATTTTAGATGAAGCACAAAACACAAGTCCTGAACAAATGAAAATGTTTTTAACAAGAATAGGTTTTAATTCTCATGCTGTTATAACTGGTGATATTACCCAAATAGATTTACCACACAGTTCTAATTCCGGTCTTATTCAAGTTAGAAAAATTTTGAGTGGAATTAAAGGTATAGAATTTGTTTATTTGACAAATCAAGATGTTGTTAGACACGAACTAGTAAAAGATATCATCAAAGCATATGAGAGGTATGAAAGTGGGAATTAACTATGCAATTTTTGGAAAGAATTAAAGATCGGTTCGATAAGTGGACCGATTTTGATATAAAATTAAATGATAGCTATAAAAGAAGGATAAGTTTAGTTATCTTTTTTATAGTAATTGCCTTAATATTAACTTTTAACTTCTTTCCTAATCAGATTGATTTGGAAGTAGGCCAGGTTGCCAAAAGTGATATTGTTGCACCAAGAACTGTAACTTTTATTGATCAGGAAAAAACTGAACAATTAAGAGAACTAGCTGTTGAATCTGCTTCAAAAGTTTATGAAGAAGATAAATCTGTAAATCGAAGAATATTAAATGAGATAGATAACTTATTTAATACAGTTATTAACACTAAAACAGAGTTAAACAATGATCAAACTGGACAAATTAATAATCAGTTTTTAACTGAAGTAAAAAATAATAATGATTTAAAAATTAATACTAGTGATCTTAATTTGCTTTTAAAAACTGATGTGAATAAATTAGAAAGTTTACACAGTTCAGCTAAAGATATTATGCAAGAAGTTCTACAAGAAAGGATTTTTCCTGAAAATATTATTGAGGTAAGAAATAAAATTAATCAGCAGGCTTTAGAAACCAGTTTTGATAAACAATATAGATTAGTTTTAGTCAATATCCTTACTAATCATGTAGAACCAAATATGATATTAGATTTAGATGCTACTGAACAAAGGCAACAGGAAGCTTTAAGACAGGTAGAACCGGTAAAAAGAACTGTTCTCCAAGGTGAAAGTATCATCCGTAAAGGTGATATTGTCTCACAGGATGATATTCAGGTATTAGAAGCTTTAGGACTTAGAAAACCCAGTATAAATTATGTTAATTTATTAGGTGTATTAATAACTTTAAGTGTCTTAATATTTCTTTTAGGTTATTATATTAAACACTATGAAATAGAAGTTTGGGAAAACATTAACAAATTAATATTAATTGAAACCCTGATAATCTTAGTTATTTTATTAGCAAAAATTATTAGTATTTTTCAACCCACATATGTGGTATATCTAGTACCCGCAGCAATTGCTTCAATTTTAATTACTGTTTTAATTAATACAGAAATTGCTCTAGTTGTTACTATCTTTATTAGTTTATTATCTGCCTTAGTATTTAGTAATTTATATATAGCTGCGGCAGCAGCTTTTGTGGGTGGTTTAGTAGGTATAATAAGTGTTAGTAATGTTGACCAAAGAAGTGACCTTATTAGAGCTGGTTTTAATGTTAGTATATCATTAGTTATTTTTATTGCAGGTTTGACTATGATGAATTTAACTAATAATTGGTTTGAATTATTATGGTCGGTATCAATGGGTATCTTAAATGGTATCTTTGTGGCTATTTTAGCAAATGGGCTTTTACCATATCTGGAAAATATATTTGATTTGACTTCTTCTGTGAAGTTACTGGAGTTATCAAATCCCAGTCATCCTTTATTAAAAAGGTTATTAGTGGAAGCACCTGGTACTTATCATCACAGCATAATTGTAGGTAATCTTGCTGAAAATGCAGCAGATAAAATAGGAGCAGATTCGCTATTAACAAGAGTCGGTGCCTATTTTCATGATATTGGTAAATTAAAGAGGCCTTATTTCTTTTCAGATAATCAATTTGGAGGAGAAAATCCACATAGTAAGACCTCACCGAATTTAAGTGCTTTAATTATTAAGTCCCATGTAAAAGACGGTTTAGAACTTGCAGAAAAATATAATCTTCCCAAAGCTATCAAAGATATTATTCAACAGCATCAAGGTACAGGATTAATATCTTTTTTCTATAAACAAGCTGTTGAGAAGAGTAAACACGGCAATATTAATGAAAGTGATTTTAGATATGATGGACCTAAACCACAAACCAAAGAAGCAGCTCTTATTATGTTAGCTGATACAGTTGAAGCTGCTGTTAGGTCAAAGAACTTTAATAAAAGTAACCACAATAGGATTGAACTTTTTGTTAAAGAACTAATAAGAGAAAAGTTAAACGATGGCCAGTTAGATGAATCATCATTAACATTACATGAATTAGATGTTATTGCAGATAGTTTTGTACAAATTCTAACTGGGATTTATCATAAACGTATAGAGTATCCTGATAATTTAATAAAAGAGATTAAAAAGGATGATAAAAATGATAAAAACGGAAATCAATGATTTGCAGGAGAAAGTAGAGATTGATGAAAATCTCTATGAAGACTTTGAAAATATTATAACAAAGGCAACTGAAATGGAAGGTTATGACGGAGGAGAAATAAGTATAGCTTTTGTTAATAATGAAAAGATAAAGGAATTAAACAATAAATTCAGAAATATAAATGAAGTAACAGATGTTTTATCATTTCCTATGGATGAAGAAATTTTAGGTGATATTATCATCTCAGCTGAAAGAGCTTTGAGTCAGTCTAAAGATTATGGACATTCTTTTAAAAGAGAGATTTGTTATTTAGTCACCCATGGTATCCTGCATTTATTAGGATATGATCATAAGACTGATGGTGAAAAAGAGGAAATGAGAAAAAAAGAAGAAAGAATACTAAAAGAATTAGAAATAAAAAGGTAATTTTAATTTAGATAAAAGATATGGATTTGGCTATTGAACTGGAGGGCATTAAAGAATGTATATTAATTTAATTGGCTTTGTCTTTTTACTTATCCTGTCTGGATTTTTCTCAGGTTCAGAGACAGCTTTTATGTCTGCAAATCGGGTAAGAATTAGAGAATTAGCCAATGAAGGTGACAAACAAGCTGGAAGAGTTGACGATCTTTTAGAAGATCAAACCAAACTATTAACTACAATTTTAATAGGGAATAATTTAGTAAATATTGCCGCATCTGCTATAGCTACTTCTATTGCTATTAATATTTTTGGCAGTAAAGGTGTAGGAATTGCAACTGGTTTTGTTACTTTAGTAATATTAATTTTTGGTGAAATTACTCCAAAATCATTAGGAAATAATAATCCTATTGCATATGCAAAAAAAGCCTCTGCAATTTTATTTTGGTTAGAAAAAATACTATACCCGATTATACTATTTTTTACAATTTTAATTAAAAAAATGATTGGAGAAAATAAAATGATCTCTTCTGCCTTCATTAGTGAAGAAGAAGTCAGAAGGTTTGTTAATGTTAGTGAAGAAGAAGGGGCTATTAAAGAAAGCGAAAAAGAAATGATCCAAAGTGTTTTTGAATTTGATGATATTATCGTGAAAGAAATTATGGTCCCTAGAATAGATATGGTTTGTATAAGTAAGGATGCAAGTATTAATGAATTAGTTGATTTAGCTGTAGAAAAAGGTCACTCCCGTATTCCGGTTTATGAGGAAAGTATAGATGATATTATTGGTTTAATCTATGTTAAGGATCTTTTGCAACTATTGCAGAAAGGCAAAGAAAACCTTACTTTAGAAGATTTAATTAAACCAATCTACTTTATACCAGAAAGTAAACAGATCAATAAATTATTAAAAGAAATGCAAAACAGAAGAGAACACATGGCTGTTATCTTAGATGAATATGGTGGTACTTCTGGTTTAATTACTATCGAGGACTTATTAGAAGAAATAGTCGGAGATATTCAGGATGAGTTTGATTTAGAAGACAAACAAATAAATTTAATTAACAATAAAGAGATACTTGTTGATGCCAGGGTGGATTTAGATGATTTAAATGATATTTTACCAAGCCCTTTGCTTGATGAAGAAAGTTATGAAACGATTAGTGGTTTTGTTTTACATAAACTAGGCTATTTACCCGAAGAAAAAGAAACAATTGAATTAGATGGTATAACCATTGAAGTTGAAAAAATTGATGAACATAGGATTCAAAAACTACGTATTTACACTATAGAACCAATTAAAAAGATATAAATATTTAAGTTGATTTAGTTTTAAAAAGAGAATAGATAATTTAAATTGTAGGGGTGTAAAGATGAAAAAAGGCTTATTGTATGGACTAGTAATATTATTAGTAATTGTGGCAGTATCTGCTGTATTTTTGAGAGGCAGATTAGGGGAAGAATCACCCGAAACCTCTCAACAAGAAACAACTCAAGATATCAGTGAAACAAAGGAACAAGAAGATGACCGACAAACTAAAAGTATACAAAAAGAAAAACAAGAAAAAATAGAACAAAAAGATGAAGAAATGACAAAAGTTGCTAAAGAAGATGAACCTAGTGAAGAACAAACTACAGAAGAAAGTATAGAAGAAACTGGAGAAGATGAGGTAATACTATCAAAATTTAATTATCTACCAATAGATGAAAAAGTCCTGCATAGAGCAGTGATGGTTAGTATTGAAAACACCCCAAAGGCTAGGCCTCAATCAGGTATCTGCCAAGCACCGATCGTTTATGAATTTTTAGTAGAAGGTGGTATAACAAGGTTTTTAGCACTATTTTGGTCAGATATTCCAGAAAAGATTGGTCCAATTAGAAGTGTTAGACCATATATGATAGAAATTGCCCAGGAATATGATGCATTGCTTTTACATGCAGGTGCCAGTCCAGCTGGCTTTGAAATGCTGCAACAAACTGATTATACCAATTTAGATCAAATATATAATGGTAAATATTACTGGAGAAGCCAACAAAGGCCAACTCCTCATAACCTATTTACGGGAGAGTATAGAATAAATGATTATCTGAATGATATGTTAGGGATAGAGTATAAGAATAGATTTAATTTTGAAGAAATTATGATTATTTCTAATGCAAAAGCAAAAGCAGAAGAAATAAATATTGATTATTGGGGAAATTACGAAGTTTTATACCAATATAATCCACAAGAAAATTCATATAAAAGATATTTAAATTCTAAAGACAATCCTCATTTATGTGAAGATGACCAGCAAATTACTGTAAAAAATATAATTGTACAATTTGTAAAAACTAATGTTAAGGATGATGTTGGTAGATTAAGTATGAAGTTGGAAGGAGAAAACAAGGCATTATATTTTAGAAATGGTGTGGTCAGTGAAGGTCACTGGCAAAAAGATGGTTCAGGATTAACAAAGTTTTATGATGAAAACAACCAATTAATCACTGTTAACCCCGGCAAAACATGGATACAAATAGTTCCAACCAATACTAATATAACATATAAGGAAAGTGATTAATTATGATTGATGAAAATACAAAACAAAAATTATTTGAGGCTGCTAAAAAAGTTAGAAAAAACGCTTATGTGCCTTATTCTAATTTTCCATTATCTGCAGCATTATTAACAAAAGAAGGTAAAATATTTACAGGTGTAAATATTGAGAATGCTGCTTATGGTTCAACAATGTGTGCAGAAAGAACAGCTATATTTAAAGCTGTATCAGAAGGATACACTGATTTTGAAGCTCTGCTTTTAATATCAGATACAAAAAAACCGGTAACACCTTGTGGAGCATGCCGTCAGGTAATAAGTGAATTTAGTAATGAGATGGAAATAATTATGACCACATATAATAACGGAGAGTTAGTTAAAAAAAATAGTGAACTTTTGCCAGGTTCTTTTAATAAGGATGATATGGAATAATGAATTTTAAATCAGGTTTTGTAACAATTATTGGTAGGCCTAATGTGGGCAAGTCTACATTAGTTAATTATTTAATAGGTGAAAAAATATCTATAACATCACCGAGACCGCAGACTACGAGAAATAGTATAAAAGCCATATATACAGAAGATAAAGGACAGATCATCTTTGTTGATACTCCAGGTATTTATAAAACAAAAAATGACCTGGATAAATTTATGGTTAATCAAGCATATAAGAGTTTAGAAGGTATCGATGTTATCATATTTATGCTAGATGCTACAGATAGTTTTAAAAAAGGTGACCAGATTATCTATAATCAGATCAAGAATTCTTCTAATCCTTTTTTAGTAGTCTTAAATAAAATTGATAAAGTTAAAAAGAAGGAACTCCCTAATATTCTTAAAGAATATAATAAAAGAATTGAAGAAAATATAGTTCCGATTTCTTCAAAAACAGGCCGCAATGTAAAAAATCTTATTAATGAGATATTTGATTTCTTGCCAGAAGGACCTCAATATTATCCAGATGATATGATCACAGATCAAATTGAACAGTTTATAATTGCTGAAATGATTAGGGAAAAAACTTTTTATTTACTAAGAGAAGAAGTTCCTTTTGGTATAGCAGTTGTTATTGAAGAAATGAAAGAAAGAAAAGATAAAACCATGTATATTAGGGCAAATATTTATGTAGAGAAAAAATCCCATAAAGGGATTATAATTGGTAAAAATGGTAAAATGCTTAAAAAGATTGGGACAAGAGCCCGTAAAGATATAGAAAAATTATTACAACAAAAAGTATACCTAGATTTATGGGTTAAAATTGAGAAAGATTGGAGGGATGATGAAAACCTACTTAAAAGAATGGGTTATAAAGGGTGATTGAATGGTTGATAAAAAATATATTAATATTATTCCAGATAGATATGCAATTTTAAAAGAATTCTGGGAAAATTGATATCTACCCGATAAAGCTGTATTTCTAAATGGTTTATCCCTTGACCTTCTGGATGATTTTTTTAATAAAGTAGATTATAAAAGTTTAAGTGAGATAATTAAAGACCTTGATTATCAAACAAGTTATTTCGATCTTAATTGATATGAATAATAATGTAGGTACTCAATCTTTAACAGTAGTAGTTAGAGGTTTAGCTATCAGTAAATTATATTTAGCAAACTTTCTTTCCCCATATTTGGAGAGAAATAAAAGTTGATCTTATTATGGCATTAATATCAGGAATTTCTATTTCAGCAATAGTATTGGTTTGGCAGGGTGACCCCAAATCAGGTTTAGTAGTGGGTAGATTAATGTTTGCAACCATATTAACTCTTTCACTGTCGGGACCTCAGACTTTTTTCTTATGGATCCGATAGGTGTTAATTTTGTTTAAGTTACAGGTTCATTTATTACAACTATTGTTGATATTATTAGGCTTTTTATTTATTTTTATATGGTGACAATTTTAATTAAAAATTACTTATAATTGAGAAGGAGTGATTTCTAGTGGCAATTAAACCTAGAGACATGGCAAAAATGATTGATCATACTAATTTAAATGCGACTGCAACTGTAGAAGAAATTAAGCAATTATGTGAGGAGGCTTTAGAATATCAGTTTGCTTCTGTTTGTATAAATCCTATTTATGTTCCCTTAGCAAATAAATTATTAGAAGAATCATCGGTTAAAGTTTGTACAGTGATTGGTTTTCCTTTAGGTGCATCTACAACTGAAACAAAAGCATTTGAAACCAAGAATGCTATAAAAAATGGGGCACAAGAAGTGGATATGGTAATGAATGTTGGTGCTTTTAAATCAGGGGCCTATGATCTTGTTAGGTCAGATATTAAAGCTGTTAAAGATGCAACTAAATCTTCTGGTGTAACTTCTGATGTAATTGTAAAAGTTATTTTAGAGACCTGTTATTTAGATGATGATGAAATCGTTAAAGCATGTGAAATTGCTAAAGATGTAGGAGCCGATTTTGTTAAGACATCAACTGGTTTCGGCACTGCCGGGGCAGAGGAAGAAAAAGTTAGTTTAATGAGAAAAACTGTTGGTAGAGATATTGGAGTAAAAGCTTCTGGTGGTATCAAAAACTTCGAACAGGCTTTATCAATGTTAGATGCAGGAGCCAATAGAATTGGTGCCAGCTCGGGGGTTAATATTGTAACAGATCCTGATGAATAAGAAAGAAGGAAAGGTTTATGGCTTTAATCGAAACAGAGGCTATTGTCTTAAAACAGTTTGATTTAGGGGAAGCAGATAAAATAATAACTTTTTATACTAAAGATGCAGGTAAAATTAGAGCAGTAGCAAAAAAAGCTCGTAATTCAAAAAATAATAAGATTTCCGCTGTAGTATTACCCTATTGTTATGATCAAATTAAAGTGTATAAAAGTAAGTCCCTTGATAGAATTAATAATGTAGAAAGTATTCATCGCTTTGAAGAATTAAGAAATAATTTAAATAAAATGGCTTATGCAGCTTATTTTGCTGAAATGGTTGAAAAGGTAGGGATGGAATACCATCCAAATCAGGAATTATTTAATCTTTTATTACAAACTTTTTATAAGATGATAAGAAGTTCAGATAATGAATTAGCAAAGATTAATATATTTTTTAAGTTATTATATTTAAAATATATTGGGGTACAACCTAGAATAAACTACTGTTATGATTGTGGTAGAAGGTATAAAACTTTAAAAGATCAGTTCTTCAATGTAAAAGAAGGTGGTTTGATCTGTAAAAGTTGTGCTTATAATAAAAATGAAGAACTTAAACAATTAAAACAAAATGAAGTTGATTTAATAAAAAAAGTCTATAGGTCAGAGGTTGATTCTCTTGAGGAAATCAATATTAATCCAAATATTTTAAACAAACTTGATAAATTAATTGATGAATTTATAATTTATCATTTGGATTTGAATTTAAAGTCTAATGATTTTTTGCAAATCATAAAAGGATTTGATAAAAATTAAATAAAGGTAGAAACATCTACCTCGTCTCTGACCGGGATGAGGTATTTGTATTATATTAAAATGATAATTTTGGAAGGAATGATATTTGATGAATTTTCAGGATATGATACAGAATTTGCACGAGTTTTGGAGTGAGCATAATTGTATAATAGAGCAACCCTATGATACTGAGGTTGGGGCTGGTACAATGAGTCCATCAACTTTTTTACGGTCTTTAGGGCCTGAACCTTGGCGTACTGGTTATGTACAGCCCTGTCGTAGACCTGCAGATGGTAGATATGGAGAAAATCCATTCCGTTTACAAAGATATTTGCAGTATCAAGTAATTATCAAGCCTTCTCCTGATAACATTCAAGAGATGTACTTAGATTCATTAAAAGCATTAGGTATAGATCCTAATAAACATGATATTAGATTTGTAGAAGATAACTGGGAAGCTCCAACCCTAGGTGCCTGGGGTTTAGGCTGGGAAGTATGGTTAGATGGTATGGAAATTACCCAATTCACTTATTTTCAACAGGTAGGAGGATTAGATTGTAAACCGGTAACAGCTGAAATAACATATGGTTTGGAAAGAATTGCAATGTATTTACAGGATGTAGATAATATTTTTGATATTGAATGGGTAGAGGGTATTGATTATGGTAATGTTAATTTACAGATTGAAAAAGAAAACTCTGTATATAATTTTGAAGAATCAAATGTTGAAAATCTAAATCAATTATTTAAAATATATGAAGATGAAGCTTTAAATTTAATTGAAAAAGATCTGATATTTCCAGCCTATGATTACACTTTAAAATGTTCGCACGTATTTAATCTTCTTGATGCGAGAGGCGCTATTAGTGTATCAGAGAGAACTGGCTATATTTCAAGAGTTAGAGATTTAGCAAGAGAATGTGCAAAAGGTTATGTACAAAAAAGGGAAGCTTTAGATTTTCCTTTACTTAAAGGAAGTGATCAAAATGAGTAATCGCAGTCTTTTAGAGATAGGTACAGAAGAAATACCAGCTAAATTAGTCAAAAATATTTATGATAATATAAAGAAAAAAATGGAAGAGTTACTTACTGAAAACAGAATTGAATTTGAAGACATTAAAGTTTATGGTGCCCCCCGCAGACTAGCGGTTGAAATAATTGGACTTTCAGAATTTCAAAAACAAGAAGTAAATGAGATTAAAGGTCCTCCTAAAAATATTGCGTTTGATGAAGAAGGCAATCCTACTAAAGCAGCTGAAGGTTTTGCTCGAAGTCAAAATTTAGAAGTTAATGATTTAGTGGAACGTGATACAGATAGAGGAATTTATCTTTATGCTGTAATTGAAAGAGAAAGAGCTCAAACAAAAGATTTACTTAAAGATATCTATAAAAGGTTAATTACAGAAGTTAATCTCCCGATAACAATGAGGTGGAGTAACCACGATATAAGATTTATCCGTCCAATTCATTGGTTACTTTGCTTATATAATAATGAAACAATTGAATTTCAGTTAGAACACTTAACTGCTGGCAATAAGACATGGGGACATAGATTTTTAGCTAATGAATTATTTGAAGTTAATTCTGTTGATGATTATAAAGAAGTATTAAAAAATGCAGAAGTAATAGTAGACCCTCAAAAACGCAGAGAAATCATCTTAGAGGAAATAGGCACAATAATCTTAGAAAAAAAATTAAAGTTTAAACTGGACAATCAGCTTATGGATGAAGTAGTACATTTAGTAGAAAATCCTAGTCCATTTTTAGCAAGTTTTGATGAAAAGTATCTTAAACTACCAGAACCTGTTATTGTCACTCCTTTAAAAGAACATCAAAAATATTTCCCATTATGGGACCAAGATGATAATTTAAGTAATAGATTTATCGTTGTAAAAGAAGGTGGCAAAGAATACATTGATAATGTAAGGGAAGGAAATGAAAAAGTCCTGAAAGCTCGTTTGGAAGATGCTGAATTTTATTATCAAAGAGATGTAAAAGAAGGGCTCGATACATTTTTAGATGATTTAAAAGGTTTGATATTAAGAGAAGAATTAGGAAGTATGTATGATAAGACACTAAGAAATGTTCAATTAAGTCAAAAAATAGCCGCAAATTTAGACTTTACTAATAAAGAGGTTGATAAAATTAAAAAAGCGGCTAGATATGCCAAAGTAGACTTAGTCTCTCAAATGGTTAGAGAATTTCCTGAGTTACAAGGTGTAATGGGTAGTATTTATGCTCATAATAATGGGATGAGCAATGATGTCTCTTTAGCAATTAGAGATCATTATCTACCAGATTCAGCCGATAGTAAATTGCCAGGTACTGATCTTGGTAAAATAATTAGTCTTGCTGATAAAATGGATACTTTAACTGGTTTTTTTGGCATTAATCTAATTCCTACTGGTTCACAAGATCCTTATGGTTTAAGAAGAGCTGCGATTGGAATATTTAGATTAATTGAGGATTTAAACTATGAAGTAGAGTTAGAAAAGTTATTTGAATATAGTTTAGAAGTATTTAATCAATCTAATCAAGATTTAGAACTTACATCACAAGAATTATTAGATAAGATTCATGAATTTATGTTAGATAGAATTCAGTATATTTTTAGGGATAGAGGTTATGATATAGATATAATTAGAACAGTAGTACATGGATTACCACTTTCAATACCATTGATAAAAAAAGCTATTCGTTTATTAGATGAGGTGAAATATAAAAAGTCCTTCCAGGAATTTTTAACTGCTTTTAATAGAGTAGATAGTATTATAAAGGATGTTGATCAAAAAGAAGTAAATCCTGCTTTATTCGAAAAAGAAGAAGAAAAAGTTCTTTATGAGAAATTCCAAGAGATAAGCAAAGCTGTTAGTAAAAATATAGAAGAAAAAAAATTAAATAAAGCCTATAATAATTTGATGGAAATTATTGATCCGATTCATGATTTCTTTGAGGAAGTAAGAGTTATGGCCGAAGATGAAAAAGTGCAGAAAAACAGACTAGCCCTTTTATATAATATACAATTATTAATGAAGAGTTTAGGAGATTTTTCTTATAAACAATAAAATTTAAAAATTAAGCAGGGATTTGTCAATTAGTATTGAATAGTAATAATTGCATGTAAAAATAATTGTAATAAATCACAAAAATATAACCTATTACGAAGTATATAATTAGCAGGAGGTGGTTACTAAATTAACAGCAATCTTGTATTTGATTTAACTAAAAAATTAGTTTATTTTATTAATAGTAAGAATTGTAAAGTATATTTAACTAAATAAAGGAGGTATAAAATTAATGTCTGAAGAAACTAAATATGTATATTTTTTCGGCGGTGGAGAAGCTGACGGTAGAACTGGCCTTAAAAACTTATTAGGTGGTAAAGGTGCTAATCTCGCCGAAATGACAAACTTAGGGATTAATGTTCCCCCAGGATTTACTATAACTACTGAAGTATGTACTTTATACTATGAAAATGATGAAAATTATCCAGAAGGTCTTGATGAAGAAGTTGAAGAAAATCTAGATAGACTTGAAAATTTAATGGGTAAAGAATTCGGTGATCCGGAAGATCCGCTATTAGTTTCTGTTAGATCTGGCGCGCGTGAATCGATGCCTGGTATGATGGATACAGTTTTAAACCTAGGACTTAATGATACTACAGTTAAAGGATTAGCTAAACAAACTGGTAATGAAAGGTTTGCTTATGATTCTTATCGTAGATTTGTGCAAATGTATGGTAATGTAGTCTTAGGTATGGATGGTAGTGACTTCGAAGAAATTATTGAGGAGAAAAAAGAAGAATATGATGCTGATGTAGATACTGATTTAGGAGTAGATGCTTTAAAGGAATTAGTAAAAGAATTTAAATCTCATATTAAAGAAGAAACCGGGGTAGACTTCCCAGAAGATCCTAAAGAACAGCTCTGGAAAGCTATTACAGCTGTATTTGGTTCTTGGAATAACGAAAGAGCTATTAGCTATAGGAATATTAATGATATTCCACATCACTGGGGTACTGCTGTTAATGTACAAACAATGGTTTATGGTAATATGGGAGAAAACTGTGGTACAGGTGTTGCCTTTACACGTAACCCTTCCACCGGTGAAAAGAAATATTACGGCGAATATCTAAAAAATGCTCAGGGTGAAGATGTTGTATCTGGTGTCCGTACTCCCAAAGATATTCAGGAATTAAAGAACGATATGCCTCACGCTTATGAGCAGTTAGTTGAAATCTTTGAAAAATTAGAACAGCATTACAAAGATGTTCAAGATGTTGAGTTTACAATTCAACAGGGCGAATTATATATGCTACAAACTAGAACTGGTAAAAGAACAGCTAAAGCTGCAATCAAGATTGCTGTAGATATGGTTGATGAAGGTTTAATTGATAAAGAAACTGCTGTGCAGAGAATTGAACCTAAAAAGCTTGACCAATTACTTCATAAGAGAATAGATCCTGATGCTGATGTTGACCTATTAGCAACTGGTTTAGATGCATCCCCTGGTGCTGCTTCTGGAGAAGTTATTTTTGATTCAGATGAAGCGGCTGAAAGAGGAGATGCCGGTGAAAAAGTTGTCTTAGTAAGAACTGAAACCTCACCTGAAGATATTCATGGTATGGCTGCTGCACAAGGTGTTTTAACCTCACGTGGTGGTATGACAAGTCATGCTGCTGTTGTTGCACGCGGTATGGGCAAACCGGCTGTAGCTGGTTGTGAAGCCATTAATGTAGATTATGAAAAAGAAGAATTTACTGTAGATGGTAGAACCATTGAAAAAGGTGAAAATATTACTATAGATGGTGGAAATGGTGAAGTATACTATGGAATAGCTCCAACCATTGATCCTGAAATGGATAAAAACTTTGAAAAAATAATGAGTTGGGCAGATGAATTTAGAAAAATTGGTGTTAGAACCAATGCCGATACCCCTGAAGATGCTGCTAAAGCAGTTGAATACGGAGCTGAAGGAATCGGTTTAACAAGAACAGAGCATATGTTCTTTGGAGATGAACGTTTACCTATAGTACAAGATATGATTTTAGCTCAAGATAAAGAAACTAGAAAAGAAGCTTTAGATAAGCTTCAACCTATGCAGAAAGAAGACTTCAAAGGAATCTTTGAAGCAATGGGAGCAAGACCTGTTACTATCAGATTATTAGATCCACCACTTCATGAATTTTTACCAGATCATGATGAATTATTGATAGATGTTACTGAATTAAGAATGACAGGTGATGCCCCTGAAAAATTAGAAGAAAAAGAAAAGATGCTAAAAGCAATGGAAAGATTAGAGGAAATGAATCCAATGCTTGGACATCGTGGTTGTAGATTAGGTATTAGTTATCCAGAAATTTATGCTATGCAAGTAAGAGCGATCTTTGAAGCAGCTGGAGAATTGAAAGATGAAGGTAAAGAAGTTACTCCTGAAGTAATGATTCCACTTGTTTCTGACATTAGTGAATTAGAAATTACTAAAAAGGTAACTTTAGAAGCTGCAGAAGAAGTACTTGAGGAAATGGGAGTCGAACTTGATTATACAATAGGTACTATGATTGAGTTGCCAAGAGCTTGTTTAACTGCTGATAAGATAGCAGAAGAAGCAGAATTCTTCTCCTTTGGTACTAATGACTTAACACAAACCACTTATGGATTTAGCCGGGATGATGCTGAAGGTAAATTCCTTGCAAAATATATCGAAGATAATGTCTTTGAAAATAATCCATTCCAGGTTCTTGACCAGGATGGAGTTGGCGAACTAATGAAGATTGGTGTTGAAAAAGGTCGCCAGACTAGAGAAAACTTAAAAGTAGGTATCTGTGGTGAGCACGGTGGGGAACCTAGTTCTGTTAAATTCTGTCACAGAGCTGGACTAAACTATGTATCTTGTTCTCCATTTAGAGTACCAATTGCTAGATTAGCTGCTGCTCAAGCTCAGATAGAAGACCAACAATAAATTAAGTATTTGATAATATAAAATACTTGGATTAAGAGGAAGAATCCATGCTTTTAAGTATGGGTTCTTCTTTCTTTAATTTTTAAATAAGGGGAAATTTTTATGAGAGAATATACTGAGGAAAAAGAATTTAGAGAACTTTCTCAATATGCTACCTTTAGCCGAGAAAGTGAAGGTAGAGAGTATGAGGAAGAAAAATGTGAGGTAAGAACTTGTTTTCAAAGGGACAGAGATAGAATTATCCATTCCAAAGCCTTTAGAAGATTGAAGCATAAAACTCAGGTTTTTATAGCTCCTGAAGGTGATCATTATCGCACCAGGTTAACTCATACATTAGAGGTATCGCAAATTGCCCGGACTGTAGCAAGAAGCTTAAGACTAAATGAGGATTTAACAGAGGCTATTGCTTTAGGTCATGATTTAGGTCATACCCCCTTTGGACATGCTGGTGAAGAAGCTATTAATGAAGTATCTAATATAGATTTTTCACATAATAAGCAAAGTTTAAGAGTTGTTGAAATTTTAGAAAAGAGAAAAAAAGAGATGCCCGGTTTAAATTTAACCAAAGAAGTTAGAGATGGAATTATAAGCCATACCGGTGATAATGAGCCCTTAACTTTAGAAGGCGCTATTGTAAGAATTGCTGATAGGATAGCCTATATAAATCATGATATTGATGATGCTTTAAGAGCAGGTTTGATTAAATTGAGTGATCTTCCCCAAAATGCTCTAGATATATTAGGCAAAACACACTCTCAACGCATTGATACTATGGTTTCTGATATGATTAACGAAAGTAGAGGTAAAAACAAAATTATAAGAAGTCCTCAAATTTATGAAGCCACTCAAAAGTTGAGAAAATTTCTCTTCGATAATATATATTTTGGTTCACTTGCCAAAATTGAAGAAGGTAAGGCTAAAAGATTAGTGAAACTTTTGTATAAATATTACATGGAAAATCCTGCTAAAATACCAGATGAGTTTAAAAATAGAATTGGTGATTTTAGCAAGGAACAGATTATTATTGATTACATTGCAGGCATGTCTGATCGTTATGCAATTAAAGTAGGTAAAGATATTTATATTCCAGAACCATGGTTTGTAAAATAAAATAATTTTTAAAGCAGGAATTTAAGTTTTACTCCTGAATAAATCATTATGTGCCAAAATAAAATATGAAGGATTTTAATTAGTAATAAAGAATATTATATATATCAGGAATGATTATTATGAGTAATAAAAATAGTAATTTTAGTGATAAGGTCAAAGATAGATTAGATATTGTCGAGGTGGTATCTGAGTACGTTAATTTAAATAAAACTGGAAAGAACTATCAAGGACTTTGTCCTTTTCATCAGGAAAAAACTCCATCTTTTACTGTTAATCCCGATAATCAGTTTTATTATTGTTTTGGTTGTGGAAAAGGTGGAGATATTTTTAATTTTATAATGGAAATTGAAAATATTACATTTTATGAAAGCCTAAAACTATTAGCAAAAAAGGCTAATATGGAAATCCCCTCCCAAAAAGGGTATTCAAAAGAGTATAATAAAAAAAGGGAAAAAATTTTTCAAGTACATCAACTGGCAGCCAAATTTTTTAATTACTTATTATTAAATAAGCAAATTGGAAATGAAGCTTTCAAATATCTTTCCAAAAGGGGTTATACTGAAAAAGACATAGAAAGATATTATTTGGGTTATGCACCTGATAGTTGGCATAGTTTATATAATTTTTTAAGCAAAAGAGATTATGAAGACCAAACTTTAAAAGAATCAGGTTTGATTGGTCATAAAAATGGAAATTATTATGATAAATTTAGAGATAGAATCATGTTTCCTATTTTTAATTCTCAGGGAGAAGTAATTGCATTTGGTGGTAGAAGATTAAATGATGAAGATAGTAATTCTCCCAAATATTATAATTCTCCTGAGACTTTGATATTTCATAAAAGCAAAAACTTATATGGAATAAATTGGGCAAAAAAAGGTTTTAGAGAGAGAAATAGTGCAGTGATAATGGAAGGTTATACAGATGTGATTACAGCTCATAAATATGGTCTCAATAATGCAGTAGCTTCTTTAGGTACTGCTTTAACTTCTGAACAGGCTAAAATATTAAAGAGATATGTAGATACAGTTTATATTGCTTTTGATCCTGATTTTGCAGGTGAACAAGCTACATTAAAAGGTTTAGATATATTTAAAAAAGAAGATTTAACTGTGAGAGTTATAGAATTACCTGAAAAAGCTGACCCAGATGATTATATAAAAGAAAAGGGTTTAGAAGCGTTTGAAAAATTAATGCAATCATCCTATAATTTAATAGAGTTTAAAATAAGAATGATTATTAATGAAAAAGAAAATTATAATATAAATCAGCGAATTAACCGATCAAAGAAAGTACTTAAGGTGCTTTCAGAAATTGATGATCCAATCGAGCAAGATGTCTACTTGAACAAAACTGCTGATATATTAAATATAGATAAAAATGCTATGAAAGAAGCATTAGATTCTTTTAATCAAAAAAATAAGCAGGAAAACGACGATAAGAATAGAATAAAAGAAAAGGACTCCAAAAAAGAATTAAAAAAATTAAATCACCAAGATCTATTATTAAAGACCTTAATTGATAATCCTGATCGTATTGAAAAAGCCAAAAATGAAATCAGGTCTAATTATTTTAAGGGAATATACCGGAAAGCTTTTAATTTGATTTTGGAAAAAGGGTTTAATATTTTAAAAATGAACATTGAACATGAAATTGAAGATCAAGAACTTGCTGATTACTTTATGATATTAACAGTAAAAGAAAGACAGGAAGTTAGTGAAGAAAAGTTTAAAGCTTTAATTGAACTTATGAAAGATGAGTATAAGAAAAGAGCCAAAAATGATCTTTATCATAAATTGCAAAATGTTGAATTGAAGAAAAGTAAATTAGATAATCTTTTGCGTGATTATCATGAGATAATCAAGATTTAGGAAAGGAGGTAATATATATGGCTAGTGAAGATGTTAAACCAGAAAATATGAAACAGGTCAAAAAATTAATAAAGCAAGGCAAAAAAGAAGGCGAATTAACTTATGAAGAAATTATGGATTCATTAGAAGATATAGATTTAGATTCTGAAGAGATTGAAGAGATCTATGATATATTTGCTGAAATGGATATAGATATCATTGAAGAAGGTGTAGATAACGATAATGATGATAGCGATGATGAAGAATCTGAATTAGATTTGAGTATACCTCAGGGTGTAGGTATAGATGATCCTGTGCGCATGTATTTAAAAGAAATTGGTAAGGTGGACTTGTTAACTGCTGAAGAAGAGGTGGATCTTGCCAAACGCATGGAGCAAGGTGATATGGAAGCTAAAAGACAATTAGTGGAAGCTAACCTCAGATTGGTGGTTAGTATTGCTAAAAAATATGTAGGACGAGGTATGTTATTTTTAGACCTTATTCAGGAAGGTAATATGGGTCTAATGAAGGCCGTAGAAAAATTTGATTATACTAAAGGTTATAAGTTTAGTACTTATGCTACTTGGTGGATTAGGCAGGCTATTACCCGTTCTATTGCTGATCAAGCTAGAACTATTAGAATACCAGTCCATATGGTAGAAACTATAAATAAATTGATTCGCGTGTCACGCCAATTATTACAGGAAAAAGGTAGAGAACCTACTCCTGAAGAAATTGGAGAAGAGATGGATATGAGTGCTGATAAAGTAAGAGAGATTAAAAAGATTGCTCAGGAACCTGTTTCATTAGAAACTCCCATTGGAGAAGAAGAGGACAGTCACCTAGGTGATTTTATTGAAGATGAAGATGCACCTGCTCCTGCTTCTGCCGCTTCATATATGCTGCTTAGAGATCAGTTAGACAATGTATTAGATACATTAACCGATAGGGAAAAAAGAGTATTAGAACTAAGATTTGGTATTGAAGATGGCAGACCTAGAACTTTAGAAGAAGTTGGCAAAGAGTTTGGGGTAACAAGAGAAAGAATTAGACAGATAGAAGCTAAGGCATTAAGAAAGCTAAGACACCCAAGTAGAAGTAAAAAACTTAAAGACTATTTGAGTTAATTAGCATTTAAGAGTATAAATGATTATAGAGAAGTAATTATGAGATAATTATATTAAAATCATAATAAAAGGGTTTATGAGACTTTGACCTGCAAAGTTTTCTATCATATAATTACTTTTGTGTTAAGAAATGAGCATGAAACTTAATATCAAAGGGCCTATAGCTCAGCTGGTCAGAGCAACCGGCTCATAACCGGTTAGTCCTAGGTTCGAATCCTAGTAGGCCCACCAAAGTAATTAACCTTGTTCTTTAGATAGGACAAGGTTTTTTTAATATTTAAAAATAAAAAAATATGAGGTGTTACAAATGAGTAATTTACAACAAATCATATCTTTAATGGCTCAAAAAGCTCCCCATAGTGAAGCAATGGATTGGGATAATGTGGGTTTACAGGTAGGAGATTATAACAGTGAAATTAATAAAATATTAGTGGCTTTAGATATTAATGAAGAGGTTATAGAAGAAGCTGTAAATAAAGAAACTGATTTAATAATTACCCACCACCCTTTATTATTTAATGGTATAGATAATATTCACAACCAGACTGCTAAAGGTCGGATTTTGATGAAGGCTATAAAAAATGATATAGCTATTTATTCAGCTCATACTAATATGGATATCGCAAAGAAAGGATTAAATGATTATTTGGCAGACAAGTTAGGGATTATAGATACAGAAGTTTTATCTAAAGAAAATGAGAAAAAACATTATAAACTAGCAGTATATGTACCTAAAGAAAATGCTGAAGTAATCAAGGAAGCAATGTTTAAAAAAGGTGCCGGTCAGATCGGTAATTATAGTAAGACATCTTTTTCATCTGAAGGGGTAGGAACCTTTTTGCCAGGAGAAAATTCAAATCCGCATTTAGGTAAAAAAGGAGAAATTAAAAAAGTAGATGAAATGAAGATTGAAACTATTGTACCTCAAAATAAAGTAAATAATGTGATAAAAGCTATGTTAAAAACACATCCCTATGAAGAAGTAGCCTATGATGTCTATGAGATGCCCTTACAGTCCGATTATGATGGCATAGGAAGAGTAGGGTATCTAAAAGATTCTATTTCGCTTAAAGCCTATTCTGAGAGAATAAAAACCACTTTAAATATTGACAAATTAAAGGTAAGAGGTAATTTAAAGGATAAAATCAAAAAAGTAGCATTGTGTAGTGGAGCCGGTGCGGATTTTATAAGTTTAGCGAGTTCAAAAGGGGCTGATTTATATATAACTGGTGATGTTAAATATCATGAAGCTCAATTAGCAGAAGAATTAAAAATAAATTTAATAGATGCTGGTCATTTTGAAACTGAAGTTATTTTTAAAGAAATGATTTTTAAGTATTTACAAGATAAGATTGAAAAAAATAATATGCAAGTAGAATTAGTAATGTCTGAGATAGTAACTAATCCCTGGCAATATTTATAAACAACTATTTGACATAATAAATATATTTTGTTAAAATGAACATTGAATCATGATTCAGAAAGGACAATTATTATGTCTCAAGATAAAAAAGATTTAATTAGAGAAGCTGCTGTAAAAGTAATATCTAGAGAGGGTTTTTATAATACAAAGACCTCCAAAATAGCAGAAGAGGCTGGGGTTGCAGTAGGTACGATCTATAATTACTTTAATTCTAAAAATGAAATATTAGAATATATTTTCAAAGTAGAATTTGAAAAGAGAATTAATTATTTAAAAAAGATGGAAAATAAGGATTATGATGTCTATAAAAAATTATCTTTGTTTGTAGAAGATCATTTTAAAGAAGTAAAAGAAAATTTAGATACAGCCCAAATATTAGTTAGGGAGAAAGAATTTCCTAAAAATAGTGAATTTTCTTCAATATTAAACTATTTAAATAAACTGCCTTCTTTATTAGAGGATATGCTTAAAAAGGCAGTTAAAAAGGGAGAAATCCAATGTGAAGATACTGCTGTAGCTGCTAACTTTATCTTTGGTGGGTTACAAGGAATTGTGGAAAAATCATTAAGAAACAACAACCTTGAAACCTTAGATAATGCAGAAAAAGTAGTAAAATTATTCTTGGAAAATGGGCTGTAATAATTTTTTGACATTAAATGAATGATTGTTCATTCATTTAATGTAGTTTATAAGCATAATATTAAATCAAAAAGGAGTAAAAGACATGCTTAAAATCAATAAATTTGTATTAAAAAAACCTATAATCACCTTATTGATTCTGATGGCCATCACAGCCTTTTTTGCCTATCAAATATATGATAAAGCTCGCATTGAAACTAACTTAGAAGAATATATGCCCGATTCTCATCCTGCTTTTGTAAAAAGCGATCAATATGAAGATATATTTGATATAAATGATTCTGTAGTGATAGCTATAGAAAATTCAAATAGTATTTATAATAAAGAAACTTTAAAACAAATTAAAGAAATGGAAAATAAGTTGGCTGGTTTAGAGGAAATTAATGAAGATGAGATAAGAAGTTTGACTAATGTTGATAATATTGAGGGCTCAGAAATGGGATTAGAGATAAAACCTTTCTTTAATGATGTGCCAGAAAGTCAACCTAGATTTGATAGACTTAAAAAGCAAGTACAAGATAATAATATGGTTTCAGGACGTTTAGTGTCTGAAAATAATAATGTTGCTTTAATTGGGGCCGAAATCGCCAAAGGTGGAGCAGATAGAATAAAGCTATATGAAAAGATACAAAATTTAGTGGAGAGTATAGAAGGTCCAGGTAAGGTCTATATCGCTGGTCAACCAATTGTAGAAGGAACCTTGGCAACATTAATGCCTCAGGATATGAGAGTTATGATACCTTTAGTTATATTAGTGATTTCTATAGTATTATTGTTTACTTTCAGAAGTTTTAAAAGTACTTTACTAACATTAGGAGTAGTTTTATTCAGTACTATATGGGCCTTTGGTTTGATGTCATTTTTTAATATACCTATATATGCAGTTTCAACAATGATTCCTGTTATGTTAATTGCACTAGGAGTAGCTGATGGTATACATCTATTAATTCATTTAAAAGATAATATAAAAAATAATTCTACTATTACTCAAAAAGAAGCTATAACAGATATGGTCGATAATATGTGGAAACCAGTTGTTATGACTTCTATCACTACTGCAGTTGGATTTATTTCTCTTTTGACCTCTGATGTATATGCAGTAAAGTATTTCGGCTTATTTACAGCTTTTGGTGTAATATCGGCTATGGTCTTTTCTTTGATATTTATACCAGCCGGGTTAATGATTTTTAATATTCCTAAATTCAGAAAATCCAATGGTAAGAACACACAGAAAATGGATAAACTGCTCACCTCTATTGCTGATACTGTGTTAGCAAAGCAAAAAATGATTATAGTTTTAGCTTTAATAATTTTAGTGGCTGGAGCTATTGGTGCCCAAAGTCTCTGGATAAATTCAAGTTTTCTAAGTAAGTTTCAAAAAGATGAAGAAATTAAGATAGCAAATAACTTTATAAATGAACACTTTGGTGGCACAACTAATTTAAATGTCATAATCAAATCAGAAAATAATGATGCTTTAAAAAATCCTACTTATTTAAAAGATATCTGGCAGTTACAAAAAGAATTAGAGAAAATACCAGAAGTAGGGGATAGTTTGGCATTGACTGATTTTTTAAGACGTATAAATAAAGTTATGAATGAAGATCAAGAAAAGTATAATAAAGTTCCAGATTCAAGAGAATTAGTAGCCCAATATCTTTTGTTATATTCAATGTCCGGAGATCCGGATAATCTTAATAGAGTTGTAGATTATGATTATAGAAGGGTCAACTTACAAGTGAATTTAAAAAATGATGATGCAAGATTAATATCATCAGTTATTGATAAAATAGAAAATTATCAAAAAAATTCAAGTTTATCTGAGCTTGAAATAGATTTTGCTGGTTCTGCTTATACTAATCGCGTATTTGCTAATTTAATTTTTGAAGGACAGATAAAAAGCTTGGTTCTTTCAATAATTCTAGTCATTATCCTGCTTGCAATTCTTTTTAAAAGTTTTATTGCAGGGCTATTTGGAAGTTTACCTATAATAATTACGGCGATGTTAACTTTCGGAATAATGGGTTATTTAAATATTGCTTTAAATACCACGACAGCTTTAATTTCAAGTATTGCAGTAGGAATGGGTATAGATTATTCAATTCACTTGTTATCTAAATATAAAAAATATGGCAATCAAAATATTGCTCCTAAAATAGCTGCAGAAAAAACTATGAAAAGTTCAGGAAAAGCAATAATTTTCAATGCACTTGTCGTAATCATCGGATTTTTGGTTTTACATTTTTCAAATTTCCCACCAAATAGAGAATTGGGATATTTGGTTTCATTATCACTTTTCAGTAGCTTTGTTTTAACATTAACTTTAGTAGTGTCTTTAATAGATAGGTACAGACCAAATTTCATCTTTAAGAAAAAATAATAACGGGTAGAAAAAAAGGAGGAAATAAAATGAGAAAAAATCGTCTATTAATAATTTTATTGATATTGATTTTATCAGTGTTTAATCTTTCAACTTATGTCAGTGCAATTGAATTAACAGGCAGAGAAATTATGAAAAAAGTTTATGATAGAAATACAGGTCAGGACCGGAAAGCCAATATGGAAATGATCTTAATCAATAATAGAGGAGATAAAAGGGTAAGAGAATTAAAACAATTCCAAAGGGATTTTGGTTCTTCAGAAAAAAAGATTATGTTTTTTATCTCTCCTCAAGATGTGCGAGGAACGTCCTTTATGAATTGGACTTATGAAGATAATAGAGAGGATAGCCAGTGGATTTATCTCCCCGCCTTAGGTAAAATAAAAAGAATTTCAGCTGAGAATAAAAGTGATTACTTTATGGGGTCAGATTTTACTTATGATGATCTTGGAGAAAGAAGTTTAGAAGAAGATACTCATTATTTAATCAAAAGTGAAAAGATTAATGGTGAAGAATGTTATGTAGTTGAAAACAGCCCAAAAGAAGAAGATTATATGTATTCAAAAAAAATAACTTGGGTAAGTAAAGAAAACTGGATAGGTCTAAAAAAAGAATTTTATGATTCTGATGGTAATTTATTAAAGGTATTAACAGTAAAAGACTATCAAGTTATTAACGGTATTGTAACTATTACTCATAGTGAGATGAAAAATATACAAAAAGAACATAAAACAATTTTGAAACTCACAGATGTCCATTACAATACGGAAATATCTGAAGATAGATTTACAGAAAGAAGCATGAAAATAGGGATTTAATTAAATTGCTCTTATTTGGAGGTGTAGATAATGAAATTTAAAAAAAATAGATATCTCATTATAGGTATGATATTTATGATGTTATTTTTAGGATATTCACTAAATAACCATACAAAAGCAGCTTATGTATCAAACTCTTTAACAAGTAGATATGAATATGACTTGGAAAATGGGGAAACTTTTAATTCCAAATTGATTTACGAATTAGATTATGAAAATAGGGTTAATACAGAAAAAATCTTTGGAAAAATTATTGCTAATCCTATATTTGAATATAATTTAGAAAATAAAACAGAAGATATTCGGTTAAATGAAGCATATTTAGATTTATATTTTAATAATTTTGACTTAAGAATGGGCAAACAAAAAATGACATGGGGTAAAAGTGATGGAATAGTGGTTACCAATATTGTAAACCCAAGAGATTATAATGTTCACCCCATGGTAGAATATGAAGATCAATTTCAAAGTATAGATGCAATCAAAGCCAATCTATATCCTAAAAACGATACATTTGAGATAGTATGGGTTCCAGAATTTAAATCAGCAAAATTAAATAAAGAGTTATTATTAGGTAAGTTACCACAAGATTTTAAAAAAGATAGCAGTGCAAAAGAAATAGAAGATAAATTTAAAAATAGCGAACTATTTCTAAGATATTCTTCGATTGGACAGAAATATGATTATGAAATTATGGCCGGTTATAGTTGGGATGACCAACCGACCCTTCATAAGGACTTTCAAAGAAAAGCAGTTATCCCTCAACACCACCGTTTATATACTTTCGGTGGTAGTATAAGTACTATGAAGGGTCCGGTGGTCATGAGGGGTGAAGGTGCATATATTAATGGTAAATATTTTAATCTTTCTAATCCTTTACTTCATTTACAAGACTACCCAGAAGGAGTAATTGAAAAAAATGAAATAAAATGGTTATTCGGTTTTGATTATAACTTTGAGGACTATCTATTTAGCATGCAGTTTATGCAGGAAAAAATATTAGATTATAAAAAAGATATAATACAAGATGAACATCAAAATACAATTACTTTCTTGATAAAAAGAGACTTTTTTAGATCTAAATTAAATACAGAAATGAACTTCCATTATAATGTTAATAAGAAATTATTAATGTTCAAACCAACCCTTAGTTATGATTATAACGATTTTACAAACTTTAAATTGGGTGCAAATTTAAAGTTAGAAGCTGAAACATTTAGATCAGATGTATTTTATGTCCAAACAGAGTATCTATTTTAAAGTCATGATAAACATAGGCAACTAAAAAAAGTTGCCTATGTCTTATTTATTTAAATCTAGTTTTAAAAGATACAAGTAAACCTATCCATCTAATGCAAAACCAAGATTTATTTTAAAAGAAAGGGGGAGATTAAAATTAAGTTATTTGAAGATAAATCATTTATAAGAAATTTAGTACAGACAATATTTTTAATAATATTTTTTATACTCGTTGCAAAGGGAAAAGCTCAACTATGGATAATAATTTTTGGGATAGGACTCTTAATTTCTTTAATATGGGGGAGATTTTATTGTGGTTGGATCTGTCCTATAAATAATGTAATGAAAATCAAGAATTGGTTTTATAATAAATTAGGTATAAAAACTTTTAAAACTCCGTCAGTATTTAAAAAAAGGTGGTTAAGATGGATATTATTGTTTGTAATGATACTTACCATGGTTATAACGAGAAGAAATAACCTACAACTTAATATAATATTATATATCTTAGGAATAGCCTTTTTAATATCATTGATTTTTGATGAAGAACTCTGGCATAAATATCTATGTCCTTATGGAGCTTTATTAAATATGACAAATAAAGCTAATATTAAAAAGGTAAAAATTGATGAAAACAAATGTAAAAATTGTGGTTTATGTGCTGAAAATTGTCCTAATAATATTATTACAATAACTAAAGAGGAACAGAGTATTGAAAATACGGAATGTCTATATTGTTTTAAATGCCAAGATGTATGCAATTTTAATGCTATTTTATATCAAAAGAGTCAACTTCTCCCACCTAATCATAAACAAGATTAAAAAGGAGCTTGTTAAATAAAAGACTGCACTCAGTACAGTTTTTAACAAGATTTACACCGGCTCTATCTCACAAGTGGTTGATTCAAGAAAGA
>Ga0209947_1000395_pt1 | contig 27231 bp, 23 predicted proteins | sample SalPonR2_B_D2_MG_FD_185706 | JGI IMG/M metagenome (GOLD analysis project Ga0209947, IMG submission 185706) | Salt pond soil microbial communities from South San Francisco under conditions of wetland restoration - Salt Pond MetaG R2_B_D2_MG... ...
AAGTCGTTTTTAGGATGGCAAAGTAAAAAGTTCAAGATCAAGGCGCGCAAAATCCCGAGGAATGCAGCGTACTTAGCTGTACGTGAAATTCCGAGGGATGCAGCGCAACACAGATATTGGACTTTTTACGAAGCCATCAATTATGGAATGCATTTGTTGATTTCTGAGATAAGGGGCTGGGTGCGCTTGCCTTTTGTATTCAACAAGATGACAAACCGATAAAGCTCCCGATTTTCTCCTTCTATGTATCCCACCCGGGTATGGACGCCGTTCAATGTCCCCGTCTTGAAATAGAGCCTTCCGGTCTTTGGCATGAGGGTATAATAGGGCGCAAACGCATCCAGTATTTTTGCCAACATTTTGGCTGATACCCGGTTATTCCGCGAAATGCCGGATCCTTCCGCAACCTGAATGTCGTTGATGGAGAGCTCGGTTCTGCAGTAGTGCGTGAGTAAACGGGTCCCTTTTTCAAGGGTTGCCGGCGGGTCATATACCCGGGCGCCGGCGGCCAACAGGATCTGGTTGGCCATATAGTTGTTCGAATATTTGAAGAGCTTCTCAATCACCGTAGAGAGCGGATAATCGGATGCATGACGGTAAATGAGCCGGACTTTTCGGGGCTGGACGCGACCCGCGCGGATGCCTCCCGCGGCTTCAAGCCCCGCCCTGTCCAGGAAATAACGGAACAACTGGCCGGCATACAAGCGGGTATCCCCGATATTTCCTGACAGAAGGATTCTGCCGGCGGCCGCGTCTTTTTTTTCCCGGATGCGTTTTAAAGCGATCGGCAGCATCGGGGTCTGCGGTTCGGCGCTTACGATACGGCCGTCCTTCGTCTCGAAATTAACCGTATTGAAATTCACGCATAGCGCCCCGTTGGGCGCATTATAGGGTTGACGGGTGTCGGCGGCAATGCCCGGAATCTCAATGGGATGTCTGAAATAGGAATCATCCAAAACGATATCACGGACCCTGTCCAGCCGATGCTTTAAAACCTGGGCGATGTTTGCCACGGTTTCCGAAATCAGCAGAGGATCGCCATAGCCTTTTATGAACAAATCATTTTTTTTGTCTGCATAAAACTCCGTGGGAAACCGGTAGTCCGGCCCCAGATAATGAATGGCGGCCATGGCGGTCAAGACTTTCAGGGTCGAGGCGGGGATGAGTTTTTTATCTATATTCTTAGCGAAGCAGACTTCTCCATGCTCACCGGCAACCAGCATCGCATCGTTTGCCCCGAGCAGGGATTCGATTGCCCGGGGCATGTCCTGTGCCGGTAAATCCGCCGGCACAGGCAAAAAAAGACCTAGAATCAGCGAAAACAGACAGAGGACTTTCGCCGCAGCCAGGTGATCGAACAGTCGATGCCTTTTTTGGGGATCATCCATTTTGGGTTGAAGGGCTTTCCAATATCAGGGTGACCGGCCCGTCGTTGATCAGCGAGACCTCCATCATGGCCCGGAAACGCCCTGTTTCTACCTCTATGCCCATCTCTTTGGCCTTTTGGACAAAATATTCATACAGATTTTCAGCCTTCTCCGGCCCGGCGGCATTGACAAAAGAGGGGCGCCGGCCCTTGCGACAGTCGCCCAGCAGCGTAAACTGGGACACCACGAGCATGGCATGACCGGTATCCTTCAATGATCGATTCATTTTGTGGTTTGAATCCTCAAAGATACGGAGATTGGCGGTTTTTTCCGCCAGAAATGCCGCATCCGATGCCTCGTCGGCCTGCGCCACCCCCAGAAGAACAAGGAGTCCCGGACCGATGCGGCTTATTACGCTGCCTTCCACCGAGACCGAGCTCTCCTTGACGCGTTGAATGAGCGCTTTCATGGGTTTTCCTTTGCATTTGGGATGGACATATGTTTAATTAGATTCTTTAACCGGGTCCGCCGCCGGATGTCAAGACATGCTAATTTGCTTGACACATTTATTTTTTCTGGCTTATTTTAATAAATTTTAGATTCCATCTATATCAGGCAGTCGAACGTCGCCCCACGATCGCCGTGACGGTTCAGTAAGAGAGGAGCCATTTTCATGAGTTACAAGGATACCCTGAATCTGCCGCAAACCAAGTTCCCGATGAAAGCCAGCCTGGCCAACAAGGAGCCGGTGCAGTTAAAACAATGGGAGGAGGAGGGCCTTTATGAGAAAATACGGGCGATGTCATCCGGTCGGGATCCTTTTATTTTGCATGACGGCCCCCCTTATGCCAACGGCAATATCCATATCGGCACTGCTTTGAATAAGATATTGAAAGATATCGTGGTCCGCTCCTACCAAATGAGCGGCTACGATGCCGTATTTGTCCCGGGCTGGGACTGTCACGGCCTTCCGATCGAACACAGCGTGGATAAAAAACTGGGGCCGAAAAAAAAGGATATGTCGCGGGCCGACATACGTAAGGCCTGCCGGGAATTCGCAAACAAGTATATCGACATCCAAAAAGATGAGTTCAAGCGGCTCGGTGTTATGGGCCAATGGGATGATCCGTATCTGACCATGAATTACCGCTATGAGGCCACCATCGCCAAAAAATGCGCCGAGTTTGCGTTAGACGGCAGCCTGTTTAAAAGCAAGAAGCCGATCTACTGGTGCTGCAGCTGTAAAACCGCGCTGGCAGAGGCGGAAATTGAGTATGCGGAGGAGACCTCGCCGTCGATTTATGTTAAATTCGCGCTAAAAGACGATATCAGCCAACAGCAGCCCGAAGTTTCAGGCAAATCCGTCTATCTCGTCATCTGGACGACCACGCCGTGGACGCTCCCCGCCAACCTGGCCGTTGCCCTGCATCCGGATTTCACCTATGCGGCTGTGGAAACCAGGGATCATGAAGTCTGGATCCTGGCCCGGGATCTTGTGAAGGATTGCATGAAGGAATTCGGTATCACGGATTATAAAATTCTCGCCGATGTGGATCCACGGATGATGGAACGGCTTAAATGCCGGCACCCCCTGTATGACCGGGATTCCCTGGTTATTCTCGGCACCCATGTCACCCTTGAGGCCGGCACCGGCTGCGTCCATACCGCACCCGGCCACGGGCGGGAAGACTTTGATATCGGGGGGGGCTACGATTTGCCCGCCTTTTCGCCGGTTGACGACAATGGCCGTTTTACTGAGGAGGTGGCGCAGTTTTCCGGCCAATTCGTCTTTAAGGCGGATCCGGAGATTATTGAAGCCCTGAAATCAAACGGGACCCTTGTCCATTCAGGCCATCTCAGCCATTCCTATCCCCACTGCTGGCGTTGTAAAAAGCCGGTGATCTTCCGGGCAACCCCCCAATGGTTTATCTCCATGGATAAGACCGGACTGAGAGAGAAAGCCTTGCAGGCCATTGACACCGTCAAGTGGATTCCGGGCTGGGGACGGGACCGGATATACGGCATGATAGCCAATCGGCCGGACTGGTGCGTATCCCGCCAGCGCTCATGGGGGGTTCCGATAACCGTATTTTACTGCCGGCAATGCGGCCGCCTGCATATCGACCAAGCGGCTATTGGGCGGATTTTTGACTTGTTCTCCGAACACGGCGCAGATATCTGGTTTGAAAAGGCGGCGGCGTTTTTTCTGCCCGATAATACGAAGTGCGAGGCTTGCGGCGGCACCGACTTTGAGAAGGAAACCGATATCCTCGATGTCTGGTTTGATTCCGGTATCAGCCATGCCGCCGTTCTCGAGGACCGGCAGAACCTTCGCTGGCCGGCGGATCTGTACCTGGAGGGAAGCGACCAGCACCGGGGCTGGTTCCACAGTTCGCTTTTAACGGCGGTGGGGTTCAAGGACAAGGCCCCCTACCGGATGGTTTTGACCCACGGGTTTGTGGTGGACGGCGAGGGGAAAAAAATGTCCAAATCCCTCGGCAATGTCATCGCCCCGAAAACGGTAATTGATAAATACGGCGCGGAAATTTTGAGGCTTTGGGTCGCCGCATCGGACTACAAGGATGATATACGGATCTCCGAGAGCATTCTGAAACAGTTGAGCGATGCCTACCGCCGAATCCGCAATACCGCCCGCTTCATCCTGGGCAACCTTTATGATTATGACCCGGCCGCCCATCGGGTGGCCTATGCCTCCATGCCTGAACTTGACCGGTTCATGCTTCACGGTCTGCAGTCGCTGATCGAGAAGTGTGAGAGGGCATATATCGAATTCGAATACCACGTGGTCTATCACACGCTTTATAATTACTGCACCATTGATTTGTCCGCATTCTATCTGGATATCCTGAAAGACCGCCTTTACACCTCGCCCCCGGATTCCCTGGACCGGCGCAGCGCCCAGAGCGTGATCTATATCATGATCGATGCGCTGACAAAGATCATGGCGCCGATAGTGCCGTTTACCGCCGATGAAATCTGGCAGTTTATTCCCTCCGCAGAAAAAAGGGCGGAGAGGGTCCATATGACGGATTTTCCGGCGCCGGTTGCCGAATTCCAGGATAATGGACTTGCGGCTGTATGGGAGAGGATCCTTCAGGTCCGAAGCGAGGTGACCAAGGCGCTTGAGAAGGCCCGGGCCGAAAAAACTATCGGCCATTCACTGGATGCCTCTGTGGGTCTATGCGCCGAAAAGGATCTCTTCGAGTTGTTAAACGCCCGTTTCGATGATCTGCGCGCCATATTCATCGTATCCGAGGTGCGGCTGGAATCCGCCGAAAACGCCGCCTCCGATTACGCGGCCACCGACCTGCCGGGTCTCTCGATTCGCGTAAGGCCGGCGCCGGGAGAGAAATGCCAGCGATGCTGGGTACATGACACTTCTGTCGGCGAAGATCGTGAACAACCGGAAATATGCAGCCGCTGCCGCAATGCACTCGCACATATCGTCGGATAAGAAAGGCCCCGTTTGAACGCCTCCGTCAATAAATATACGCGTCTGCCGCTGATCGCCGGCGCTGTTATTGCCGCCGATCAGCTCACCAAGTGGTGGGTGCTGCACGCCATCGCCGCATATGAGACAATCCGGATTGTTCCGGGACTTTTCAACCTGATTCACGTGCAAAACCCGGGAGGCGCGTTCGGCCTCTTCGCTGCGCCCAACTCGAATGTACGGGGGCTTTTTTTTATTCTTTTCTCTATAATCGCTGTTGCCCTAATTCTTTACCTTTACAGGTCCACATCGATCCGACACAAATGGCTGTTGACGGGTTTTTCGCTGATTGTCGGCGGCGCCATCGGCAACCTGATTGACCGGCTTCGATTTGGGCGGGTTGTGGATTTTATTGACCTCTATATTGGGAATCTGCACTGGCCCGCCTTTAATATCGCAGACAGTGCCATTACGGTCGGGATGATCATTTTTGCCATATACCTGATAACCAAAAAATATCCGGACGAATAACACCGGCAGAGCGGAAGGTATTATGTTTCCAATCGTATTTCAGATAGGCGACTTCGCCATCCATACCTACGGGGTATGTGTGGCCATCGGGGTGCTGACCGGGATTTTTTTGGCTCGCTACGAAGCCCGTCGCATTAACATGGATGATGAAAAAATCCTCGATCTTTGTTTTTATATTGTCGTGGCCGCCATTGTCGGCTCCCGTCTGTTCTATGTGGCCACGCATTTTTCGTATTTCGCCTCCCGACCGCTGGAAATTTTTATGCTTTGGAAGGGCGGATTAGTATTTTACGGGGGCTTTATCGGAGCCGCCGTTGTAGCCATTGTCTATCTTTGGGTTTATCGTCTGCCGCTTGGAAAAGTTGCCGATATTGCAGGGCTTGTTTTGCCGTTGGGTCATTCCATAGGCCGGATCGGTTGTTTTTGTGCCGGCTGCTGCTATGGAAAAGCCTGCGATATGCCTTGGGCCATCACCTTTACGCACCCCGAGTCCCTGGCCCCGTTAAACGTGCCCCTGCATCCGACCGAGCTATACCATTCCCTCAGCAATTTTCTGATATTTTTTGCACTTTTTTTAGTCCGGCGCGTTAAACGCTATGACGGCCAGGTGTTCTGGCTCTATATATTGTTTTACGGGGTTGCCCGCTCGGTGATCGAGGTCTTTCGCGGCGATTATCGGGGCCCAACGGTTTTGGGGATGTTTTCCATTACGCAGATCATCGGCATCGGTTCCGTCATCGTGGCCCTTGCCATGCTGATCATCCTTTCAAAAAGGGCTAGAGAATCGGTTCAAAATGGCTGAGATCAGTCATCAAACGCTTTCCAAACACCTTTCGGAATGTTCAAAATCCGGGTTTTCCACGGTCTATCTCATTTTCGGGGAGTCCTATCTTTGCGGCAAAGCCTGCCAGGAGCTGATTGATGCCTTGATAGCCGAGGCCGGGCAGGCGTCCCGATGCGTTGAATCGGCCGAGCATATCGACCGCCTACAGGTGGCCGATCTTTTGGAACAGTTAAACACCTATTCATTTTTTGCCGCCAAGCAGGTCGTGGTTTTGCGAAACGCCATGGTTTTCAGTGGCACCGCCAATCGGGGGGAACCGATTAAAAAGATCAAAAAGGCCTATGACGAAAGCGACATGGAAAAGGCATCCGACCTGCTCCTTCGCCTGTTGGGCCAGTCCCATTTGACGCTTGAGGACATGGACCCACAGGTATTTGCGGAAAAGTTCAGGATCGACGCCGATGCCTACGATGGGCTGGACTGGTTAGATAGAGTCATCGGCTACTGTAAAAAACAGGAGCTTCAGGTTCCCAGCGTTGCCGACGAGGCCTCTTTACTGGAAAATGCGATTAAACGCGGTTTCCCTAATAATCATCATTTAATCCTGACGGCGGAAGCGGTGGATAGGCGTACCAGTCTTTATAAAGAAATCAAAAAAAACGGGACCGTCATCGACTGTTCGGTTGCCAAGGGGGGGCGGAAGAAAGACCGGGAGACCCGGCAACAGTTGATTTACGCACAGGCCAAGGAAACTCTGGCGGCTTCCGGCAAAAAAATGGCGCCTAAGGCATTCGAGGCGATGTATGATCTTATCGGTTTTGATCTCCACGCCTTCTCGCGCGGCCTCGAGAAGCTCATCAATTATACCGGAAACCGGGAGACAATTGAGCTTGACGATATCCGGGCGGTTCTGACAAAAAGCCGGGAGGAGCCGATTTATGAACTGACCGGCGCCGTTTCCGACAAAAACGCGGTCTACGCCCTGCGCCTGTTATCCGAACTGCTGAATTCGGGATACCATTACCTCCAGATTCTGATGGCCATTACCAACCAGATGCGCCGACTCCTGCTGGTCAAAGGTTTTGTTGCGAGCGACTACGGCCATCGATGGCAGGGGCGCATGTCCTATGATCAGTTTAAAAATATTGTGATGCCGATGATTCAGGCCTATGATAGGGATCTGGTTGAAAAGCTCGGCGCCTGGTCTGGAAAAAATGGACCTGGGACCGGGGGGGAGAGACAAAAACCATCAACCGAACAGATAATTGCCCGGCAGCCGAATAACCCCTATCCGGTTTATCAGCAGTTTCTCAAAGCCGAGAATTTTTCAGAAAGCGACTTGACGGCGTTATTGGAAAGGCTGCATCGGGCGGATGTTCAGCTAAAAACGACCGGCCGTCGGCCTGAGTTCGTTCTGGAAGAGCTTATTTTGGCCATCTGCGGCAGTCCTTGATATTATTGGGTATTGGGTGATGGGATTTATCAGGAAACAGGAAGAAAACATTGCGCTCAAGCTTCTCGAATGGCGCTATAAACAGCAGCAGCTGCCATTGCCGGAAAAACATGTGCTAAGGCAGCATGCTGCGGATATCGTTTCAGAGGCCCACAGGGTTGCCCGTCAGCGGGGAGGAAACGTCGTTTCTATCCTGAAGGATATGATCTCCTCGAATCGTTGACGACCTCGTAGAAGCCATCAATCGTTTGCCATGCTGCCCGACGCGAATATAGATGAATATATCAAGGCGCTGCTCTCATCCAAACGGATGCGCCACCAGGTGGTCTATCACGAAAAACGGGATCATAAACCGCCTGATTTTGTATCCGACCCCAATGCCTACACCCCGGCTGTAAAAGATATCCTCGCCTCGCTGGGCATCAATGCCCTTTATATGCATCAGCACAATGCCATCGCCAATATCCGCAACCGCCGCCATGTGGTGGTTTCCACCCCGACCGCCAGCGGCAAGACCCTGATCTACAATCTGCCGGTAATGGAGCGTATATTGGCCAATCCGGATTCGCGGGCCTTGTATCTTTTTCCTTTAAAAGCACTGGCCCAGGATCAGCTTCGGACATTTGAAGCGATGGCGGCAACGGTTTCAGGCGTCCGGCCGACCGCCGCCATCTACGACGGGGATACCAGCGACTGGCATCGCCGAAAAATCCGGGGAAACCCTCCGAATGTTATCCTGACCAACCCGGAGATGCTGCATCTGGCACTTTTGCCGTATCACGATAAGTGGGCGCCGTTTTTCTCCAACCTGGAAACGGTGGTTGTCGATGAAGTGCATACCTATCGGGGGGTGATGGGCTCTCACATGGCCCAGATATTTAAACGGTTTCGCCGGGTATGCGAGGCCTACGGCAGCCATCCGACGTTTGCATTCAGCTCGGCAACCATTGCCAACCCCGCTGAGCTCTGCGAGTCGCTTGTCGACCTGCCGATTACCACTGAATCCGAAAGCGGGGCCGCCCAGGGGGGACGCCATCTGGTATTTCTGAACCCGGACGACAGTCCGGCCAGCGCCGCGATTATGCTGCTTAAAGCCGCTCTTCATCGGGGGCTTCGGACCATCGTATATACCCAGTCCCGAAAAATGGCGGAGTTGATCTCCGTCTGGGCCGGGAGCCAGAGCGGCCAGTTCGCCGGAAAAATCAGCGCTTACCGGGCCGGGTTCCTTCCGGAACAGCGTCGGAATATCGAAGAAAAGTTGGTATCCGGAGAGCTGTTGGCCGTTATTTCAACCAGCGCCCTTGAATTGGGCATTGATATCGGCGATCTGGATCTTTGTCTACTGGTCGGTTATCCCGGCTCCATCATGTCAACCTGGCAGCGAGGCGGGCGGGTAGGCCGCAGCGGTGGAGATTCCGCCGTCGTCCTGATTGCCGGTGAAGACGCCCTTGATCAATATATCATGCGGCATCCGTCCGCCTTTTTCGGAAAGGGCCCCGAGTCGGCCGTGATTAACCCCTATAATCCGGATATTGTTAAAAAACACCTGCTTTGCGCCGCCACCGAACTGCCGCTGGGCGTAAACGAGGACTGGCTCAGGGCCGCCTCTGTTCGCCGGGCCGTTGAAAAACTTGAATCCGGCGGGCAGCTCCTAAAAAGCGCGGAAGGGGAGCGCTATTTTTCGGCTTTGAAGTCGCCCCACCGGTATGTCGAATTGCGGGGCGCCGGCGAACGATACAGCATCATAGATACATCAACCGGCGACAACCTGGGGGACATCGACGGCTTCCGCGCCTTCCGTGAGACCCATCCGGGCGCCATCTACCTTCATATGGGCCGCTCCTATCGTGTAGAAAAGCTCGACCCGGCTACGCTGACGGTCTCCGTTGCACCGGCCAGACCGACCTATTATACGCGGGTAAGGGCGGACAAACAGACAGAAATCCTTGAAGTCTATTCGAAAAAAGAAATATACGGCACCCGGATATGCTACGGCCGCCTCAAAGTCACCGATCAGGTGACGGGTTATGAAAAATGGCATCTGCATTCCAAAAAGCGGATGAATGTCATCTCTCTGGATCTGCCGCCGCAGATTTTTGAAACCGACGGCATCTGGTTTCTCGTGCCGCCGCCCATCCAGACGGCCATCGAAGGCGAACAGAGGCACTTCATGGGCGGCATTCATGCCATTGAACACGCCGCCATCGGGATATGCCCGCTGCTTATATTAACAGACAGAAACGACCTGGGCGGCATCTCCATACCGTTCCATCCACAGGTGGGATGCGCCGCCGTATTTATCTACGACGGCATTCCCGGCGGGATCGGTCTGAGCCGGCAGGCCTACGGCCGGGCGGAAGATTTGATCGAGCATACCTATCAGGTCATCAATACCTGTGACTGTGAGGCGGGATGCCCGTCATGCGTCCATTCCCCAAAATGCGGCTCCGGTAACCGACCGATTGACAAGCAGGCCGCTCTGCGCGTGCTGGAAAAAATTATCCATCCGGAAACCGACGCCTGTTTCCATGTCGCCCCCGAATTACCGGCTCATCAGCAAACGGCGGATGAGACGCCGAAAGAGACGGAAAAAAATATTTACTATGGCGTCATGGATCTTGAGACCCAGCGATCCGCCAAAGAGGTCGGCGGATGGCACATGTCCCATAAAATGGGGATCAGCTGTGCCGTCCTTTATGATTCAAAAACCGGCCGATACCACAACTATTATGAATCGGATGTATCAAGGTTAATTGACCATTTAAAACAAATGGAGCTGGTCATCGGGTTTAACATCAAACGGTTTGACTACCGGGTGATAAGCGGGTATTCCGATTTTGACGGAAATGAATTGAACACCCTCGATATGCTGGAAACGGTTTATCAGCGACTGGGGTATCGGTTGTCGCTTGATCATCTGGCCAGGGTGAGCCTGGGCGCCCAAAAAAGTGCGGACGGCCTGCAGGCGCTTAAATGGTGGAAAGAAGGCCGAATTGATGATATCGTAGCGTATTGTCAAATGGACGTCCAACTCACCCATGATATCTATCTTTTCGGCAAAAAACACGGCTACCTGCTTTTTCAGAACAAATCCGGGCAGGCGGTCCGAATCCCGGTCAAGTGGTGAGATGAGTCATTTGTGCGGCTTTTAAGCGGGCGTTAGGCTTTGTGGTGTTAAAAAACATTGTTTATTAAACGAAACTGTGATAAATAGTTAACAACTTGAAAAAGGCATGGTAAATAATTAAGTTTTAAATAATTTTTACTATTTTCGGACTATTGATCCTTCAAATTTCTTCCTGAGGAGAGGGGAGCAATGCCATCGGATAAATCGACTTTTAAACAATTACGAGAAGATGAAAGGGAGGTAAGGAAGCAGCTGATCATTAAAGCGGCCATGGAGCTTTTCGAGGAGAAGTCATTTCATGATATTGGCATGCGCGATATTGCGGTAAAGGCCGGCGTGTCTGCGGCATCCATTTATCGATATTTTCCAAGCCGTGATGATCTGTTTGTGGAGGCTCTGCTTCAGGATATCAATAACATCGAACAGCGGCTGCAGGAGCGAATTGACAGCGGCAACAGCGTCGAGGATCTTGCTATTGCTGTTGTGGACTATCTGATCGATAATGAGGCCACATTTCAAATGATGTGCCATTTCATGATCCGTGGGGAACTCAATCCCCAGGCGCTGAAAAAATTCAACGGCGTCCAGCGCTACTTTCTAAAAATGTTTGAAAATGTCATCAAACAGATGGAAGGCGGCGAAAATATGAGATTAAACACCCAGGCGTTTTTTGCCTCCCTTGCCGGCGTCGTGCTCACCTTCCGCAATTACCCCGGTCGCACGGCAGAAGAAAAACGCCGTGCCATGCACAAGCTGGCGCTACTGATCATGCATCAGAGTGCCATTGATGCGTTGGAAAAAACCTGATGGCAGCCTAGCGAACCTACGTTTTCCCTTTTACCTAAACTGAGCGATTTTCAAGTTTGCTGTAGATACAAGGAAGCGGATGTTGAGCTATAGCGGGCTATGCGAGACATCCGCTGACAAAGTAGATGCGGCAAAATTGGAAATCCCGGAGGGTTTCAAATTTTTAAAGCTAGAATTGATTGAAGTCTTTTAAAATAATAAAAAAAACAAAAAGTTTAAAAATTTGAAACGCTCAGTTTAGGTTTTAATAGCCGCTTCATAAGCCTTATTGGCCTCCGCATAAAAGGCAGATGCGGGCATGTCGTAACGCGGGGAGAAATGAAACAGGGTGAATCGCCGGGCGCCCACAAGGCCTGCAATTTCACCGGCCTGACGGGCGGTTAAATGTTTTTTCCGCCTGGCGTGGGAACGGTCGGATTCCAGAAATGGGGATTCGATAAACAGGTGATCCGAATCTTTTGCGAGCCTCCGGATTTTTTCTATGTTCCCCCGGTTATAGGCGACATCCGCGATATAACTGATTTTCTGGCCTTTGCTGATAATCGCCAACTGGTCGGCAAGGTCTGCCAGGCGAAAAGTTTTTTCGCCGGTTTTCCGCCCCGCCGTTGGCGCCGAAATAACCGAATCCGGATTTTCCCGGTTGTATATGGCCTGCTTGAGTTCATGCAGCCAGGGGCCGGTCGCCAGATCCAGCCGATTCAGCATATCTTTTCGAATATTGATACGGAAATTCTCTTCAAGCGCAAAGCCGAGGCAAGGCAGTCCGTGGTCCAGAATGGCGGCTGTAACGCTATGCATGGCATCTTCGCATAAAACTGCCGGTGCGTCGGTTACCCGGCGGACATCCTCTGAAATCGGCTGGAACTGATGCTGGCAGGAAAGGCGGCGCCGGGTCAGATAGACGCCGGTAAGCTCGGCAACCTCCAGAATCAGCGGGTTGCTGTAATTATTGACCAGGTTCCAGGAGTATCCCGCAAGCTTTCCTTCGACATTGGCCAGGAACCCCTCAGGACCGAAGAGATAGAGGGTTTTATCGCGTCCCAGGATAATCCGCAGCAGCGTATCGAACCCGATAAAATGATCCATGTGGGTGTGGCTGACAAATACATGGCTGACCTTCAATAGGTTTCGGGAGGAAAGCGCACTGATATTGCCAAGATCAAAAAGGTAGGCCAATCGGTCATAGGCGAATGGGACAAATAGTCCGGGGTCGCCGGATGTCTCATTGACAAGAGATGGAAAGACAAGGGGGGGCATTCTCTACGCGAGATATTTTGTCACCTGCCGGTTGATGCAGGTATAGATTTCCTCATCGGATCCGTAAATGTCAATAATATCCTTATGCTTGATCAGCTGTTCAATGACGAATGCCGTGACATAAAGGCTGACCACATGCGGATTGGAAACGATATGGCGGACCGGGGCGATCTGATAGTCGATGTCGAAATCCTCTGAATGAATCAGCTTTTCCAGACAATAGCCGAGTTGTTCCTGCAGGGAATTCTTGTTGCTGGTTTCCACCAGATCGTTTTCCACGAGCTTCATTGAAATGACGTTGCTTAAAGTCTCCATCCGGTCGCCAACAAGGTTAATGGCCCTGCGGCGTTCATACTCCTTTGAAGACTCGATCTTTGAGATAAGCTTGGCCTCTCCGCGATTGCTGGGTCGGAATCGCTTTGACATGATCTTGCCCTTTATATAGATTCAATGGTTGATGGCTTCGTAAAAAGCGATTTATTGCGCTGGCGCACCATTTTTGCAGAAAGTAACTCTGAAAAGCGTCCGCATTGTCATTTCGAGCGGTAGCGAGAAATCTTTAACAGTCAAGATTCCTCGTCACTTTCGTTTCTCGGAATGACAGCAGCGGAAGCTTCTAAGATAATATTAAATATTGTCGAGTTCCTTGGAAGTCCAATATCTGTGTTGCGCTTCCATCCCTCGGGATTTGCGCGCCTTGATCCTGAACTTTTTACTTTGCCATCTCAAAATCGACTTTTTACGAAACTGTCAATGGTTATTTTTTAAAAACGCATCATAATCTTTAGCTTAAATGATTTCAAGGGAAAACTCCATGGCCCCGTTCATTGCATGGCAGCCTCTTCAATCATTAGCTGAACGCGTTTATCGCCGTTCCAGTAATTCCACCTCAGTTTAAAAACCAGATGAGAAAAGCGCTCTGATGCTTGATATGCCTCCGGCATATGGAACCAGATACCCTCCACAGGCCTTTGGGATTTCGCGTGGCGCTGCTTTAAAATAAACCGCCGGTGTCCCTGGCCTATGGCCCTGGTATGGACAATATCCACGTCTGTGGCACAAAACAGGGGCTCCTCGTTTTCCGGTCCAAAGGGCTGGAGCGATTCAAGTTCATCGAGCAACCCATTGGAGATCATATCCAGCTTCAGCTCATAATCGATATCCAAAAACGGCTCAAACGCCTCCGTCGGCGCCATTTCCGATACTGCGGATTCAAACGCCTCCCTGAACGCCTCCAAATGCCCGGGCGCCATGCTAAGTCCGGCTGCCATGGGATGGCCCCCGAAACCACTCAAACAACTATCACATGCGGAAATGGCCCGATACAGATCGATAGACGGAATGCTTCTTGCCGATCCTTTGCCCATTCCGTTTTTAAACGTCAAAAGAACCACCGGCCGCCAATAGCTTCTTGCCAGTCGAGAGGCAACAATCCCCAAAACCCCTTCATGCCAATCATCGCTTGCGAGCACCATTGATTTCCGGGAGAGCAATTGCGGCTTTTCTTCAAGATACATGCCAATCCGCTTGAGCACCTGGTTTTCAATATTCTGTCTTTGGGTATTCAGCCTGCTGACGGATTCGGCGAGATCCTTTGCCTCCTCGAAATCGGCGGCCTCAAGAAGCCTGACCCCCAGATTGGCGTGATCCATCCGCCCTGCGGCATTGAGTCTTGGCGCTAGCCGAAAGGCGATATCTTCTGCGGATATGAATGGCTTACGGATACCGCTGGCCTGAATCAATGCCCGGATGCCGGGGCGCGGATTTTTGTTTATGACCTCAAGCCCGATTTTGGTCAGAACCCGGTTTTCATTGATAAGGGGGACGATATCCGCCACCGTGCCCAGAGCGACCAGATCGCAGAGCGACTTAAGGTTGGGCTCCTCACCGTCAGACCAGTAGCCGGCTTCTCTCAAATGCTTGCGCAGACAGACGAGCAAAAGGAAGGCGACCCCCACACCGGCCAGGCACTCCACGCCTGCGGTACAATCGCGGCGTTGCGGATTGACGACTGCAGCTGCGGGCGGCGGCGGATCAGAAACTGCGTGGTGATCCGTAATAATCGTATCGATACCCAGCCGATTGGCCTCGAGCACGGCTTCGTAGCTGCCGGAGCCGCAATCCACCGTAATAATAAGGTGGATATCGTTTTTTTTCACTACATTCGCAATATGAAAAGGCTTGAGTCCGTAGCCCTCCTCAATTCGATGCGGAATGTAGTAGCGGACGTCGGCCCCGATGGCGGTCAAAAATTCTCGAAGCAGGGTTGTCGAGGTAATGCCGTCGACATCATAGTCACCAAAAATTAAGATCCTTTCCCGATTTGAAAGGGCCCTGTGGATGCGGCGGACCGCCCGCTCCATATCGATCATGGAGAATCCGTTGTGAATGGAGCTAAAGGTGGGATTAAAATATTCGTGGATATCTTTATCCTCTAAAACGCCTCTGTTGGCGAGAACAGCCGCCGTTATCCGATGGCATCCAGCCTTGCGCCGGATATGACGGACCCGTTTTTCGTCGGGCTTCAGAAAATTTAACCGTTTTCTCATATCCCGTTGTATAACTTAATATAAGGGCTTAAACAATCCTAAATTGACAATCTCGTAAAAAGTCGGTTTTGGGATGGCAAAGAAAAAAGTTCAAGATCAAGGCGCGCAAATTCCGAGGAATGCAGCGTACTTAGCTGTACGTGAAATTCCGAGGAATGCAGCGCAACACAGATATTGGACTTTTTACGAAGCCATCAAATTGAGCGTTTCAATTTAGGAAAATGGTTTTTCCAAACCCGGTGTTTCCTTGTTTTTTGTTGCCCATAGGAAAAATGACGTGTTATATTATTAGAATGCATAAAAACAGGGGGGTTAAATCCACACGGCGTCAGGTATACCGCGTGGACAGAAAGGCGGTATGCTTTATCCGGTTTATTTTCGAGGCCTATGACGGTATCGCCGTGGTTGAAACGATTGATCCGCATACAGCCAGTATCGCGCTGCATGTGGCCCCTGGATGTGAATACGAAGTGGGTATGCTTCTGGCCGATCTTCGGCGGGAGTATTTGATCGAACCTTTATCGATAATAAGAAGATAATGAGTGAGCATAACCCAAAACATGTCTATATCCACACCATCGGCTGCCAGATGAATGTGTATGACTCCGGGCAGTTGATGGCGATTCTCAAGGCCGAGGGGTTTTGCGAAACCCGTGACATTGGCGAGGCAGATCTGATTATCGTCAATACCTGTGCCATCAGGGAGAAGGCCGTGCAGAAGATGGCGAGCTTTATTGGACGGTTTTCAGGGCTTAAGCAAAAAAAACCCGGTGCAAGGATTGTCGTCGCCGGCTGTGTGGCCCAACAGCAGGGAAGAAGACTTCTTGAGCGTTTTCCCCACGTGGATGTCGTCGTCGGAACGCATGCATTCCGCCGCCTGCCGTTACTGCTCGAAGAAAGGGAGGCGCGGGGCGAATCGCTGGTTGATATTTCCATGACAGAAAATATCGAAAAGACCGATTCGGAAATTCTTCTCAAGCATCACCAGACGGATGTTTCAGAGTTTGTCACGATTATGCGGGGGTGCGACAATTTCTGCACCTATTGCGTGGTGCCGTATGTTCGCGGGCCCGAGATCAGCCGGTCGCCGGCGGATATCCTCTCCGAAATTACCGATTTGGTCGAATCCGGCATGAAGGAGGTTACGCTGCTGGGCCAGAATGTCAATTCCTATGGCATGAAAGAGGGGCTGTGCACCTTTGCCGAGCTGCTCGAGAGGGTCCATGCGATTGACGGACTGGAGCGGATTCGGTTTGTCACCTCACATCCCAAGGATTTGTCCCCGGAACTGATCGAGGCTTTTGTCAGCCTCGAAAAGCTCTGCCCCCATATCCATCTGCCGGTCCAATCCGGATCCGACCGGATATTGAAAAAAATGAACCGTCGCTACACCGTCGCCGCCTATCTTGATAAAGTATACCGCCTGCGGCAGGCAGTTCCGGAGATTGCGCTGACCACAGATATCATCGCTGGATTTCCGGGAGAAACCGAACAGGACTTCAATCAAACCCTTGAGCTGATCCAAGAGGTTGAATATGAAAGCCTTTTCGCCTTTGAATACTCCGACCGGCCGGATGCACCGGCCCGACGGTTCAAAAACAAAATCGACGCTGTTGAGAAAAAATGGCGGCTCCGAAAACTATTTGCCTTACAGGCCTCGATTACCCAAAAGAAACAGCGGGCCATGGTGGGGCGAACTTTAGACGTTCTGGTCGAAGGGGCGAGTAAAATGCAAAAAAAGCAGGGCCGCGCTGTTAATAACGGCTCCACCGAGCTCTGCGGACGCACGGGCGGTAACCGAATCGTCAACTTTTCCTTTGGAACCGATTGCGACCTTGACATTAGGGCTTTAAAAGGACAAATTATACGGGTAAGGATTGAAAAGGCATTTTCCAATTCCTTGTGGGGGGTTCCGGTTAATATGGCGTCCCCCTCCCGCCAAATCAAAGGAGGATATGTACATGTTGCATGAGGTTTCTGTTCATGGCCTGGCCATGGACCCGTCATCCAACGCCCCAATTCTTTTATTAAATGCGGTCAATGAGGATTTTTCGATACCGATCTGGATTGGACTGCTGGAAGCCGCATCAATCGCCTCGGTGCTTCAGAATATTTCTTTTGATCGTCCCATGACGCATGATCTGTTCAAAAACTTTATCGACACGGTCAATGTTACGGTTCCAAAGATAGAAGTATGCGATTTAAAAGATAATACCTTTTATGCCAAAATCTATTGCAATTCCGAAGATGCGGAGTTCATCATGGATGCCCGGCCAAGCGATGCCATAGCCCTGGCGTTGCGGCTCAAAGCCGCCATTTTTGTCGATGAGCGTGTGGTCGAGCGATTAAAAGTCAAGGACGGGGAATACGAGAGCATCGACAACAGCGATCAGGGCAAGGAATGGGAAGAGTATTTGAAGAATCTGTCCCCCGATGATTTTGGTAAATATAAAGTGTAAAAGATGATCGATCTGCATTCGCACTCCATATTCAGCGACGGCGTACTGATCCCCTCAGAACTGGCAAGAAGGGCGGAACACAAGGGGCTGACGGCTATCGGGATTACCGACCATGGGGACTTTTCCAATATTGACTTCATCCTCCCCAAAATTGTGGGTGTTGCTGAGACATTGAACCGGGTGATGCGCATCTGCGTAATTCCAGGAATTGAAATCACCCATGTGCCGCCGGATCTGTACGGCGAGATCGTATCTAAATCCCGTGAACTCGGGGCAAAAATTGTCATCGCCCACGGTGAAACCATTGCCGAGCCGGTGGCGCCCGGTACGAATGATGCGGCGATCAAGGCGGGGGTGGATGTTCTCGCCCATCCCGGACTGATCAGTGAGGCGTGCATGGCCGCGGCAAAAGAGGGCGGCGTGTTGGTCGAGATATCCGCGCGAAAAGGGCATTGTCTCACCAACGGGCATGTGGCCCGAATGGCCAAAAAAATCGGGGCGAAAATGGTGGTTAACACCGATTCCCATGCCCCGGAGGATCTGATTGATGCCAACACGGCCAGGCAAGTGGTGACGGGTGCGGGCCTGGATGAGGACGATTTCGTGGAAATGCAGAAAAATGCCGCCAAATTTCTGCCTGCCGACTTTGGCAGCCGTATGTAGGGATAATAAAAAAAACTCTTGACAGAGACGTATTGATTCGTCAATTTAATCTACATTGATTAATAAAATACAGGCAACAGGCATCACAACAATCCTAATTTTTAAGTAGAATCAACATTTATGCTTGGCAGACACTTAAAAATCAATTTTCGGTTTTTTAGCTATTACTACTATTATTTTTACGCGAGGGGTCTGCCTGGGCGATAGGATTTCATTAACATAGCAAATAACCAAAAGCCGCGGGCAGATCGAAACTGCCCGCGGCTTTTTTTATAAAAAACGGCCGGGGCGGAAAAATCCTCCCGGCCATTTTAGTTTTTAACACCTAAATTGAGCGTTTCAATTTTTTAAAAATTTAATTTTTATTTTATTTTCAGGATATTGAATTATTTTTTGATCAAAAAATTTGAAACCCTCCGGGATTTCCAATTTCACCGCATCTACTGCGTCAAATGATGTCTCGCATAGACAACTATCGCTCGACATCATTTTCCTTGTATCTGCGGTAAACTTGAAAATCGCTCAATTTAGGTAACACCAAACCAAACGAAAGGAGAATGACGATGACGATTCTTGGCAAACAAATCCGTATGGAACGGGTGGTTGATCGCAACTCCGGCCGGACACTCATTGTCCCCCTGGACCATGGCGTAACTGTCGGGCCGATTTATGGTATCAGCGACATTAAAACAACCGTTGCCAGCGTCGCTGAAGGTGGGGCCACGGCCATTGTTGAACACAAGGGGTTGATTGGCGCCGGTCACCGGAGACACGGGGGGGATATCGGCCTGATTATCCATCTGTCCGCTTCAACCAGTCTATCCCCAACCCCGCATTCCAAAGCGCTGGTCTGCTCAGTAGAAGAGGCTTTAAAACTGGGGGCGGATGCGATATCCATTCACGTGAATATCGGTGACAGTCAGGAAAAGGAAATGCTCAAGGATTTCGGAAAGGTCAGTTATGAAGCCAGAAACTGGGGCATCCCCTTGCTGGCCATGGTTTACCCCAGGGGCGAAAAGATAGAGGACGAGTATGATGTCTCTGTGGTAAAACATGCCGCCCGCGTGGGCTGTGAGATGGGCGCAGATGTCGTGAAGGTGTCCTATACCGGCTCCCCCGAGAGTTTCCGCGAGGTAGTTGAGGGCTGCACCGTACCAGTGGTAATCGCCGGCGGCGCCAAAATGAATTCCGACCGGGAGGTTCTGGAAGTCGTCAAAGGCTCTATTGAAGCCGGCGGGGCAGGGATATCCATCGGGCGCAACGTGTTCCAGCATGATGATCCCACCCGCATGGTCCGTGCCATGGCCCATATCATTTTTGAAAACGGAACAGTTGAAGATGCATTGGCAATGTTATAAGAAGAGGGACTGAGGGACATAGGCACTGAGGGACTAAGGCACTGAGGCACTTAGGGATATAGGCACTGATGGACTAAGTAAAATTTGAGAGGACAGTTATGCGAAAAATATGGGTAAAAGTGGATCCCTGGGATAAGGAGATGGTCAAAACGGCATTGGAGGGCGGGGCGGACGGTATCATGGTGCCAACGGGCTATTCGGACCAGGTCAAAGCCCTCGGCCGGATCCAAACCATCGCCGAAGACGGGGATTTAAAACCAAATGAAGATGTTATCATATATCAGATCCAAAGCGGAACGGATGAAGAGGAGATCGTCCGCCTTTCCCGCGACAAACAGGTTATACTGGAAAGCACGGACTGGTCGATTATCCCGCTTGAAAATTTAATCGCCAAAGGCGCTGATGTGATTGCCCCGGTTGAGAACCTGAAAGAGGCGGAGACCGCGTTTGGCATTCTTGAAAAAGGCGTCAGCCATATCCTTTTTACCGGATCGGATCCCGTGGAGCTCAAAAAAACCCTGAGCTGGATAAAGGCGAAAGGGGATCAGGTCCCGCTGGAGGTTGCCGAGGTCATCGATGTCCAGCCGGCCGGTATGGGGGATCGGGTCTGTGTGGACACCTGTACGGACATGAAGCCGGGCGAGGGGATGCTGGTTGGAAACAGCAGTCGGGCGCTTTTTCTGGTGCATGCGGAAAGCATTGAGAATCCCTATGTCGCGCCCCGCCCGTTTCGCGTCAACGCGGGGGCGGTGCATGCCTATACCCGCGTGGCGGACGGAAAAACCCGGTATCTATCCGAACTAAAATCCGGCGATCAAATTCTGATCACCGACTTTCAGGGCAATATCAGCGTGGGCACCGTGGGCCGCTTAAAAATCGAACGGCGGCCGCTGGTTTTGTTGCGGGCGAACGTCGGCGGCACCGAGGCGAGCACCATTTTACAGAATGCGGAAACCATTCGTTTGACCGACCCGGACGGAAAGGCGGCCTCTATCGTTTCATTAAAACCCGGCGATAAAATCCTTGCGGCAATAGAAGAGGCCGGCCGGCATTTTGGAATGAAAATCGATGAGACGATTACGGAGAAATAACCGTATGGGCATAATCACCGGCAACACGGCTGTCTACGGCGTCATCGGCAATCCGGTGGCCCATAGCCTGGGGCCGCTTATGCATAACAAGGCGTTTGCAGGGCTTGGTCATCCCGGGGTATATGTGGCTTTTGAAACCCGGGATATCGGCCAAGCCATGGATGGCATCCGGGCACTGAATATCCGGGGCATCAGCGTCACCATTCCGCACAAGGAAACCATAGTGCCGCATCTGGATCAAGTGGATGACACCGCCCGCCAAATCGGGGCCGTCAATACGGTTGTCAATGATAAGGGGAAATTGATCGGGTATAATACGGATGCCTACGGTGCGGTTAAAGCGCTGACAGAGAAAACCGGCGTCAAGGATAAGGATGTGGTGATTATCGGGGCCGGAGGGGCGGCCCGGGCGATCGGCTATGGAATGTTGAAGGCGGGCGCGCGGGTTTATATCCTGAACCGTTCAGAAGGAAAAGGGCAGAAGCTGGCCGCATTTCTGGGGGCTTCCTTTTATCCCCTGACAGAACTCAGCCGTGCGCCATGCGATATACTGATTAACACCACGCCTGTGGGGATGGCTCCGAATGTTGATGAAATGCCGATTGAACCCGAACAGCTGACGGATCGCATGCTTGTCATGGATATCATCTACAACCCGATTAGCACCCGTCTGCTTGCATCCGCCGAAAAAATCGGCGCCGGAGTTATTGACGGGGTGCCGATGTTTGTCTATCAGGGGGCCAGGCAGTTCGAACTGTGGACGGGTTTGGATGCACCGGTGGATTTAATGAAAAAAGTCGTTTATAAGGCACTGAAGGAATGAAGGAGATTAAAGCCGGACCGATCAGGAATACGGCCATTTCTTTGCCGGGCTCCAAAAGCTATACCCACCGGCTGCTGATTGCCGCCTCACTTTCAGAGGATAAAAGCCGGATCTACAACTGCCTGGATAGTGAAGATACCAATTACACTTTGCAGGTGCTAATAAAGCTAGGGGTAAGTGCAGAAAAGAATGCCGATTATATAGATATAAAAGGAACCGGCGGCCATTTTCGAGCCATTGAGGGCCCGATTGACCTCGGCAATTCCGGTACCTCCATGCGCCTGTTAACCGGTATCGTCGCACTGGGGCAGGGCGGTTACGTATTAACCGGTACGGATCGAATGAAGCAGCGGCCGATCCATCCCCTGTTGAACGCCTTGGCACAGATCGGGGTAGAGGCCGCATCGCTTAACGGCGATGGCTGTCCGCCGGTCAGCATTCGCGGCGGAAAAATCGCCGGCGGCGCGGTTCGTATTGACTTAAGCGTCAGCAGCCAATACCTCTCCTCTTTGCTTTTGATGGCCCCCTTGACGAAAAACGGGCTTGCCGTTGAAGTGGAAAAAGGGCCGGTTTCCAAACCCTATATAGATATGACCGTCGATGTTTTAAACCGCTTCGGCATTCAGGTGGAACGAGACGGGTATCAGAGCTTTTGGGTACAGGGCGGGCAAAGCTACCGGGGCGGAAAGTACATAGTGGAACCAGATGCCTCCCAGGCATCCTATTTTTGGGCGGCTGCCGCCGTCTCCGGTGCCAGTGTGAAGATCCACAATATCCCCCTGGCCTCGTTACAGGGCGATGTCCGGTTTGTCCATGTGCTCGAACGCATGGGATGCCGAGTGACGGAAGAAAAAGACGGTATTACGGTTACCGGTAAAACTCTTGCGGGAATAGACGTCGACATGTCGGATATGCCGGATCTCGTGCCCACCCTGGCAGTGGTGGCGGCTTTTGCCGAGGGGCGGACCATCATCCGAAATGTCGGGCACTTGCGGGACAAAGAAAGCGACCGGCTGGGGGCGGTTCGAAACGAACTCAATAAAATCGGGGTTTCGGCGAAAATCGAGACGAACAATTTAATAGTATCAGGCGGCACACCCACGGGCGGTGAAGTCGAAACCTATAATGATCACCGCATGGCCATGAGCTTTGCCGTTGCCGGAGTTCGCACACCGGGGGTATCGATCAGAAACGAGGGGTGTGTGGCAAAGTCTTTTCCGGGATTCTGGCGGGTGTTTAGCGAGCTATACGCCTCATGAATATCTATCTTATCGGGTATCGCTGTACCGGCAAAACATCGGTCGGCCGCATGCTGGCCAAAAAACTGGACTGGCGGTTTGTCGATACCGACCAATATATCGTGGAAAAAGCCGGAATGCCCGTTTCAAGGATAGTCGCCGACAGGGGTTGGGCCTGTTTCAGAAAAAAAGAAAAACAGGCGCTGGCCGAAATAAACAGCTATGAGCGCCTGGTTATAGCCACCGGGGGCGGCATCATACTTGATCCGGACAACCGCGGGCTTCTAAAAGATAAGCATAATTTTGTCGTATGGCTCCAGGCAGGCCCAGAGACCATAACCAACCGCATGGAAAACGACGCGCAAACGGAAGCCCTGCGTCCGGCATTGACTGAAGCCTCTTTAGTCCGGGAGATTGATGAAACGCTGGCAGAAAGAATACCTTATTATGAGTCAACAGCTGACATTACTGTAAATACGGATCCGCTTTCTGTTATAAAGATTTGTGACCATATACTTGAAGCATTAAGGAAAAGGTGTATTAATTTAACTCAGTAAAATTTGATGGCTTCGTAAAAAGTCCAATATCTGTGTTGCGCTGCATCCCTCGGAATTTCACGTACAGCTAAGTACGCTGCATTCCTCGGGATTTTGCGCGCCTTGATCTTGAACTTTTTACTTTGCCATCCTAAAAACGACTTTTTACGAGATTGTCAAATTTGGGTCTGGTAAAAAAATCCTCGCCATTGTCATTTCGAGCGGCAGCGAGAAATCTTTAACAAATAAGATTCCTCGTCACTGGCGTTCCTCGGAAAGACAGAATGGATATATGAATCAAAAGTGGTGGTTTCGGTCCACCTTGTTGAATTAATAAAAATATTTTATTCAATATGTTATCAGCTTTTTTGCTGAAAAGACTTAATACACCTATTAAGGAAAAACGATGCCTGGTAATTCTTTTGGAAAACTATTTCGGATAACCACCTGGGGGGAATCCCATGGCCCGGCTGTCGGCGTTGTCATCGACGGCTGTCCTCCCAACATCCCGCTTGATGAATCGGTCGTTCAATCCATGCTGGATCGTCGAAAACCCGGTCAGGCAATTACCAGTACGGCTCGAAAAGAGGCGGATCGGGCAAAAATTCTATCCGGCGTATTTGAGGGCATGACCACAGGCACACCGATTATGATAATGGTTGAGAATAGAAATGTCGATTCATCCGCGTATGAGCCCTATAAAGATTTATATCGACCGGGTCACGGCGATTATACCTATCAGGCCAAATATGGCATCCGAGATTGGCGGGGAGGGGGCCGTTCCTCTGCCAGGGAAACCATTGGAAGGGTTGCCGCCGGTGCGGTGGCACAGACCCTGTTGCGACGGAATAATATTGACATCTTCTCATTTACCAGAAAGTTGGGCGATATAGAGATCCGTTCATTTGACAGGAACACGATGGATCAAAACCCATTCCTCTGCCCGGATGCCGAGGCAGCAGAGAAAATGGCCGCCCATGTCTCAGAGGTCAAAGCGGCCGGCGATTCTTTGGGCGGCATCGTTGAAATCCGGGCTCAAGGTGTCCCCGCCGGCCTTGGGGAGCCGGTATTCGATAAACTGGATGCCGAGCTTGCCAAGGCACTGATGAGCATCGGCGCCGTAAAAGGGGTAGAAATCGGAGCCGGGTTTGAAGCCGCCGGAATGAAAGGCTCCCAGCACAATGACCCCATCACTCCCGAAGGCTTTGCCTCCAACAATGCCGGCGGCACCCTGGCAGGCATTTCAAACGGTGATGAAATAATCGCGCGCGTGGCAATCAAACCGATTCCATCGATTGCGATTGAGCAGGATACGGTGGATATTCACAGCCAACCCCAAATGGTATCCGTCAAAGGGCGTCATGACATCTCTGCCATCCCAAGGATTAATGTGGTGTGCGAGGCGATGGTATGGCTGGTCATGGCTGATTTTCTGATGGGCAATCAAATAGTAAAAGGTCTCCCTCCGGATCATGAGGAATAAATCCGCATATACGCTTCTTCCCAAAACTTCATCTGCTTTTTTTATAGTAACCATATTAATCGTCCTTGTGGTTTTTTCTGAAGTTCTGACTGCCGATTTTGTTATGTGGGATGATGATATTATTATTTATAAAAATCCCAATATTGGCAAAATAAGTCTTGAACGCATCTATTGGGCCTTTACCGATGTTGACTCCATGATGCGATACAACCCTCTAACTTTACTTAGTTGGTGCGCCACTTATCATTTTTTTGGCCATAACCCTTTTGGTTATCATCTGGTCAACTGGTTGCTTCACGGTCTTAGTTCCGGCTTGTTGTTCTTAATCATAAGAAAGGCCTTGCTGCTATTGCCGGTTCCGTCTCAAAGCCAAACTAAAACCTTGTTCCATCGTAATATAAATCTCATTGCCATGCTTGCGGCGCTCTTTTGGGCGATTCACCCCTTAAGAGTTGAGCCTGTCTCTTGGGCAACGGACCGAACATATTGCCAAGCGGTCTTTTTTTTGCTTCTCACAACATTTTGTTACATAGAAGCTGTTAACTCCGAAACCAATAATAAAAAGCGTTACTTTTTTTTGATTATATCGGCGTTGATCTTTTATATCTTCTCATTACTATCTTACGCTATCGGAACGACATATTTCATAATCCTATTGATTTTTGATGTTTTTCTTTTCAAAAGAATCGGTAAAAATACCGGATGGTGGAGATCACAGGGGGCAAAAAAGGTCTGGCTGGAAAAAATGATATTTGCCAATCCTGCTATTTGGATAATTGTAATATCGGTAATTGTGCGTATAAATTCCGCAGGCCCGTGGTCACCCGCTGTTCCATTGTCGGAGTTCGGTATAATCGACCGTTTGATGCAAGCCTTCTATATTACAGTATATTATATCTATAAACCCTTCTATCCAGTAGATTTGTCCCCATATTACACGACACTAATTTCCTTTGATCCGATCTCGTTTCCTTTTGTGGCAAGCGCTTTTGTTTTTTCCCTATTAGCTGTTTTCACCTTTGTTTTCAGAAAACGATGGCCCATCGGCCTGGCCCTATTGTTATCCCATATTGTTTTATTGATTCCTGTCATGGGACTTTTTGAACACCCTCATTTTCCAGTCGACAGGTATTCACTGGTTTCATCAATCTGCCTGTCCATGCTCGCCGCAATCGTCTTAATTAATTTAAAAAACAAAAACTTATCGATAAGTTTAATGACGGTGCTGATAATAGCTGTAAGTATTTTGGGTTGGATGACTGTTAAGCAAGTAAGAGTTTGGCATAACAGTCAATCCCTATTTACTCATATGATTGAAACCTTGGGGAACGATCCATATAGACAACATATTTACTGGCGATTGGGAAAGTACTTCTATAAAAATGATAAAGAGGAAAAGGCGATTAGTAATTTTAAAAAAACCCTGGAGATTAACCCTTATCATATCACAGCCAATAGATGCATGGCACATATCGAATACCAGAAGGGCAATTTAAAAAAAACGATCTGCCATTGGTCGGCCCAAGATTTCTATACCAGTTAAAAAGTTAGTCGCCAAGTTTGTTTGAAAAACTCTTTGTGATTCAAAACAGTCCTTATTCCACCCCATTAAGACCTTGTCAGTTCTGCCACGGCCACTAGCAGAAAAACCTGCTGGGCGAGAATGGGCTTCCCCTAATTGCTCGTCGGAGCCCAGCATGGTTTTTCTGCGGGTCATTTGACTATGCTGCCTTTCGGGCTTTCTTTTCACATGCTGCCAAATACTGAGCCGGCGTCCTTCCCTTTAGGGAGCCATGAGGCCGTTCCTGGTTATACTCGCTCAACCATTGCTCAATAACCCTTCTGGCTTCCTGAACCGTATAAAACACCCATCGGTTAAGACAGCCATCCCGAAAAACGCTATTGAAACTCTCATTAAAACAGTTCTGCCAAGGACTGCCGGGGTCAATATAATGAATGCCGATCCCCGACTGCTTCAGCCAGCGCTGTATTTCCTTGGCGACAAACTCAGGGCCATTATCACTTTTAATAAAGAGCGGCCTGCCCCAATACGCAAATAACTCCTGTAGCGCTGACTTAACCTGGTTTGCCGTTATTGACCGCCCTACATGAATTGATAAACAATAGCGGGTGTATTCATCGATAATTGTCAAACACTTGATCCGTCGGCCATCGACCGTTTGGTCCGAAACCAGATCATAACTCCATAAATGATGCACATACTCAGCCCTGTGAAGTTTTCCTGTACTGCGGC